>SMVB01250306.1_pt1 | contig 27371 bp, 26 predicted proteins | sample 2456461 | NCBI WGS metagenome assembly SMVB01 (sample SAMN11095934, study PRJNA526329) | marine sediment metagenome | biome: Marine sediment; feature: Surficial sediment; material: Deep marine sediment; isolation source: Hadal surficial sediment | place: Pacific Ocean | collected 2014-05 | depth...
CGTACTTAAATTATGGGATATCGCTACCATAGTGATGAATTCACAGGTGACGGAAACGCTGCAGGTAGATATCGAGAAACTGCTGTCCGCCACGCCTGTTACTACACAAATCGTACTCATCACGCCGACAACTAACATCAGTGACAACCAGAATTTCTCCGGCCTTGGCATCAAGACAATTACCGCCCCTGTTTCTGCTGATGACCTGGAGCCGTTCTTGCACTAATTACCCGAAATAGGCAGGCCTTGACAAAACAAGCAAAGCCACGAGACCCTTCCAGACTGATGGGAATTGAACAGATTAGACACAGCCGAACCGTCGCACTTCGAACTGCTCAGCTTCAAATCACTTTGAATACGGCGAGGAACGAGTAACCTTCCATTTATGCAAGCCAAAAGAATGAAGTACCATAGCCAAAATGTATGATTGTTCACCCAGGTAATCTAATGTGGCTTACTCTATACAACGATCAAATTTGTAGTTAACCCGAATTCATTACTTCCCAGGTTCGGAGTGTCAGTTCTAATGCGTAGTTCTATTGGGTAGCTCTAATAGGTAGCTCTACCAGGTATCTCTCTTGTGCAGCTCTACCAGGTAGTTCCAACTGGAACTTCTGATGGATTGTTCTGATGGATAGTTTTGATGGATAGCTCTGATTAAAAGCCCTGATAAGAAGAGCTGATGGGAAAAGCCGATGGGAAGCCCTGATGGTGTAAGTGCACATGCCAGGTACAGATACAAAGTACTGAAATGCAAGTGTTAATAGCGAGTGCTGACAGAAACAAGTGCGTGGAGACGAAGATGGCTGACATAAATACTTTCAGGGAAGAGACTCGTTCCTGGTTAAACGATAATTGCCCGGAAGGGATGCGTGATCTCTCATTTCACTGGGAAGATGCTCACGAGATTTATAGCACCGCGGAAGCCGATACCTGGCGGAAGAAAATGGCCGGGAAAGGCTGGATTGCACCAACCTGGCCCACCGAATATGGCGGCGGGGGCCTCAATCGTGAACAAGCCCAGGTGCTTTCACAGGAAATGAGTCACATCAAAGCCACACCCGCATCATCAGGAATGGGGCTCGCCATGATCGGCCCGACACTATTGGAGTTTGGAACCGAAGAGCAAAAACAGAGACATCTACCGAATATCTGCAATGGAACAGTTCACTGGTGCCAGGGTTACAGTGAACCCGGTGCTGGATCAGATCTCGCCAGTTTGCAAACCAGGGCAGTACTGGAAGGCGACCATTTTGTCATCAATGGCCAAAAGGTGTGGACCTCAGGTGCGCAATATGCCGACTGGATGTTTGCGCTGGTTCGCACCGATCCTGATGCTGCCAAACACGATGGCATCAGCTTTGTCTTATTGGATATGCACCAGGACGGCGTAAGCATCAAGCCAATTCAGTTGATTTCAGGTTCGTCACCTTTTTGCGAGACTTTTCTCGATGACGTGATTGCACGACGTGATGATCTGATAGGGACAATCAACAAGGGTTGGACGGTAGGTAAACGGCTTCTTCAATATGAACGCTCGGGTATTGGTGGAATGTCCGGGGGTGGGCGACAGAAGAAGAAAACGATCCACGAACTCGCAATAGTCGCAAAGAAGTATACCGGTGAAACAAATGGCAAAGTTGCAGATAAAGATGCAAGGGAAAAAGTTCTGCAACATACGATGATGGAGAAAGCATTCCAGCTCACTGCCCAGAGGGTAATGCAAGAGAGCCAATCCGGAAAGACACCCGGCGCCGCAACGTCCATATTCAAACTCGTGGGTTCAAATCTGGCACGAAACAATGCCGAGCTCAAATCAGAACTCATGGGTTTTGATGGTCTCGGTTGGGAAGGGAATGGTTTCGATGAACAGGAAATCAATGCAACACGCAGTTGGCTGAGCTCAAGGGCCGTCACCATCTATGGCGGGACCAATGAGGTTCAATTGAATATTATCGGTAAACGAGTACTGGGGTTGCCTGACTAGTTGGCCATCCGGATGTTGTAAACCGACGAGTCACACCAATATCAGTTATCCAGTAGCGCCCGTCCAATGACAAGATTCTGGATCTCGGTTGTACCATCCAGGTATTCGGCGATCTTTGCGCACGCTAAATGCCTTGCAACGGGATGCGCTTGTAATAGGCCCGGGGCACCCATTATTTGCATGCAATCCGCAATCCTCCTGAGTGAAACCGACGTGGCGAATTTCTTTGCCTTGGCCGCCAGTGCCGGAGAAGGGCCATTTTCATCATGACTGCTCGCAGCCTGCACCAATAAAGCATCGGCAGCAGCCAGATCGGTCGCTATATCTGCCAGTCGCCACTGGATCCCCTGCATATCAGTGATTGCCTTGCCTTTAAACTGCCTGGTCCGGGCAAATTCAATAGCATAGGCCAGCGAGGCTTCCAGCATGCCACAACACATGGCCGCGACATTAATCCTTGCAACATCGATTCCTGCAAGCGCTGCCTTCAGGCCATCACCTTCCTGGACGAGCAGGTAATCGGCGGTAATCTTCACATTACTAAATGTGAAACCGGATGTTCCGAGTCCATGTCCCCCTAGCATGGAATATGGTTCCGAACGAACGATTCCCTCTTGCCCCGCCGGAACCACCAGGGCAAGCATACCTTTGTCTGTCTGTGCGTAGATACTTAGCACATCCGCATAAATACCATTAGAAACCCAGGCTTTTTCACCATTGAGGACGTATCCATCTTCATTCCTGCTGGCAAATGTTGTGATAGCCCCGGCATCACTCCCCCCTTGAGGTTCGGTTAGCAGGAAGGCACCAACTTTTTCACCACTCAGCAAACCAGGCAAAAACTCTGTTTTCAGGAAGTCATTCCCACTATTCGCGATAGCAGCAGCGAGATTGTTATGTACCACCAGGGAAAACGCACAAGCCATGTCAACTGCCGCAATTTTCCGGAGAACCCTGGTAAGAGCGACAACTCCGGCACCTTTGCCTCCCTCTTCACCAGGAACAATAATGCCGGTTAATCCGTAACTTGCTGCCTGTTGAAAAATTTCACGCGGCATTTGGCGATCTGATTCCCAGCTCTGGGCACAGGGAGCAACAAACCGTTTTACAAATTTGTCTGTCTTATCAAGTAACTCTTCTATATCAGCCAATGTTTACTCTACCTTTGTAGCGCGTCACCTGGTGTAGATAGCCAACGAATATCCGTCGGGATCCCTTACAATGAATTCAGTATGACGCGCTAGTTCGATAAAAATCGGCTCGCTCTTAACATCGGCTTTCATCGTTAGTGCTCTCGCATGAACATCATGTACATCATCAACCCGCACATAACAGAGTACACCCGCTCCACGGATGGTTGAATCATCTGAAAGGTTAACGCCGTGTTCATCTCCGTCCAGCTTGTGCAGTTGAAAGAGTAGCTCACCTTCACTATCCGTCAACATTTCGTACTCGGGTCCGCCGTGCGCACTGGTCGCCCCCAGCAAATTCTGGTACCAGGTTGATGAGCTGTGGACATCTTTAACAAACAGCATAATTTCGGTCTTCACTTTGAGCTCCTGTCCAGAGTCGGGGAATGATTATCATCCGCTTCTGCACAATAGGCTATACTTTTTGCTTTCAGAAACACTTAATCCCCATTGTGAATAAAGCAACAACAGAACCTACAGCAGTGGAAGACAGGTCCATGTTTGCTTCTCTGAAAGTACGAGACTATTTCTTTCTCTGGTTGGGCATGCTCTCCTCGGCGTTTGCCATGAATATGCAATTGGTTGCACAGGGTTGGCTGGTCTACGAGATGACATCGTCGGCAATCAATTTAACCTGGGTCACACTGGCATTCATGTTTCCCCAGGTCGTGTTCTCCCTTGCAGGGGGTGTCCTGGCAGACAGGGTCAAAAAAAAACCCATCATTGGCTGGGCGCCAGTACTTAATGGCGTCGCAACCCTGTTTATGGCAATTATTATCATCAGCGGTAACGTAACTTTCTGGGACTTTATCTGGATTGGCGCGTTGAATGGCACGGTGATGGCGCTTTCTATTCCAGCCAGGACCGCATTTATCCCGGAAATCGTCGGTGAGAAGCTCATGTTTAACGCCATGGCATTTAATACGGCCTCCTGGAACCTGTCCCGTATCCTGGGCCCTGCCCTCGCGGGTTTCATGATCGCCATATTTGCCGACGGTAATACCACCTCCGCCTTTGGTGTGGGTTTAGTCTACTTTGTGCTCTCGGTCCTGTATTTCGTCTCCGCGGTAACGGTGCTATTCATCAATCATTCCGGCAGCCCGATTCCCAGTCGCAGCAAAAGTCCGCTCCATGATATCAGGGAGGCGTTATCCTACGTCTTCAATTCACCTGTGGTCGGCGGTTTGATTCTGTTGTCAATCATTCCATTTCTATTTGGATTGAGCATTAATACGCTGCTACCAGCATTCAATCGGGATGTGCTGGGCGGGGGAGCTGACATGCTGGGGTGGCTGATGACCGGCATGGGTTTCGGGGCAATCGGTGGTTCGTTGACACTCGCGACCCTGGGTGGTCTTCGAAACAAGGGTTATTGGGTTCTGGCAACCGGATCCTTGTGGGGCCTGGGCGTCGCCTTATTCGCATTCACTTCATGGTTTTACCTTTCCATGCTTGTCATCGCATTTGTTGGTTTTATGTCCGCTATTAATATGTCCATGAACAGGAGCCTCGTCCAACTTCAGGTAGAACAGCATATGCGTGGGCGAATAATGAGCATCGATTTGATGTCACACGGGTTAATGCCTCTGGGGATATTACCAATAGGTTACATAGCGGAAATCGTCAGCGTGCAGGCAGGGCTTGCTGTAAGTGGCACCATTTTATTTGTCACAACTATCGTGCTTGGCATGTTGATGCCAAAGATAAGAGCAATAAATACGGGATTTCACCATCCTTAAAAAAAGGGGCTTTTATGGTCAGGATCGAAGAAGTCAAGGTGATGGGTAGTTCAATGGAGGTTTTTGTTTTCGTACCTCACGCAGATGGACCCCATCCAGCAATCATTCTGGCACAGCATATTCCTGTTGGTCATACCGGTATCGAAAACGACACCTTTACGCTCAAAGCGGCAGAACGGTTATGTGAGCATGGATACACTGTCGCTGTACCCTTTATCTTTCACTGGTGGGCTAAGGAGGAAGATATCAAGGTTAAGCGGGATGAAAGTAGCGATGATCGGATGGTAGCCGACATCAGGGCAACCTTTGAGTTAATGAAGGCTAAGCAGCAAGTCGACGCCAAGAGAATCGGTATTGTCGGTCATTGCTGGGGTGGACGAGTCGCCTGGTTAGGTGCTTGCCACATTTCGGAACTCGCAGCATGCGCAATCTTTTACGGCGGCAGGATCAAGTTATCCATGGGCGAAGGTAATCCACCCGCCATCGACCTTGCCGGCCAGATTAAGTGTCCGGTTGCCGGTTTTTTTGGGAATGAAGACCGGAATCCAACCCCCGGGGACGTAGATGACTATGAGCGAGCTCTGCAATCTGCAGGCGTAGCGCACGAGTTTCACCGTTACGATGGCGCCGGACATGCCTTCCAGAATTTTCCTAGTGAAGAGAGATACAGAGAAGCACAGAGCGAAGACGCATGGCTGAAGTTGTTGCAATTTTTAGATCAAAACCTTGGTTAGTGCCTGCCCGGAAATGTGAACAAACACATACCCCCATCCTACACGGCAAGAATGGAAATGAAGTTTCCGGTCAGGGCCTGTTTAGCTCTGGAGATGTAGACTAGCGCAATCTGCGCAGCAATGAATCCTAATCAATATATTGCATGCTGGTGCAACTGGTCGGCTAAAATATAGTGCAAAAAAATACGGCATCGCTGATCCGCTCATTGCGGATGTGTAATTTAGCATCCAGGACGACTTCTCCTGATACACTCTTATTATTTAATCTTCAGGATAATATTCATGCGAGTCAGTGAAGCTGTTGCCGCCAGGCGGTCTATTCGCGCATATCTGGATAAGCCAGTTGCAAATGAAACGATCAGAACCTTGTTAACCCGGGCAGCAAGAGCCCCTTCCGGCGGTAACCTGCAACCCTGGCGAATATATGTTGTCAATGGAGAGCCCATGACCAGATTCAAGGAGTTTGTGCTCTCGCAAACCGAACGTGAATCTCCGGCATATGAAATTTATCCGAAGAAACTGACAGAGCCATATCGAACATCGCGATTCAAGGTCGGTGAGGATATGTACAAGTTGCTCAATATCCCTCGAGAGGACAAGCCAGCAAGAATCAGGCGATTAATGGAAAATTATCAATTTTTCGGTGCGCCTGCAGCTATCTTTTGTTTTATTGATCGCCAAATGGGGCCACCCCAGTGGTCCGATCTCGGCATGTTCCTGCAGACATTTATGTTGTTGGCACAGGAAGAAGGCCTGGATACCTGCGCGCAAGAATCCTGGTCGACAAGGCCCGATACTGTCAGGAGATTCGTGAATGCACCGGAGGAATTGACAATTTTCTGTGGCGTCGCCATCGGTCATGGTGATCCGGATGTTCCCGTGAACTCCCTGGTGTCCGAGCGGGAGGAATTGGATAAATTTACCACCTTTGTATAATCTCCGAGTCAGCATCCTGTCACCAGGTAACACAAACGGCAATTTCCGGGCTCATACAATTTCGATGATACAAATCAAGAAACGTTAAGCGGCAGCCGATATAATTAATGAAAGGAAGAAGAATGCGACATGAGTGATCGATTAGAAAATGTATGGGAAGATTTAAAGACCCAACGCGATGAACTGAAAGTTCAAATCCATCTCGCTAAAGCGGATATCAAAGATGAACTCGAAGCACTGGAGCCAAAGTGGGAAGCAGCACAAGAAAACTTCAATGCGCTGAAAGAGGAAACCGAGCATGCTGCAGAAGAAGTCAGACATGCTTTGAGCGTTATTGCAGACGAACTTGGCACTGCATACAGCAACATCAAAACTCGTCTGCACAAAGACGCCTGAAGCCAGTCAGGTGGCGTCTTGAGCATGGATAGCGGGAGAAAACTTAACGCTGCCCAGGCAAAAAGATCTGGGTGATGAAACTCAGAAGAAGATTCAAGCGATCGGATCACCATTTGAAGAGGAATTGAGGAACAACCAGCTGGCGATAGGGGCGGCAATCGAAAAAATAGAAGGCTATTTTGATGCCTGATAACAAATTCTCTCACCGCCGAGGTGATTTTCTTACCGCTTGTCTTGATAGAAGAAGGGCACGTCTCGCAGCAGACTGCCTGTCCTTATCACGGGTCGTGATGTGCTATTGGGCAATCTGACAGGTTCCTTTCGATTGCCTCTGGCGAGGTTACCTAGTCCGTGAAAACCGGCATCGCACCCATTTCCCAAACGACAGTCATTATGGAAAATTGTCGGACGACTTTATCGTTATAATCAGGGTGTTCGTACGTTAGCAACCTTCTTCAGTTAAATTAATTTGGCCCAGAAAAATCTCTGGCAGGTGCAACTTCCGGCGGCCATTCTGCATACAATTCAGGTTCATGCCTTGATATGTATCACCGAAATAGATCAACATTGATGACCACAAAATTTCCTCGAGAAAATATGCAGCAAATTTTATTCTTTTTCTGGCAACTATGTATGCTCCGGGTAAGCCCGGAAAAGCTACCGGGCAACCGATTCGTTCTCAGGCTCGTTATCCTGGTCTACTTTGTAATCGCGCTTATTTCAGTCTCCGTGAATAGACCCGATCAAAACCTGGTGGGTATTGTGGGGACAGTCGCCATAGGCCTGGTTTTGCAGACAACATTTATCTGGCTTCTGCTCACCTTTAAGATGGTTCCCTACCGTTTTACAGCCACATTGGCTTCATTGCTCGGTGCCAATACCATTATGTTATTAATCTTGATGCCAGTAAATCTCATCCTGATCAATTCAGAATACGAGAGCCTGAGACTTCTGGCAGATTCTGTCTCCTGGGTGTGCCTGGGCTGGTGGTTGGCGATTGCGGGTTCCATCTACCACAAAGCAATTAATATCAGCATTCTACAGGGCTCGGCTATCGCCTTTATTATCGAATTGCTGGTCGTCATCGTCACGCTGAGCCTTTTCCCGATAAACTAAATCCTGTCTGTAAAAACGCTCTGGTACAATTTATGAATTCGAGGGGATTGACCTTATCTGACATCAAGGGTCTCCTCAAAGAGACAACTTAACAATGCAGGTGGCAAACTGAGTGACTAGAATCTACTCCTGGGCAAGATTGAGTTGGTTATGCATCTACATATTCTAGGAATATGCGGGACACTGATGGGCAGTATTGCACTTCTGGCTCGTCAACTGGGCCATGAAGTTTCCGGCTGCGATGAAAATGTTTACCCGCCCATGAGTACCCAGCTTGAAGCAGCAGGCATCTCATTGACGTCACCCTATTCGGCTGAAAATGTAAGACTTGATGCCGACCTGATTTTAATCGGAAACGCCGGACTGCCAAGAGGTAACCCGGCAGTTGAAGCTGTTCTCGACCAGGGCGCACCATATACCTCCGGGGCAGAATGGTTGGGCCGCTATGTATTGCAGAATCGTTGGGTGATCGCCGTTGCCGGAACCCATGGCAAAACGACAACCAGTAGCATGGTTGCGTGGATTCTTGACTATGCCGGTTTAAATCCGGGTTTCCTGATTGGCGGTGTCCCTAAAAACTTCGCCGAATCCGCCAGAACCGGTTCCGGTCCCTTCTTCGTCATTGAAGCGGACGAGTACGACACCTCCTATTTCGATCGGCGTTCGAAGTTCCTTCACTATCGACCCAGAACCGCAGTTCTCAATAACCTCGAATATGATCATGCAGATATCTTTCCGGATCTCGCCGCGATTCAATATCAATTTCATTTGCTGATGAGGACCATTCCCCAATCGGGTCTCATCATCCACCCCCTGGGAGATGACAACTTGCAGGCTGTTTTCGAGATGGGCTGTTGGACCCCGCGATTAAGTTTTGCCAATGGAGAGAACCAATCTGCCGCCCTCCGCTCCCGGCTTATAGTTGAAGACGGGAGCCAATTTAAAATCGAAATTGAAGGAAAACACGTTGGCACTGTGCAGTGGTCCCTGACCGGCATTCACAATATGCACAACGCACTTGCCGCCGTGGCCGCAGCGAGACATGCAGGCGTAAGGCCCGAATCAGCCGTTGAGGCGCTATGCGAATTCCAAAGCGTAAAACGGCGTATGGAACTGATATATGAAAACCATGGGGTCCAGGTATATGACGACTTTGCACACCATCCCAGCGCTATTTTCTCCACACTGGAGGGGCTGCGCCATAAAGTTGGAAAGGAAGACATTCTTGCCATCATTGAACCGGGTTCACACACGATGAAGAAAGGCACCCATAAAGAAAAACTCGCGCAAGCGGTGAGTCTTGCAGACCAGGTTATCTGGTTTAAACCAAAAAATCTGGACTGGGATTTTGAGTCAGCCGTATCTTCACCCACGACCAGCACCAGCCAGGATATCGACGAAATCGTTAGTTGGGCAATGTCATTCGCCGGCGGGTCCAAGCCTGCTCACATTGTCGTTATGAGCAATGGTAGTTTTGGTGGACTACAGTCAAACCTTGTCAAGCAACTCCACGTTAAAGAACAGTAACGTGCTGGAAACAGACCTTTTCACTCCCGTAAAATGCTATCTGGAAAGCCATGGTTATGTTGTGAGTGCAGAAGTAAAAGACTGCGATGTAGTAGCAACCAGGGATAATGAACTCATTGTGGTTGAACTTAAAACCAGTGCCAATATGCAATTGCTGATTCAAGCAACTGACCGGTTAAAAATTACTGACGGTGTTTACGTGGCCATTCCCAGGGCAACGGGAAACAGGAAGCACTGGAAAGGCATACAGAGAGTTCTGCGGGGACTGGGCCTTGGGCTACTCGTTGTTACTTTTAGCAATCTAGGCAGTCGCGTGACAAAAATGTTCGATCCCTCTCCTTATCAAAAAAGGAAACACGGCAAGATCCGCAAGCAGGTTATTGAGGAAATTGCCGACCGTAGCGGTGAATACAATATCGGAGGTAGTACGCGAGTTAAGCTGGTAACTGCTTACCGTGAAAACGCGATCCTCGTGGCGACCTGTCTGGAACAATTGGGGCGCGCATCACCCAGCGGATTGCGCGCCCTCGGCACGGGTGACAAAACTCCCGGCATTCTTGCAAAAAACTACTATGGATGGTTTCAACGAGTTGACCGAGGAGTCTATTCCATCACCGATCAAGGATGCCAGGAGATACGCACTTATCCAGAACTCTACAAGCGGAGCCTGAAATTTCTCAGAAACCAAAAAATAACCCGAATTCCTGATTCTTGCCGCTAAGTTGCTTGACCCTATTTGACTGTTTCTCTTATATTGTCTTCCCGTATATTGAACACAAGTCGCTAATGGAAGATGTGGCTCGCCAGTCAGTTCGTAGAAAGGAACACCAGCAGTACGCTCACGAGCACACGGGGGCCGAAGAAGTTTCCTGCAGAAATCTCGTCTGGATTTTCGAACTTTGCGCAAAACGAAATTTTATTCCTGGCAGGGTAACCCGGGATGTCCCTTACCCCATCGCACACCTGAAAGATCCATCCAAATTTATAGACTGGCAGAGCTATGCAACCTTCGTTTCCAATCTGGGCCGATATCTATCTGAGGCAGAGTTATTGGACGCGGGTCGAAATTCCTGGAAGTCAGGCAACCTGCGAGTCTACTCCTACATCGGTAGATTGTTGTTTGGTGTAAAGGATCTTTACCTCGAGCTATTCGGTCCACTGGGTACCATGGCGAAACTGTATCCATTCAAGGTTTCTGTTGTCCAGAGGGGATCTCACAACCTGCGAGTCCTTTTAACCATGAATCCGGATTGCACGCCCTGTTACGCTTTTCACATGGTACTTGCGGGACAAATGGCTGGCTTACCGGAAGCACTAGGATATGCACCCGCAAAGGTTGAGGTCACGCATCTGGAGAAAGGCGCAAGCTTCGATGTTTCATATGGGAACCAGCGTGGACTTTTGGTGCCTTTTAGAAAGGCAGTCCTCTGGCTGTTTACGGCACGACAGGCTGCAAAGGAACTCACCAGCACTTACGAATCCCTGCTGGAAAAAAATGCCGAACTAAGGGAGGAAACCCGCAAGCTGCAACGGGCAGAAGAGAAGCTGAAACAGAGTGAAAATCGATATCGATTAATTGCCGATAATGCAAACGATATTATCTGGACCATGGATGTGAACCTCAAGATCCAATACATCAGCCCATCAGTTCGTTTTATCACCGGTTATACCGAGGCCGAAATCAGGACCTTGTCTCTGCGTGACCTGTTGATAAAGGATTCAATACCCAGTGTTCGAGGACTCCTGGATGATGTTCGAGCAAGAACAGGCACCCCTGGCCCATCACGTGCTGTTGAACTGCAACTCAAACACAAGGATGGACACATTGTCTGGGTCGAAATCAAAGCAAACATGATCCAGGCCACCAACTCCGGCGCAACCTTTTTTGGCGTCGCCCGTGGTATTTCAGAACACAAAAAGATGGAGTCTGAGCTTAGCGAACGGGAAACCCGTTATCAGGTTATTACCAATACAGCTTTGGATGCCATTATCACCCTGGATAGAAATAACATCATCACATTTGCAAACCCTGCCAGTGAACGGGTATTTGGCTATCAGGTTTCTGAATTGATCGGAAAGGACGCGACTCGCCTGATGCCGGAAGCACTGGGGGACCCCCATCTAAGAGAGTTCTTTAATCAAGAAAACAGTGATCCCGGCAACAACGTTTCGTTGAAAGCACTGCGCAAGGATCGCACGCTAATTCCATTGGAAATGTCGTTTGCCAGCCATCAATATCGCGGTGAATATTTCCGGACCTGTTTCATCAGGGATGTCAGCGCCCGAAAAGAGATTGAACTTGAAAGAAAGCAACTGGAACAACAATTACTGGCATCCCAAAAGATGGAATCAATTGGCCAGTTGACTGGCGGCATTGCTCACGACTTTAACAATTTGTTAGTAGCAATACTGGGCTACACCGATCTCGCGCTGGCAGATGACGCTGAAAAGGAAGATGTTCAACAATATCTCGGGGAAATAAAACATGCCGGCGAAATGGCAGCAAACATGACCCAAAAGCTCCTGGCTTTCAGCCGCAGACAGATCATAGAACCTGAACTCATTCCTGCCAACGAATTAATTCGCGGTCTCAAAATGATGATCAACAGATTGTTACCGGAAAATATTAATGTGGTATTTAATCTGGACGACAGACCCCTAAATGTAATGGTGGATTCGGGTCAATTAGAGCAGGTCATCGTTAACCTTGTCGTTAACGCCCGTGATGCCATGCCTTCGGGTGGTACTCTGGAGATTCAATCCAGCCTGGAAATCATCGATAGCAAGTTCGTTATCCGGAAACCCTTCGCTCACGAGGGAAAATTTGTCGCAATACGGATATCTGATACCGGAACCGGGATGAGTGAAGAAATCAGGAAACACATCTTCGAACCGTTCTTTACGACTAAACCCGAAGGGTCGGGGACCGGCCTCGGACTGTCAGTCGTCTTTGGCATCATCAAACAACATGAAGGATTCATCGATCTTGCTTCCGAAATCGGCAAAGGGTCGAATTTTACAGTCTATCTGCCGTTTAGTCGCAACAAACCAAAAGCAGCTATTCCCGAAATCAGGCGAAATGTAATGGGCGGCAATGAAACCATCTTCATTGTTGAAGACAACGCGCAGGTACGAAATCTTGCCCGACTCATACTCGTTGGTGCCGGTTACAAAGTAATTGAGGCAGAGGATGGAATTGATGCACTCAATAAATTTCATCTCAGTAAGGACGATATCGACCTCGTGGTGATGGATGCAGTGATGCCCCGGATGGGCGGCAAAGACGTGATGGAAATAATGCGCCGTGACAAACCTGGCATAAAAATTATCTTCACCAGTGGTTATTCCAGGTCCGGAATTCATACCAATTTCATTCTTGAGGAAGGCCTTGAATTTATCTCCAAACCTTATACCACCGATGATCTGCGAGCGCGGGTTCGTGCTGTTCTTGATGGTGAGAAGACCAGGCAGTCTTCCATATCCTAGACAGGCTATCTATCTCTCGATTCCGGTCGTCTATTTAACCTTGATTCGGCAAAAATTTACACTCTTGCCGAAGGACCGTGCTTAAAATCATGATAACTTGTTAAATAAACACCAAGAAATGATACCCAACAGTCAGTGAGGTTAGTGAATGTTTGTTATTTCCCCCACGTTTTGAACAGTCGGGTACCTGACTGTTCGAATCTAACAACGATAATACGTCGAATTAGTGTCGGATCAAGCATTGTTCCTGTTCGGGACAGTCAGACGCGAACAAATTTGGTACCATACCTCCTTTTTTTGGTCTCAACATTTAACTAATGAATCTGAAGCAACTTCTCGATAAGAAAATTACAGCAGCCATGACCGCGGCAGGCATTACAGATGCCCCTGCCGTCGTGAAGCAGGCCCAGCGACCGGAATTTGGCCATTACCAGGCCAACGGCATCATGGCTGCTGCAAAAAAACTGAAAACTAACCCACGTCTATTAGCGCAAGAGGTTGTCAGTAATCTTGCTGGTGATCCTGACTCGACTTTTGAAATTGCCGGTCCTGGTTTCATCAACATTACCTTGAGCCCGGAATTTCTGGCCCAGGCACTCAAGAATGTACGGCATAGCGATCGCCTGGGTATTGACGAGAAGCCAAGAAAAAAAATTGTCGTTGACTATTCATCACCCAACCTGGCCAAAGAGATGCACATTGGGCACCTGCGCCCAACGACCATCGGTGACGCTGCGGTCAGAATTCTTGAGTTCCTGGGGCATGACGTTATAAGGGCGAATCATGTTGGCGATTGGGGTGCCCAGTTCGGCAGTTTGCTGGCGTACATGGATCAGCTTTCCGGGAAGGGTGAAACCCTGGGCACCGAATTGAAAGATCTTGAGCAATTTTACCGATCCGCCAGCGCACTATTTCGGACAGACGAAGAATTTGCTGCCAGGGCAAGAAGTTATGTTGTGAAATTGCAAGGGGGTGACGAGAAATGCCTGGCTCTCTGGGAGAAATTTATCGCCGAGTCCATCCGGCATTGCCAGGCTGTCTATGACAAGTTGAATATTACCTTAACTCCCGACGATATTATGGCGGAAAGTGCCTACAATGATGACCTTGCTATTGTTGTAGCAGAGTTGGAGCAACGCGGATTATTGGTCGAGTCAGATGGAGCCAGGTGCGTCTTCCTCGAAGAATTCAGAGGTAAGGATGACAAGCCACTACCAGCGATAATCCAGAAATCAGATGGCGGCTTTCCTTATATGGCAACGGATGTCGCCGCCGTTCGGTACCGTGCACAGAAGCTGGAAACGGACGAGGCTTTGTATTTTGTCGGGGCGCCGCAACAGCTCCATTTACGCCAGGTTTTCGCCGTTTCGAAGGCAGCCGGGTATATTTCAGATTCCCAGAAGTTCACACATCTGCCATTCGGCCTGGTACTTAAAGCCGATGGTACGCCATTTAAAACCAGAGACGGTGCAGACGTTAAACTGATTGATGTGCTGGATGAATCAATCGCCAGGGCCTACAAGCTGGTCAATGAAAAAAATCCTGATCTTAGTGACACGGATAAACAAAACGTTGCCCGGGTCGTTGGCATTGGTGCCATAAAATATGCGGAACTCTCAAAAAACCGCACGACGGACTATATTTTTGACTGGGATACAATGCTTTCATTTGAAGGAAATACTGCGCCCTATCTTCAATATGCCTACACGAGAATCCGCAGTATCTTCCGCAGGGAAAACATTACCGCGAGTGAATTGTCCGGAGATTTTCACCTTCAGGAAGCGTCAGAAATCCAACTGGCCATAAAGCTTCTGCAATTCAACGAGATACTTGATCAGGTTATTGAAGATTACCAGGCCAATATCCTCTGCCATTATCTATTCGAAATAGCCGTTATCTTCATGAGTTTTTATGAGGCCTGTCCCGTATTGAAAACGGATGAACCACTTAGAACCAGCAGATTGTTGCTCTGTGATCAAACTGCCAAAACCTTGCAACTCGGCCTTGATCTTCTCGGCATCGAACTTGTAGAGCAAATGTAGCATGACCCCGACAAGCCTGAACATTATCGCCGCACGCTCGTTGAACAACGTCATCGGTAACAATCGTGATATTCCCTGGCGCGTGAAAGGAGAACAAAAACTCTTCAAGGAAATAACGATGAATAGCGTTTTGATAATGGGTCGTAAGACATTCGAGTCAATAGGCAGGCCACTACCTGGGCGTAGTACCATCATCGTCACCAGAAATAAAACTTACAACCAGATGAATTGCGAAATAGCTGCAAGCCTGGAACATGCCATTATCCTTGCAGAAGCGCATGACAAACCTATTTTTGTCGCCGGAGGCGGCCAGATTTATAAACAGGCATTGCCGCTTGCCCATGGTTTGCACCTGACGACAATCCAATGCGAGGTTGAGGGAAACATTTACTTTCCGATATTTTCCGACGACCAATTTACGCTGGTAAAAGAAAAGTGTTTCCACTCAAATATCAATTATAAATATCAGTACTTTAGAAGAACATAAACTGGAGACATACCATGGTCGTTAAAAACGGGATATTTAGAAACAGGGTGACAGAAATGCTGGGGGTTAAACTTCCCATTATCCAGGCACCCATGGGCTGGATCGCACGCTCCCAGCTTGCTTCCGCTGTATCCAATGCAGGAGGCATGGGCATTATTGAAACGTCTTCCGGTGAGCTGGATATTATCAAGGAAGAAATTAAAAAAATGTCTACGCTCACCGACAAGCCATTCGGGGTGAATATTGCCCAGGCGTTTGTCCGGGACCCGAATATCGCCCAGTTTGTAATCGACCAGGGAGTGAAATTTGTCACCACTTCCGCCGGTAGCCCCACTCGTTATACGGCTGAATTAAAAGCGGCAGGACTAACGGTGTTCCATGTGATACCGACCTTGCGTGCCGCCCTCAAAGCAGTGGATGCGGGCGTTGATGGGCTGATTGTTGAAGGTGGAGAAGGCGGTGGGTTTAAGAATCCAAATGAAGTCGCGTCAATGGTATTGCTACCGCTGGTTCGCTCAAAGGTTGACGTTCCCATCATTGCCGCCGGCGGATTTGTAGATGGCAAGTCCATGGCAGCCGCTTTCGCACTGGGAGCGGAGGGTGTGCAAATGGGAACGAGGATGGTCTCGGCACTTGAGTCACCCGTGCATATAAACTGGAAAAATGCAATTATCGAATCACCGGAGACCGGCACAGTTTTTCTCAATAAATTCCACTCACCGGCACTACGTGCACTAAGAACGGAACGAACTTCACGACTTGAAAAGAATGTAGAAGAAAATATCATGCAGGAATTCGGCTCCGCCAAAGATCTCTATTTTGGCGGAGATATGGAAGCGGCAATTCCATTGTCAGGACAGGTTGCAGGTCGAATCAACGAAATTAAGTCAGTCGTGGATATTCTGGATGAAACCCAGAAAGAATTTTTTGAGACTATTCAATCATTAGGATCACAGTATCTGTAACCGGGATTGATCTGCTATAGATTAAGACGGATTGATACTACCAGGATTGATGGAGAACAGCCGGCGCTCAATGTGGTGCTGGTACCACCTCTTCTGACACCATAACCATTGAGTTAGATTGGCAGGATTCCCCGTCTTGACTCACCGCGGCACACATATCAACGACCGGGATCATCCCTACCTTTGTTCTGGATGTGGATATTAGATGAACTCGTATCTGTTCACCCGACAAGGTTGGTTGCCTTTCTTTCATCAGCGCTGCGATGCCTGAAACGTAGGCTGTGGCCATTGAACTGCCTGATTTGAATGCATATGTTGCGCCCGGGGTAGTGGTAAGTACATCGGTTCCCGGCGCCAGAATTCCAAGGGTTTCGCCAGCACTTTTAACACCGAGAGGCGTGCCGACAGCAATAACCTCTGGCATGGATGCCGGAAAGGAAGATTTAGACGCGGGGTCTACTGCCGCCACAAGTACAATCCCCCGATCGCTGGCTGCCTTTAGCAATCTCCGGATCAACAGGTCTTCAGATCCTGCCAGGCTTAAGTTAACAATATCCGGCTGTTGGTCAATAACGTCCACCAGTGCCTTGATAAGAGACACGGAATCACACAGGGCCCTATGGGTCATGCGATCTTCCCAACAGGCTTTAAATGACATTAATTTTACATCCGGTGCAACACCGACAATACCGAGTTCGTTATTTGCCGCCGAAGCGATAACACCCGCCACAGACGTTCCATGCTCATCCTGATCATATCTACCCTGATCATGTGCCACAAAATTACGTGAATAGATAATGCGATCAACCAGCTCAGGATGTTGACGATCTAACCCGGTATCTACCACCCCGACGACAACTCCCTCTCCTGTCGCCAACCGGTGGATCTTTTCGATATCATCACTCTTGACTGAATTTTGTAACTGGAAATAAGGATCGTTATAGGTCAACAGCTGGTAAGTTTTTACGGATTCAACCGTTTCGATCCTGTCATCTGCAAGCAGATTCAAAATCACTTCATCCCGTGTTTTCCTGCTATCGAACTCTGCAACGACTGCTTCAACACCCAGGGGTTTTATTGACCATTGAGCAATTTTCTTAAGACGATGGAAACGAAGAACGGCATCAATGATGGACTTCTGGTCAATCAATGCCTGTTCAGGTTTACTAAACGATGCACCGGAATAAGAAGTGACATACGCGGGGACAGTTCCCTGGCGATACGCGATGGTGAAAACAACCTGCTGTGAAAATTGCTCTTCTATCGGTCTTATATCTAGCGACGTACATGCCGACGCAAGCCCGATCAGCGCCAGGACGGCAAAACGAGGCATATCAGGCACTAGTTTGTGCCCTCTGCGGCAGTAAGGGCAGCATGTTGCACGCCCTCAATTTCGCGTATCCACTGTACAAAATCATCAGCACTCACATCCTCTGGTACAACGACCTCGACAAGATAGGTACCATCTTTATCCGGCCCACTAATGATATTGGAGTTCGTCTCTATCAGGGCTTTACGCATAGTGTGCGCCTGGATTGGTTGCTCAAATGTCAGGGCAATCCGCCGGGAGACACCCGCTATCCCTGACTGGGAAGTCAGGGTGCGAAATTCTGCAGTTTCAGGCTCTAATGCAACTGAAGGATTTAAAGTTCCAACCAGCGCAATTGCTAACATTAAACTCGCAGCGATACCGGCAAAAGGAACCCAGCTTGCCAACCCCCTTTCTATGCCTATCCCGGCAGTACTTTCCCGATTACGTTCTGCTCCTTCTATCCGTGAAAGCAGCTTGTGATATGAGAATTGATAATCCGGAATAGTCACGTCACTTTCTTTTACAAAAGCTTCGATAGACTGAAGGTGATCTCTTTCCCTACGACATTCCGGGCATTCTCTGAGGTGGACCATGACACGGTCCCTTTCCTTCTCCCCCAGGCTCTCATTGATAAACCAAGGCAGTAGTTCAAGAAATTCTTCGTGTACTGCTTTCTTACCCATTTTTTATTGATTCCTCCTTATTACAGCCACCAGGACCTATTAGTTACCTGGCCAAAACCTAACCAGCAATCTGCTCATCAATTGCGCTGCCAGCAACGGTTTGTTCTTCCAAAAGTGGTAATAGTTTCGCTAGTTTGCGTCGGGCGTGAAACATTCTGGTTTTTACGGTATTGACGGGACATTTCATAATATCCGCGATTTCCTGGTAGGAATAGCCGGAAAAATAGGTCAGCTCAATGACTGAACGTTGATCCACCGAAATCTTGTCCAGGCCACTGGCCAGCCACTCACCCAGGCCAAGTTTACTGATAAGATTCTGGGTCTCCTCAATATCCTCGGTTTCAGCAAGTGTTTCAGCCTGCTGCTCCGGTTGCATGCGTAATCTGTCCAGAGCCTTAATCCCCTTGAGGTAAGCAATCCCGGTAACCCAGGTAGAAACCTTGGAACGCCCCTGGAACTGTTCAGCTTTATCCCATACCACAAATAGCGTGTCATTCACGACCTCCTCTACCATTTCCGGGCGCCGAACTAATCGATTGAGATATCGAGTCAACTGAGGATAGAATCGTGTATATAACTTCTCGAAAGCCACTCTATCCTTCACTGCCACCCGCTGTAGCAACTTAAGATTTTCGGCATCTTCCGCGCCACGGCTGGTTTTCAGCTCATGGATGGATTTTCTCAAGATCATCTCCTACCCCGCACACCCTGGAAATCCCCTTTAGTGAACCTTGACGAACAAGGATCTTCCTATTATGTACCGGAAATTGGCCAAAATGTTCATTATATTCCTGATAGCGAGACCGGCGACCGCGACTCAGCCCATATTACGTTCATACTGGCCCTTTGCCATTAACCAGGTTACGAGCAAAATCCCAATCCACATCGACCGACATGCTAACCAGATTCCATTACTCAAAGACAATCCAGGGCTTGTTGTCCTGTATCCCTTGCATCAAGGTGGTTGTCCAGAAGAAGCCTTGAAGATAACATCAAGATTTTGCTGCGATAACTTAAATATGGATCAATTCAGGTTCACCCACTATAAAGATGATCGTGTGACGATTTTTTTCCGGGAGATGCCTGTTACCTGGCTCAAAGGGAGATCCGCCATCCGGTTTTCAGCCCGGCTCGATCATACAGGTACCCATGAACAACAACGCATCATGGCCAGGCAAACAGGCAACTTCAAAAGAGGCAACGAACGCCTGGTTAACCGTAACCAGTTTCTTTGAAAGTCCAATAAAACATCTATGAAACTGCATCACCTACCATCGCTGTTGCTACTTTTACTTCTGATCGCGTCCCCTGTCCTGGCAGATTTTGACGCTGCCGTGGAAATATACCGCCAGAATAACTACCAGGGTGCCATGAAAGCTTTTCTGCCGCTGGCGGAGCAGGGAGACGCCCGTGCCCAGACTGTTCTCGGGATCATGTACGAATACGGTGAGGGTACACCGCAGGATCTCGGCATTTCTTTTATATGGTACGAGAGAGCGGCAGTACTCGGCTACGCACCTGCCCAATATCACACTGGTGTCATGCTAGCCAATGGCATCGGTGTAGATGCAGACCGTGAGCGGTCGGTCGCCTGGCTAACTCGATCAGCCGAGGCCGGATACTCACGAGCCAATGACAAACTAGCAGAACTAAATGCCGCAGCACTAAAGGCAGATACAAGGGTGGATCAACACCTATCCTGGTCCCGAAATTGGGATTTCAGCCTTCCCACTGACATATTGTTCCAGGTGGAGAATAGTTCTGGTCATCGTTCTGGTCATCGTTCTGGTCATCGTTCTGGTATAGAGCCCCCGGACCTCCGACCTCACTTTCTTGTTCAACTCGGCGCGATGAGTTCCAAAAAATCGGCTGTTTCGATGTGGGATTCCCTGGTCGAAATCGATCAGGATCATTTTGAAGGCTTCTCGCTCATCATAGAAGAATCCGCGCGGACCAACAGTACTCTCTACAAAGTACAAACAGGACCTTTTGGCAGTATCGAGCAGGCAAGAACATTCTGCAGTAATTTGGCTGGAAGAATAGTCAGTGATTGCTTTGCCTTGCAACCCGCCCCTGAAAATACTAGCTCCCTGATCCTGCCCTGGGATCCTGCCCTGGAATCCAGATTCACCAACCTCATCCATATGGATACCTGATGAAGATCAACAAAATCTATTCATCAGCATTTTCCATCGACCTGCACGTTGTAAACGCACATTTTTGAACCTATTATTGCCCGCAAATCTACCTGAAGAGGATCGCAAATGGATACTGAATTCAGCAAAGAGGATCTTGCCTTTCAGCAAGACGTCCGAAAATTCATCGAGAAGAATCTGCCAAACGGGATGGATATGTGGACAAAGCGCGGCGAATGGTTCGAAGCACTCCGCAACAAGGGCGGTTGGGATGTGCCAAAATGGCCCGTTGAATTTGGCGGTCCGGGTTTTACACCGACCCAACGGTATATTTTCGACATGGAAATGGGGCGAAATAGTACGCCGCCACAGTTACCCTTTGGCGTTGGAATGCTGGCGCCTATCCTGATGAACCATGGAACGAAGGAACAACAAGACCGATTCCTGCCTGGCATTCGAGATGGTAGCGTTAACTGGTGCCAGGGATATTCTGAGCCGGGCGCCGGTTCAGACCTGGCAAATCTCCGCACCCGGGCTGAGTTATCTGAAGACGGCAGCTATTATCTGGTCAACGGCCAAAAGACCTGGACCACGCTCGCCCATATCGCCCACTGGATATTTTGCCTGACACGTACCTCCAGTGACGGCCCGAAGCAGGAAGGCATCACCTTCCTGTTAATACCAATGGACGACCCCGGAATAGAAGTCAAACCCATCATCACACTAGGCGGCAGCCATTCCGTGAATGAAGTGTATCTGTCAGACGTTAAGGTACCGGTGGAAAACAGGATTGGTGAGGAAGGAAAAGGTTGGACCTATGCAAAGGGACTTTTAATACACGAAAGAACCGGGCTCGCTGGCATTCAAAATTCTGTCATGGCATTGGAAAAAGCAAAAGACAATGCCAGTAGGGTCAAAGTCGGAGAAGGTACCCTGATGGATGTTCCTGCATTCAGGAACAAGGTCGGTGAACTGGAAGCCGAGTTACTGGCACTTGAATTTACCGAACTACGCTCACTGGCCAGCGTCAGCGCCGGAGGGAATCCAGGACCAGAATCTTCGATTATGAAACTTAAAGGGACGGAAATTCAACAACGTATCAGCCAACTTAACCTGGAGGCAGCAGGAATTTATGCTGCGCCCTGGGGCACTCAGTCAGTCGGACCCAAATTCGCCAGGGGCGCCACAGCAGGCTACCTGGGCGGTCGGGCCACGACGATTTATGGCGGCGCCAGCGAAGTCCAGAAAGACGTGATTGCAAAAAAAGTGCTCGATCTCGGATCATAACCGTGCATCGAACCTCCACCGACTACCAGGGTTATTATTAGATGGATCTCTCCTACTCAAACGAACAACTGTTACTACGTGATAGCGTAGAAAAATTCATTTCGGATAAATACGACATCAGTGAACGCAATAAAATTACGGCTTCTGATGAAGGCTTCAGCAGGGAAAACTGGCAACAGTTTGCCGACCTCGGGTGGCTGGCATTACCCTTCTCTGAAGAAGATGGCGGCATCGGTGGGTCACCGGTTGATACGATGGTCATCATGGAAGAATTCGGCAAAGGATTGGTTGTGGAACCCTACGTTCCTACCGTTGTGATGGTCGGTACCGCGATCGCCGAGTATGGCAGTGCTGACCAGAAATCGGAAATTATCCCGGGTATCGCCGATGGCAGCCTGATTGCAACATTTGCATACGCAGAGGAACAGGGTCACTACGATTTAAGCAATGTTGCGACCACGGCAAAGAAAGATGGCGACTTCTATCTCTTGAATGGTACTAAATCAGTCGTTCTCAACGCTCAGTCTGCTGACAAAATACTCGTATCAACCAGAACCGCTGGAAAACAGGTCGATACCAATGGCATCACTTTATTTTTGGTGGATGCATCTGATGAAGGTATCAGCAGAGAGGATTACCCGACTGTAGATGGACTCAGGGCATCTGAAATTACATTCGAGGACGTCAGGATTCCAGCAACAAACATCGTGGGTGAAGTCAACCAGGGCGCTACCATCGTGGATAAGATTATGACCCGATCCATCCTCGCTGTCTCTGCAGAAGCAGTGGGTGCAATGGAAGTACTCTATAAAGACACAATCGAGTACACAAAACAACGGGAACAATTCGACCATCCACTGAGCGATTTCCAGGTGTTAAAACATCGAATGACTGAAATGTTCATGGAACACAGTCTTGCCAAGTCCTTGTGTTTGAAGGCGACCATGCTGGAATCACAGGATTCTGTCGAGACCCAACGTACTATCCATGCGTTAAAGTTTCTAATCGGTAAAGCCGGTAGGTTTGTTGGACAGAATTCGGTTCAGTTACATGGTGGTATGGGCATGACTGAAGAACTCCGCGTCGCCCACTACTTTAAACGACTGATGGTTATCGATTCCCAATTCGGCAACGGTGATTACCACCTGACGAAATTTACCGCTTAGCCTGCCACATTTCGTCTTCAGCCATCGCCGCCTTCAGGAGACTTGCAGGCCAGGATTTACCGTAATTTTCCTGCTTGAGTACGATTTCTGGCCCGCATAATTCATCAAGGAATCAATTGTAAACCGGTCCAGCGCCTGGAATCCGGCAATACAAGCGTAACGGTTTTGGATTTTCATGCTTGAATCATAACTGTGGCTATGGTGAAAATCTGAAATTTGAAAATCTGCAGCCAGATTTGATCTACAATTGATCAGGCGCAAACTGTACTTTTACTTATGTGGTTGATTCGGCCTTAACCTATTGTATTAACTACGAGAACTCGCCCCGCGAGCGGCGCGAGTTCTCCTAGACCCAACGAAACAGCAGGGCCGCCTTGGTGAATCATGTGAGCTAGGTTAAAGTATCTCTTTCCCGGAATCGGGTTCTGGAAACGTCAGGGAGAATGGTGCCAGAAGAAGAACTTCAACTCTTGCCACTTGAACCACCTTCGACGCGGTGCCCAAACTGCAATGCAGCGTTGCGTGGGCAATTCTGCTCTTCCTGCGGACAGAACCAGAAGGTACCTGACAGATTTTTCTTAACCATCCTTAGCGAGGCATTTGAAGATGTCTTTCGCATTGACTCCAGGGCAGCAAGAACCCTGTTCAACCTGATATTTAGACCCGGGTTCTTGACGCTCCAGTACTTCGCTGGCCGCAGGGCACGATACATTCAACCCCTCAGGTTGTACCTGATTACGAGTCTCCTGTTTTTTTTCTTTCTATCATTTCAGAATGCATTGACGACCGAGACCGTTATCAAGGTAAATATTGACGAAGCCAATGGTGGAAATACAGCTCAATGGCAAACTGATATCAGTGCCTACCTGGATAAGTTCAACGTCAAATTCTTGACCCCTGAACAGAACGAAGCTCTGGTCAAGGTGATGCGGACACAAGCAGATAAAGCGATTCTTGGTTACGGAGAAAATCGGGGTCAGTTTATTCGCCAGTTTGCCGGTGAAGTTCTCGAACTGGCACCACAGATTATGTTCTTTCTCCTCCCCCTTTTTGCAGTAGCAATGAAATTGTTCTACCTGTGGTCTGGCCACTATTACACGGAACACCTGATCCTGGCGGTGCATAACCACTGCTTCCTGTTCACTGCCATGCTGCTATCCAAAGCTTGTGAATTTTTTAGCCATTCCGCTATTGCGATTGTGACCGAGCCACTCGATGTCATTATTACTATCTGGGTACCCGTCTATATGTATTGGAGTCTTCGTGTTTTCTATCTGCAAGGGTACTTTTTTACGGCGATCAAGTTCCTGCTCCTCACTCTCGGTTATTTGTTCCTGTTCATTCTGGGCCTGTTCTTTGCCTTATCATGGAGTGTAATGACTTTATGAGTACACCGATCTGGGATGAAATCTGGTTAGACCTCGGCATCAGCCATGAACTGGTAACAAGCTGTAGGTTGCCGTTACAGGAGGAAGCCGCAACGCTTGTCACTGCAGGACTGGATGTTTTCGACCGGGAACAATTCGTCACCCCTGCAACCCTTAGGTGCTGGCAAGAGATGAGTACCGCCGCCGGGAAAGACGGCATCGACCTGCTCATCGTTTCCGCATACCGTTCCGTGGAATACCAGTGCCAGCTAATTAGAAACAAACTTAAAAGAGGTCAGTCAATAGAGGATATTATTCGAGTCAGCGCAATACCAGGATTCAGCGAACATCATACCGGGCGGGCCATCGATATTACGACGGGCAATTGCAACCCCCTGGAAGAAATCTTTGACAAAACCTCCGCATTCAGCTGGCTTGAATTGAATGCGTCAAAATTTGATTTTGTGATGTCCTACCCCAGGGACAATCCCTTCAATATTGACTATGAACCCTGGCACTGGGCTTGCCTGAGAATTGAATGATCCCGCCTTAAAGCCGGAACCATCAGCCAGGGCAGCCCGGGTGAATTGGTCCTACCATTTTTCGGCACTGGCCATCTGCCAGTGTACCTTCCAGTTTTCCGGCATACTTTCACTGTTCAATAAACAATCATTGGTTATATGTGGATACAACTGCTGGTAAGTTTTGACCACGGTCCCGTTCACCCGCCGATTGATGTGTTCCGGTTTTAACTGGTCAAGATCTTCCAGACCGGCAAGGGCCAATAGCTCCATTAGATTATGGATCGTCTCGCGCTGGAAGTTAGCGACCCGCCGGCCCTTATCTTCAACATCAATGGCGAGATATCTGGCTGGATTCTGGGTCGCAACACCTGTCGGACAATTGTCCGTATTACAGGTTCGCGACTGAATACAACCCAGCGCAAACATCATACCCCTGGCGGAATTGACGGTGTCTGCTCCCAATGCAATTATTCTAAGCAAATGAAAAGCAGAGAAAATCTTACCTGAAGCAATGATGCGTATCTTGTCTCTCAGTCCAATGCCAATGAGTGCACTATTTACAAATATGAGCGCATCGCGTAACGGAGTACCGACAGAATTGGTCATTTCTGTGGGCGCGGCGCCAGTGCCACCTTCACCGCCATCGACTGTTATAAAATCAGGCATGATTCCGCTTTCAAGCATCGCTTTACAGATGCCCAGAAATTCCTTTAACTGTCCAATACACAGTTTAAAACCAACCGGTTTCCCACCGGACAACTCACGCAGTTCTTTAACAAAATCAAGCAGACCTTGCGGGCTGGAAAAAGTAGAATGCGCCGCGGGAGAAATCACGTCCTTGCCCATGGGTACATGCCTGATCGCGGCTATTTCTTCCGTCAGTTTAATCGCCGGTAAAATACCGCCATGGCCAGGTTTGGCTCCCTGGGATAATTTAATCTCGATCATCTTGACGACATCTTGTTGAGATTTTTCCTTGAACAGATCTCTATTGAAATTTCCATGTTCATCCCGGCACCCAAAATAGCCTGTGCCTATTTGCCAGATGATGTCGCCCCCATATTTTAGATGGTAGGGGCTGAGGCCACCCTCACCTGTATTGTGTGCAAAACCGCCTTGCCTGGCGCCCTTATTCAGCGCCATGATTGCATTTTTACTGAGGGCGCCAAAACTCATTGCCGATATGTTCAACGGTGAGGCGGCGTAAGGTTGGGTACAATCTGGGCCGCCAAAAATAATTCTGGGGTCATGATTAACCACTTCTTTCGGTGCCAGGGAATGGTTAATCCACTCATATCCATCCCGATTGACATCAAATACCGTACCAAATGGCCGGGTATCCCGATCCCCTTTTGCACGCTGATAAATGAGCGATCGAAATTCACGACTGGCGGGAACACCATCGGTATCTGATTCAACAAAATATTGCTGAATTTCGCGGCGCACAGATTCAAGAATGTAGCGGAGTCGCCCAACGATGGGATAAATTCTGAGAAGAGAATGCCGCTTCTGTAAAATATCCACCAGGCCCAACAGCAACAGTGGAATAACGATAAGGTACAGCCAGTAAAAGGGTGCCCACAGAACTCCCAGGGCAAATATTGCCAATGGTGCAAGAAATAAAAACAAGATAAAGATTTGACGAACGGTCATAGGCACACTCTCAATATTTCTGGTTATTCAGTTATTAACAATTATTCTAAGGATACAGGAACAGGATCCCCATTTACCTCTTTTGAATATCGAATGTATAATGATTCTTCTGTTGCCACAATATGTCGGTCTTGCTCTGGTATCTTTGCCACATATCATACGCAACAGACGGCGCAGCCCACGGGATTATGCTGCCAGCCTGATGCCAACCAGCGAACCAGCTAACGATAGACCTCTGATTTGTGTGCGTCAGTATAGTCATTAATATTCGTGCGCCTGCGCAATTCGACAGTCATATTTTCAGTTGTTTCATCCAGTGGCAGTCCCGTTCCATTGGCGACTTTGGTAATACCATTAAAACCAGAGGCAACGGCGATGGCATCAACCAGCGCCTGTGGCCCCAGGATATTGAGTCCTTCTTCCCGCACCCGTGTCAATTCCCTTTCTTCACCGGCACAAACAGCTTCTGCGATCCTGAGTAAAATTGACTCATCAGGTACGCCAATTTCACTGTCTCCTGCTTTTGTAATCACATCGAGGTTAAATTCCTGGTTGCTATTCTCACCGCTTAGACCAAGCAGCATGGTATGCGAGGTGGTTCAGTAAAAACACTGATTTAGTGCGGACACTCTCGAGGCA
>SMVB01152099.1_pt1 | contig 27351 bp, 17 predicted proteins | sample 2456461 | NCBI WGS metagenome assembly SMVB01 (sample SAMN11095934, study PRJNA526329) | marine sediment metagenome | biome: Marine sediment; feature: Surficial sediment; material: Deep marine sediment; isolation source: Hadal surficial sediment | place: Pacific Ocean | collected 2014-05 | depth...
CCGATCGCAAAAGTGACATCTTGATCTACGAACTCGATACCGTGGACCTCGAGTTCACTCACCAGATCGCGCCGCGTCCCTGGCTCGAACTCGTTTGGGGTGGAGAGTACCGGCATCATGCTGACAGCTCGAAGACGGCGAATCCATCGACGTTCATCCCAGTTCCCGCGCTGACACTACTCGACGTCCTGACCATCGACCCGAGCAGTAGAACCATGGATTTGTTCAGCGGTTTCGTCCAGGCCGAAGCGCGTATGCTGGATGAAAAACTCCGCCTCACGTTGGGCACCAAGCTCGAAGACAACGTCACTTCTGGCTTCGAGTTCCAACCGAGTATCCGGATCGCGTTCATTCCCGATGCGACCCTCGCTTTATGGGGATCGGTGTCCAGGGCGGTGCGCACGCCGAGTCGCGGCGAGCAGGACATCGACAACATCGGAATCCTCGAGAATCCCTTGGCGGGCGACCCCAGGTTGATCGCTTTGAAGGACGCGGGAAATCGCGACATCGAGGCGGAAGACATGATGGCCTACGAACTGGGCATTCGGGCCCAGCCAGTGGATTGGATCCATTTGGACCTGGCCGTCTATTACAACGTCTACGACGATCTGATCATCTACGATGTTCTTCCGGGTGAGCCCTTCATCAACGCCCCGGCGATGGGGGGTGGAATGCCGAGCCCTGAAACCGCCATCATCAATCGAACTTTTTCGAACCACGGCAGCGCAGACGCCTGGGGTTTTGAACTCTTCGCCCGGTTTCAGCTGCTCGATGATCACGCAATCGTGAAGAAGTGGTGGGTCGACGCAACCTACAGCTACGTCGACGTGGACATCGATCGCGACAAGGGAATTCACCTCGGCAGCATTTTCGACTTCTCCGGCGATCCAATCGGTGAGGACCAGGAGGATGCACCTGGGCTCACCGAGGCCCACCACACCCTGGGCATGCGCTCGCACATGAACTTCGCCTGGGACCTCGAACTCGATCTCGCCTACACCTACGTGAGTTCGGTCGATCAAGTCGGGAAGCAAAAAGTCGCTGCATACCATCGCTTCGACCTGCGCGCCGGCTGGCGACCCACCGAACACATCGAGGCCTCGTTCACTGTAGAGAATCTGTTCGACGCCGGGCACGACGAGTGGAACTCGGAACTCTTCATCGCCGGAACCAAGATCCCCCGCAGCTTCTACGCCAAGATCGCTTTGAATTTCTAGCGAGCCAGCAGCCCGTCGAAGAAGTCCCGCGGACTTATTCAACGGGCTAGCATCGTGTCATGGCTGGCGATCCCCGTAGAACTCGAGCTCGCTCGAGTGGAGCGCGCGAGCGGGATCCGTGGCTCTTTGCCCTGTTGGCTCTCGTCGCCGCGATTGGCTTTCTCTCGATGCCCGCCGTGCGCTACGACGGCGACGTCAATGCCTGGGAGATGGAAGCCGAATCCCTGGTTTATCAAGGACGCCTGGTGGTTCGCGCGAGCGTGGCGGAGAGCGTCGAGGCGAGCGCGCCCTACTTCGTCTTCAATGCCGATACCGGGAACTGGCATTCGAAGTACGGGATCGGCAACACCTTCATCTACGCCCTTCCCCTGGCATTCGAGCGCTTCGTGCTCGGCCAAAGCGAGTTGTCGGCGCCCTCCAACATCTTCGGTGAAACTTCGGGGCCCTACCACATCACACGCCGTCTATTGCTCTTGAATGGCTTCAATCTCCTGCTGAGCGGCCTGCTCGCGCTCGTGCTCTACCGACTCGCGCGCCGACATACCGACAGCGGGCTCACAGGCCTGTTGTTCGTGCTGGCTTGCCTTTACTCGACTTACCTGTGGAACTACACCCGCGCACAATCCTCGCAGATCTACCAGGTCCTGTTCTTTTCCTCTGCGCTGTTGTTTTGGCTGCGCTTCGCCGGTCGTTCGAGCCATGAGACTCGGGCTGGCGGGGGCGAACCTCTGTGGCCCTCGCGCGATCTACTCTGGTGCGTCCTTTCGATTTCGGCGCTGTGTCTTGTGAGGCTCGCTTTCACCCCGTTGATCGCAATCCTCGGGGTCGGTCTGGTGCTGGTTGGCTGGGATGTCCGATCGAGTCTCGCGACACACGTCATTTCGCAGCTGCGCAACAACGCAAAGCTGTACTTGTTTTTCGGTGTCGTGCCCCTGGTGGCGATTTTCACCGTCGTCTTGTGGGTCAACGATTTCAAGTTCGGCTCCCCGTTCAAGTTGGGTTATGAACGCGAAACGAACCTGTTTGGTGGGAGCCTCGCAGAATCGATCCCCGCCTACCTGTTTGCGCCGCGTCACAGCATCTTCGTTCACTTTCCGCTGCTCGCGGTGGCGCTCTTCGGAATTCCGCAGCTGTGGAGACAACATCGAGCCGAGCTATGGGTGACCTGGGCGGGCTTCGTCAGCATGTTCTTCATCTACGGCAGCTATACCTATTGGGCCGGTGAAGCCTGCTACGGACCGCGCTACCTGCTGTTCGCGCTGCCGGCGTTGTCGTTGCCCGCGGTGATGGTGGTCGATCGACTGCGCCGTGCGAAGAACGGCGCGCCAAAAGCGATCGCCAGCCTGGCTCTGGTCACGCTGATCCTCGGATCAAGCTACGCCCAGACGTTCGTCAATCGACTCGAGTTCCACAGCTTCTTCCGACTCCGCAAACAGTTTCAGCTGATGGACCGCCGGGATCCCACACTCGGAAACTATCTGCGAAATGCCAACACGGCGTCGTTCAACCGGGATTTCATTCGCTATCGCGAGCAGGGACTCGTCCCCACCCCACTGCGGCAACTCGAAGCAAAGCTCAGCAAAGAGCGCTACCGGAACCTCGAAGCATCGGTCCGGGCCCAACTCGAGAGCAATCACTATTTTTGGTAGCCAAGTCCGTGGCGAAGTCCGCTACGAAACGGGATACGAAAGGCCTGTGCCGCCGAGCCCGCAATAGCCGTTCGGGTTCTTGGCGAGGTATTGCTGGTGATAGTCCTCGGCGTAGAAGAACTGGGGTGCGTCGAGGATCTCGGTGGTGATGGCGCCCCGGCCGGCGTCGTTCAAGAGTGCCTGAAAAACGTCACGGCTGTGCTCGGCGGCCTGCTTCTGTGCAACGGAAGTCAGGTAGATTCCCGACCGGTACTGGGTGCCCGCGTCGTTGCCCTGGCGCATCCCCTGGGTCGGGTCGTGCCCTCCCCAGAAGATCCCGAGCAAGCTCATAAGGTCCGTCTTCTGCGCATCGAACGCCACCAGGACGACCTCGTTGTGCCCGGTCCCGCCGCTGCAGACCTCTTCGTAGGTCGGGTTGGGTGTGAGTCCCGCCGCGTAACCCACCGCGGTCGAGTACACGCCGTCGGCCTGCCAAAACATGCGTTCGGCGCCCCAGAAACATCCCATCCCGAAGATGATCTGCTCGAAGCCCTCGAAGGGAGCCCGCGTGGGATTGCCGTTGACCGCGTGAACCCCGTGCACCGGCATGGGTTGGTCGCGTCCGGGAAGAGCTTGTTCGGCGGTCGGCAACTCGATCGGTTTTCCAAAAAATGACATGGCCGACATGCTGGGAGATCCGGCGCGAAATATCAAGAAAAGCTGCGGGTCACGAACCAGAAGAGCCCGAGGCCGCAAATCGCCGCCGAACCCAACTCGGCCACCCACAAGTGCAAGCGTCCCTGCCGAAAGCGTGCGAGCCCGTAGAGCAGCGGCCAAACTGACAGCACAACGGCGAGTTGGCCGAGTTCGACTCCGAGATTGAAGCCGAACAGCGCCGCGACCAGCCGATCGCTGGGCAGGGACATTTCTCGCAGGACACCGGCAAATCCGAACCCGTGGATCAAGCCGAACGCAAAAGCGACCGCAATCCGCAGAGGCTGCGGGTTGCGCACCGTGGCGAGCAACCCAAAATGGCAGGCCGCAAAGAGCGAGATCCCGAGCAAGCTCAACCAGGACACGAGCCCCACGCCAAAGAACGCGAACCCGGTCATCAACAACAGCCCCGACACCGCGAACAGCGGAATCGTCCAACCGCCGCCGGCCAGCAACCAGGCGTTCTCGGCCGCGACCAGCGCGATGGAAAACCCGATCAGCGCCTCGATCGGCGCGGTCTCGGGATTCAAAATTCCGAGCACCGCCAGGGCCAGGGTGACGCTGTGAGCCAGGGTAAAACCGGTCACGAGTCTCGCGACTTCTCCGGCACTTCCCGCGAGCAGCAACAGCGCAAAGACAAAGGCCAGATGGTCCCAACCCGACAGAATGTGTTCGAACCCGATCACGAGGTAACCCGAAATCGACGTGCCCTCGGAGCCAGCTGTGCCGGGGCCTGCGGCGGGTTGAACGACCCAGCTCGGCTCGCGCTCGCTCAGTACCCGCTCCCGGGTCAGGGTCTCGGCCTCGTGAACTCGCGCAAAGTGGAGATGACTCGGGGCGCGATCGAGCAGGATCGCACTTTCGATCCTGCGCTCGCCCGGGGTGTCGCAGGCAAGACGCCATTCGAAATGCATCCAGCCCAGAGGTGCCCGCAACCGGATCGGGGCCAGAGCCCGGCAGGCGCGGCCCGCCGAAAACAACTGAAGTCGACTCGTCAGGTAGCTCGCGATCTGCGCTTCGTCTGCATCCTCGTCGATCCCCAGCCCGAGGCGGGTCAGTTCGAGACGCGTAATCCTGACCCGCACACTGGCCCCGTCGGACCCGAAGTGCCAACTCGAGTAGGAGATGCTCTTGCTATGGGCGCGGGCGTCGGGGACCCACGCGATCAGGCTGATCGCGAGGACGAGGAGCAGCACGATGGGCAGGGCCGCTGCCCTTTGACAATGGGTGCTAGGAGCCTGACCCAAGACTCTCGCGAAACGCCCAGGCGTCGAGGCGCGCCGCTGGCAAGGCGTGGAATCGCAGCTGTAGCTGGCTACAGCAAGATTTCGCAACGCAGCCGGCGGCGATGCATCGGCGCATGGGCGTCGCGACGAGTCTTGGGTCAGGCTCCTAGTCACGGCGCGAGAACATAGGACAGCGGATCAGGGGCGTCGGCGGATTCTGTCCATCAGGGCTTCGCGTTCGATGGCCGTGGTTTCGGCGCTCGCCAGCTTGATGCGGTCGTAGCCCCGAATCTTGTCGGGCAAGCTCGCAACCTGAGCGACCAGCCCGTAATTCGAGGTTGACAGCCTCTCTGCGAGTTCTTTGACGGTAGCCTCGTACTCGGCGATGAGTTGACGTTCGAGACGTCGCTCGGGCAGGCGCGCGAAGATGTCGAAAGGGGTTCCGCGCAAGAACTTCAGCTTGGCCAGGCCGGCCATCAGCCAAAGCATCCACGGTCCCACCGAGCGCTTGCGTAGACGCCCGGTCTGCGGATCGCGTCGGGCGAACAAGGGCGGCGCCAACTGCAGCCGGATCTCGACGTCGCCCTCGAATTCTCCCTTCACCCGTGCGAGGAATCCTCCATCCGAATACAGCCGCGCGACCTCGTACTCGTCCTTGTACGCCATCAGCTTGTACCCGTACTTCGCCACCGCCCGCGAGAACCCGTCGCTCTCGACTCCGCGGGAAGCCTCGGCGCGCAGCGCGAGGTCGACCCAGGAGCGGTAGCGCGCGGCATAGGCGGCGTTCTGATAGTTCACGAGATCCGCTTCTCGACTCGAGACGAAAGACTCGAGACTGAACTCCACGTCCGTAGCGAGACCCGGTGTCGCGCTGTCGGCACACAACTCGTCGAGCAACTTGGGATCGTGAGCCGAAAGGCGTCCGAGTGCAAAGGCTCGGCGGTTCGTCTCGTTCGCGACCCCGTTGAGGTCGATTGCGCGCTCGATCGACTCGCGCAGCAAGGGGATCAGACCCAACTGGAAGGCGTGTCCGAGCAACAGCAGATTGGCGCCGATGGAATCACCCAGGGCCGACTCCGCGAGTTGGGTCGCATCGACGTCATAGCTTCGGCAGCTCACGCTACCCACCAATGCGAGATGCCGGGCGAGATCACTGTCTTCCATCTGCCAGCCAACCGACGCGGCGGTCGGGGCGACGTGCGTATTGATCACGCTGCGGGTTCGCTGTCGGTGCAGTGCGCCCAGGACGCTTTCGCTCCCGGCCACTACGGCGTCGCAGCCGAGCAAGAGATCGGCTGCGCGCCCGCCCACCCGGGAGCCGTGAATCTGGTTCGCTTCGTCTGCGATGCGGATATGAGAGACAACCGCCCCACCCTTCTGGGCCAGCCCCGTCATGTCGAGAACTGCGCTGGCGCGCCCCTCGAGGTGGGCCGCCATCCCGAGCAGGGCGGCGACGGTCGTCACCCCGGTCCCGCCGATCCCGGCCAGGACAATGTTGTACACGGAACCGTGAGCCGGATCGCAGAGCGCAACCTGCGGCGCGGGCAAGTCCTCGAGGACATGACCCAGATCCGGGGGCAGGTGCTTGCGAATCTCGCCGCCGTGAATCTCGACCAAGGCCGGACATGAGCCTTCGAGACAGGTGAAGTCCTTGTTGCAGGAAAACTGGTTGATCCGACGCTTTGACCCGAACTCGGTTTCGACGGGCTCGACCGAAAGGCAGTTGGACTGGACGCTGCAGTCACTACACCCCTCACAGACGCGCTCGTTGATGAACACCCGTCGCTTGGGATCGTCGAGCAAACCGCGCTTTCGCTTGCGACGTTTTTCTGCCGCGCAGGCCTGGTCGTAGATCAAGACCGTGACCCCGGGTAGCTCGCGCAATCGCTTTTGCACGACATCGAGTTGCTCCCGGGGTTCGACGCGGGTTCCGGGAGCTAGCCCTGCATTCGCGGGGAACCTTTCGGGGTTCTCCGACACGACGACGATCTCGCTCACGCCCTCCGCCGCCAGTTGCCGAGTGATCTGCGGAACGTCGAGGGAGCCGTCGAGCGACTGGCCTCCGGTCATCGCAACGGCATCGTTGTACAGCAGCTTGTAGGTCATCGTCACCTTGGCCGCGACCGCAGCGCGAATCGCCAAGATGCCGGAGTGGAGATAGGTTCCGTCGCCCAGGTTCGCAAAAATGTGGGTTTCGTCCGTAAAGTCCTGCTGCCCGATCCATGCTGCACCCTCACCCCCCATCTGTGAGAAGTGGTCCGAATTGCGGTCCATCCACTGCACCATGTAGTGACAGCCAATGCCCACGAGGGCGCGACTGCCCTCGGGCAGCACCGTCGAGCGGTTGTGCGGACATCCGGAACAGAAGAACGGAGTGCGTTTGACCTTGCTCGACGTTACGAGCTGAATCGACTCCCCGGCGGCAAGTTGGGCTACGTAGTCGTCGATTCGTTCGGTCGAGGCTCCGGCCGGCAGTTGCAGGGCGATGGCCCGGGCGATTTCAATCGAATTGAGGTCCCCGGTCTCGCTGAGCAGGGGCCTGCCGTGTTCGTCTCGCTTGCCCAAGATTCTCGGGCGCTTTGAATCGGGCAACGCATAGAGCGCGTCTCGCAGCTGCGACTCGATCAGAGGGCGCTTTTCTTCGATCACCAGCAGCTTCTCGCTTCCCGCGCACAGGCTGCGCATCTCGACCGGATCCAGGGGCCAGGACATCCCTACCTTGATCAGGCGAATCCCCAGCTCTTCCGCCAACGGCTCGTCGATGCCCAGGTCGGAAAACGCCTGCCGGGTATCGGTGTAGGACTTGCCGGTCGAAACGATCGTGAGACGCGGGGTCGGCGAGTCCATCACCACCCGGTTCAAACGGTTCGCTCGGGCAAAGGCCAGCACTGCGGGAAGCTTGGCTTCGCGCATCCGCAGCTCTTGCTCGATCGGTACATCGTTGTTGCGAATGTGGACGCCGAGTTCGGAAATGCTGAAAGCTTCCGGGAGTCGAATCTCTGGGCGGCCCTCCCCCACATGCACCACGGCTGAACTGTCCATGATGTCCGTCAACGCGATCAAGCAGACCCAGGTCCCCGCATAGCGGGAGAGCGCCCACCCGATCAGGCCGTAGTCGAGCACATCTTGAATACAAGACGGATTCAAAACCGGAATCTCGAGATGCATCATCGCGTATTCGCTCTGGGTCGGGTAAGACGATGACTTGCAGGCGTGATCATCTCCCGCAATTGCGAGCACACCGCCGAGCGGTGCCGTGCCGGCGGCATTTGCGTGGCGCAGCGCATCGCACGCTCGATCGACGCCCGGCGCCTTGCCGTACCACATGCCGAAGACACCGTCGTAGCGCGCGCCCGGGTGCAGTCCGACCTGCTGGCTACCCCAGACCGCGCTGGCGGCGAGTTCTTCGTTGAGACCGGGCTGAAAGCGAATCCGCCTTTCGCGGAGCAGGGCCTCGGCCCGCCACAGCTGCTGATCGAATCCGCCGAGCGGCGAGCCGCGGTAGCCGGAGATGAATCCCGCGGTGTTGAGGTTTGCCGCGGCATCACGCGCGGCCTGCATCAAGGGAAGTCGAACCAGAGCCTGAATTCCGCTCAGGTAGATGCGTCCGGTTTCGAGAACGTACTTGTCATCGAGTTCGATGAGATCGGGTCGACGCCCCGGATCCGCTTTCTCTTGCATCGTCGAACCTCCCGAAATCCCCTCCGAGACTGTTCGCCTGCTGGCTGTAGCTCAAACCTTTGTATCGGACTAAAAGTGTCCCAATCTTCCCGAAAAATCATTGCAAAATGCCCAATAATCACGAGTTTTAGCTAATTTTGTTCCAATATTCTGTGATTTAGGGGAATAATTTGCCTATCAAATACGATGAGATCGACCTCGCGATTCTCGAGCAATTACAACGTGACGCGAGTTTGTCGACCGCGGATCTGGCCAAGCAGGTCGGGCTCTCGATGTCCCCCTGCTGGCGACGCATTCGCCGCCTGGAAAGCGTGGGGATCATCAGCAGGAGGGTCGCCCTGCTCGATCGCGAACGGCTCGGTTTCGAGGTCACGGTCTTTGCCAGCGTCAAACTCTCCGCCCACGGTCGGCAATCGCTGTCCGAGTTCGAAGCCGCGGTCGAAGAGTTTCACCCGGTTGTGGCCTGCTACGTGATGACTGGGGAGGTCGACTACCTGCTACAAGTCGTCACCCGCGATATTCGCAGCTACGAGAACTTCCTGCGCAATCACCTGTTACAGCTGCCTACGGTGCGCGAAGTGCATTCGCAGATCGCGCTCAGCCAACTCAAATACACGACCGAACTCCCGCTGTCCGATCTCAGCACGAGTGCGAGGATGGCTTGAGGGGCGTGTTTCGAGGAGTGGGCAAGGAGTGGTTGCGAAAGAAGGAGTCGCCCGCCCGATCCAGTAGTTTGCGTGGGCACCGCGTCGGACAGATAAGCTGGAGCGGACGGGCGAATTCACCGGATAATACTAATTATCTAAAAAAAATACTAGGTTTTCTTTTCATTAGAGGCGATTATTCAGCGGAATCTGCGGCCCGGGCAACCCGATTTCGCTCCGCTGTGGACCAAACGACATCTGCGACCGCCTACGACGGCGAGGACAATGGCTAAAACACGAACCAGCAATCGAATTCGCGAAGCGCGCCGGGAGATGTACCGACAGGTCATCACCGACGCCGCCGAGGCCGTTTTCGCCGAAAAGGGCTTTGCGGACGCGAGGATGAGCGACGTTGCCCTGGAGGCCGGGATCTCGTTGAAGACCCTCTACGCCACCTTCAACGGCAAAGTCGAACTGTTCGAAGCCATCCGCTCCCTGCGCATCAGCGAGGTCATGGCCCGCTCCGACGCGATTTCCGACGGTGAGCCCCTGGACGTGATGATGGATCGAGTCCGCGTCAGCGTGGAGTACCTGGTGGCCAATCCGAACTTTCTGCGCATTCACCTGCGCGAAGGCAATGCCTGGGCGATTCGCCCAGAAAGCGTCCCGGGCAGCAATCCCGATCGCTGGCACGCCAACATGAGTGAACAGGCCAAGACGATTCAGCGGGGCATCGACGAGGGTGTGTTCGAGAAGGGCGATCCCGAATTGCTGGTCAAAATGGTGTCCGCCGTGTATCAGGTCCAACTCGCAGATTGGCTCGAGCGCGAGGACAGCGGCTCAGCCGAGGTGCTCGTACATCGTATTCAGCACTATGTGAAACGGCTCTTGTGCCACACACACGCCTTCGACCAGCGTTCTCAATAGGGATCCCACCCCGTCCAGCGGGAATCGGCATTCTCTATCGTTTTTGGATTGTTTCTAGTACAATTTCTGGGAATGATTTGAAAAGGAACTGTCGCATGACCTCCTTTACCCGAATCGTAGTGCCCACCGATTTTTCCGAATCCGCCCACCGAGCCTTCGAAAGTGCAGTCGAGTTGGCGCGAGAATCTCAAGCCGAACTGCACATCTGCCACGCCGTCGAGTATGTGGCACCGATGGTGAGCCCCTACGAAATACCCGTACCCGAAGACTTCATTCAGCAGACCCGCGAAGCAGCCCAGAACAGGCTCACGCAAGTCGTGGAGGAAGGCAAAAGCGCCGGACTCTATTGTGAGGGGCATCTCCTGTCGGACCGCGCAGACCCGGGAATCTCGATCCTGGCCGAGGCGCTCCACGCGGACCTGATCGTGATGGGAACCCGCGGAAGAAGCCGCCTACGCCACATATTCGTCGGCAGCATTGCCGAGCGCACGGTGCGACACGCCCCGTGCTCTGTTCTCACGATAAAGGCCCAGCCCGGGAACGTCCGGCACTAAAAGGGCAGAAGACGATAGACCGCGATGGACGGGTTCGAGTAGCCCAACTCGAAGCCCGATGTCGATTTGTCGACGCACCCAGAAGACCCCGGCCCAAGCTCGACCAGCGCGTAGAGTTCGTCGGGCCAGTCCACTGGAACGGCTCTCAGCGCATCGAGCGCGGGCGCAGCCAACTCACAGGCGGCGAGGCCGCGGAGCAGTTCCCGGTTTGCGGCGAGCAGTTCTGCCTGGTGGGAGATCGCTCGGGTAAACGGCGACGCCAACTGGGCCACGACCCGACGTTGGGCGATCACCGGGAGCCGGGCGTCGTCCTTGTCGACTGCAGCCGCAAACACGTGCGCGGTCCGGGGTGTCGAGGTTCGCAGCCACTCGTAGGCCGCAGCGAGATCGCGACGCTTCGCATCGTCGTTCGGCCGGATCTCGGTCGTGGTTCCCAGCAACACAAAGGGCTCCGAAGCCGACCAGGGAGACGCGATGTAGACCAGTGCCATGACCGAGAACGACAGCGCGCCCATGAACAGCAAGCCCCCGGTCACAACCGCATTCGCTCGACCCACAGCGCGGATCTCGGCCGTGTCCCCGGAAGCTCGAGTCGACAAAAGCGCCAATAGGAGCAGGGCCGACGGATGCGCAGCCAAAAGCACAAATTTGTATTCGTTGGGATCTCCGACGGGTGCAACCAGAACCAGGGCCATGACGCCGTATAGAAAAGCGCTGAGGGCGTGCACCCTGGCGGACGGCACGAGCCGCGTACGCCGGAACCCGGCGAACCCGAGCAGCACAAACACCGGAACCAACGCCCAACCGAGGAAAACCGCGTGGGCCAGGAGGCCACTGCCCGGGGTGACGACGAGGATTCGGCCTTGATAGGCCGAGGCCACCGGGATCAGAAGCGGCAACGCAAGCAGAACTCCGATCCCACAACCGACGACGACTGCGCCCAGCGACCGAAGCCGCGCTCGATCTAGCGTTGCCCCCGACTCGCGATGGGCGGCCAACAGAGGCAGACCCTCGACCAGCAGATAGGCCGCGACCGTCAGCCCGAATGCGATCGCGGGCAGCGGACTCAACACGGCCATACAAAAGCACGCAACCGCGAGCATCACCGCGCGCAGGCGAACTCGCCCACGAACGTGCAACAGCAGCCACTGCGCCAGCGCAAAGAAGGCGAGCGCAAGTGGAAAGCTGTTGAAGTTCAAGAACTTGTTGATCAGATGTCCGGCGCGATCGCTCAGCACCGCAGCTTCGAAGAACCCGAGGGTGGGAAACAGCTGGACCAGGTTGAGGTCCACCCACTGGAGCGACGAATGATGGCGCGCAATCAACACGAGATGCTCGAAGAGCCCAGCCGAGACCTCTGTCCGAAAGATTTCCGGCAACCACACCGCAGCCAGACGGACTGCAAACTGGACCAGACCGAGGGGGTTCAAGATGAAGAACGGAACGCCGCACACCGCGAGTCGCAGCCAGCGATTCTCCGTGTATGTCCCCGTCGCGAGCCAAATTGCGCCGAGGAACCCCGAGAGCCCCAACCCATTGCTCACGAGACTCATCTCGAATGGCGTGATGTCGAAGGAGTGTGCGCCGAGTGCGAGCCATGCGTGCCAGATCCAATAGAAGTTCGCGGGCGCTCCGAGACTCGAGGGGTTGGTCGGCGGAATGATCCCCTGGAGGATCTGATAGACGTAGGCGCTGTGGTGCATCCCGTGAAAGCTCTGCATGATGCGACCCGAGGCACCGCCGATGATGAACACGTACCCGACTCCGAAAGCGACGAGCGCCAGCGGGGCCAGGACAGTTCGAAGGCTGCGCGTCGACTCGGACATGCTCGAACTATTCCACATATCCCAGTGCTCGCAGGGACTCGAGGAGTTCGGGATTGATCGCGCCGGTCTCGATCAACGCGAGGGGATGTCGCTCGAGGGCGCGGTCGAGGCGCGCGTCCATCAAGGAGCGAACCCCTTGGAGCCGTCGGTGCGCGATCCTCTCGGCGGCAACAGCCACCCCAACGGCATAGAGCTCTTTGGAGTTCTGGCTGCGCAAATACTTCCAATCGCCCATCACGATGCCGACTTTCTGGACACTCGGATCGAAAGCATCGACCGGTTCCTCAGCGATTCGCCGGATCGCGGTCTGACGGTGAAGCCGTGCAGACAGTACCCCTTCGGCGTGAAACGGGTTTTGCAACAATACGAACCGATCGCGCACCGTTTCACTTTCTTGCAGCGGTGCAACCGAGATCGAAGCCGGCAGTTCGAGGCCTATTGCGCGCAAAATGGTGGGAGCGATGTCCGCGTTGCTGACCAGGTTCGGTACCCGCCGCCCGGGCTCGAATTGGGACGGGTAGCGAACGAGCAGGGGCACCCGAATCCCCCCCTCGTGCAGGCACTCCGAGTGTTCGAAGTAAATTCCGCGTTCAAAGCACTCCCCGTGGTCCGCGGTGAAAACGACCATGGTTCGATCGCGCTGTCCCAGCGAGTCTAGCTTGTCGAGCAGCTTGCCGATCGACAGATCGACGGCGGCCACCTCTCCCCGGTAGAGGGCCTTGGCGTGTTCTACGATTTGCGCCGAGATATGACCGTCGTTCTGCTTGGCGATCCGCAACAACTCCGTCCATCCAAGAACCGGAAACTGGGCGGCGAGCGCAGGATCGAGATGTTCGCGAAACGCCGCGGGCGGATCGTAGGGTTGGTGGGGATCGAACAGGTGAACCCACAGGAAGAACGGCGCGCCCTGCGGTTGGGCTTCGAGCCACGCGTTCGCTCTGGCCACCACCTCAGAGGCCGGCCATTCCAGCTGTGTCCGCGGTGCGGCAAAGCTGTCGAAACCCTGCTCCGCACCCGATCCCTCCCCCAGCAGCTTCACTGCGACAAACGCTGCGGTGCGATACCCGTGGCTCTGCAAGATCTCCGCGAGGGTCAACTCCCCGTCGGGCAGCGCGATCTGGTTGTTCACCACGCCGTGTTCCCGGGGATAGCGCCCGGTAAAGATCGAAAAGTGCGAGGGGCGAGTGAGGGGCATCGGCGCCGTTGCGCGCTCGAAGAGTGTCGATTCGTTGGCCAATTGCGCCAGCCGCGGCGTAAGCTGCAGGGCTTGCGCGGGCCGGTAGGGGTCGAGGGCGTCCGCTCGCAAGGTGTCGACGGTGATCAACACGATGCTCGGCGCGGGTTGCGAGCCACAGCCTGCTGCCAGCAGCCAGCCGAGCGCGACAAGCGCCGCAAGCGGACGGTTCTCGCGATGGGGGTTCAGCAAGGCGGCGCGCACCCGGATGGGATGGCTTGATCGGGCATGAACTCCTCGGTCGCAGTCTCTAAATCCGTGGACCCGGCTATGATAGGCGGGCGGCGTATGCAGAACCAATTCACGATCTCAATCATAACGGCGATCGCAGCCGTAGTCTGTCAACGCTGCGGTCGGGGGGTGGCAGCCACCCTTGTGGGCCTTCTGCTCTTGGGCTGCGGCGATGGCGAGGAAGCCTCGCAAGCAGCCGCGGTTCCCCTCGAAGCGTCCCGTGCAAAGCCACTCGAAAAAGTCGAGCTGGCCTCCACCCCGAACATCCTGCTCATCAGCGTCGACACCCTGCGCGCCGATCACCTTTCCCTCTACGGCTACCCGCGCAAGACGACGCCTTCGATCGATCGGTATTTTTCCGATGCGACGATCTATCGCGCGGCCTACAGCACGGAAGCCAACACTTCGCCCAGCGTCATCAGCATGTTGTCGGGCCTGCTTCCCGCACGACACCGGGTGCGGCTCTTCTACCAGAGAATTCCCGGAAGCGTCTACTTGCTCTCGGACTATCTCTCGGCCGCGGGCTACCAGACCGCGGCCGTGGTCTCGAACATTGTGCTCACCCGGGAGGCCATCGGCCTGTCTACCCGGTTTGATTACTACGACGACTTCGTCGACGAACGCGAACAAAGGCTGGACATCTACGAACGTCGAGCCTCTCGGACCAGTGATGCGGCAATCAAGTGGTTGCGAGAGCTGCGCGATCCGGAACGCCCGCACCTGCTATGGGTGCACTACATCGACCCCCACGGCCCCTATCGCGCCCCAGCCGACTCGACCGGACGCAATTTTCGACACCCGGAGCCACAGCCAATTGATGCCAAGCGAATCATCTTCTACCAGCGCAGCCCGGGAATCCGCGATGGCGCGGAGTACATCGACCGCTACGACGAAGAGATCGCCTATGCGGACGCCGAAATTGGGCGATTGCTCGACGTCTATGACGAACTCGGTTTGGGCGATTCGGGCATCGTCGTCTTCACCGCGGATCACGGCGAGAACCTGATCGAACACGAGATCTACTTCAACCACGGCCATCAGGTCTGGAATTCGATCATGCGGGTGCCACTGATGATCAAAATCAACGGCGGCAAAGCCGATCAAATCGACATCCCGGTTTCCCTGGTCGATCTGACGCCGACGCTGCTATCGCTGGTCGGCTACCCGAATCCGAAGGACAGCAAGACCTTTGATGGGATGCCGCTCTGGAAGCGCCGCTCCGAAGACTCGATTTCACTCGAGGCCAGTGGCTACGCGGACAAGCGGCGAGCGGGTTGGGTCTATCGACAGCACCGCGCTTTGATCAGCGGAACCGACAAGTGGTTTGTCAGCGTCGATCGAGCGGGAAATGTGGTGGCCCGGGGCCGCTTCGATCTCGCGCTCGATCCCGGGGAACAGGCGCCCGAGGAATGGCAATTTGGGGCCAAGGCGAATCAACTGCTCGACTGGTTCGAGTCGGACCCGGACCCGGCGGGAGTCCCGACCAACGTACTGAGGGGTCAGCGACTGCTGGCCCCCAAGGTCGCTCCGGGCCGGACCCAAGAGGAACTTCGTGCGCTGCGCGCGCTCGGCTATGTTGAGTAACGTTGAGTGACGTTGAGCGATCCGAGATGGGGGCGAACGTGAGAGCATTGGTGATGGGCGGCACCCAGTTCAACGGGCTCGCCCTGGTCAAAGAATTGGTGAAGACCGGTCACGACGTGACGATCCTCAACCGCGGCCAGTCGGACGCCGTCGTCCCTCGCCGAGTCAATCGGCTGTATTGCGATCGCACCGATCACGAGAAGCTGCGAGAGACCCTGGGCCGAGTCGACTTCGACTGTGTCTTCGACATCAGCGCTTATCGCCCGGAAGACGTCCAGTTGATGGCCGAAATTTTTCGCGGGCGCATCGGTCACTACATCTTCGCGAGTTCGACGGTGATCTACGCCGCGAGCAAGATTTTGCCGATTACGGAGAACTTTCCCCTCGAACGCGGCGACGCGCAGAACGAGTACGGCATGAACAAGATCCTCTGCGAAGACATCTTGATGCGGGAGTATCGGGAGCAGAACTTCCCGGTCTCGATCGCAGCGTTTTCCATGGTGTTTGGGCCCAACAACATCATTCCCGAGCGCGAGCAGCGAATGTTCGTGCGCATCGCCCAGGGGCGTCCGGTCCTGATCCCGGGGGATGGCACGACCGTGCAACAGATTGGCCACGTCTACGACGAGGCGCGCGCCCTGCGTATGATGATGCGAAAGCCCGCCACCCTGGGTCGTCGCTACAACCTGACCGGAGGCGACTGCTACAGCGACGAAGGGTATGTGGACACATTTTCCGAGGTCGTTGGGAGAAAGCCCGAAAAGGTGTTCATCCCCCCCGCGATGATGGACGACCTCTATAGCGGCCGCATCGACATTCGCGGCAAGTCCATCGCACCCACGGTCGACACACGGACGAGCGAGCGCAATGAGCGCGACGCGCGGCTATTCCAGCTGCAGCGGGTGATGCAACGCATCGCTCCAAACATCCACGGCTGGAACAACAGCGTGTGGTTCAGCATCGACCAACTCAAACGCGACACCGGCTGGGCTCCGGAGTTCACCTTTGAGAGTTCCGTCGAGCAGACTTGGAAGTGGATGGTTGAAGCGGGGCTCAACCAGACCCGAAACTTCGACTTCGACTTCGAAGACGATCTGATCGCGCGACTTCGGGGTTAGCCCGCATTAGCGGTACAGGTCAGAGAGTCGGGCGGTCGTCGTCGCTCACCAGCATCGCGCCAATCTCCGCCAGCTGTTGGGTGGGCCCGCCGAGCAGGTTCGAGAGTTGCTGAGCCCAGAGAAAATAGCGGTGGATCGGGTAGTCGACGTCCGAACCGATCCCGGCGTGAAGATGCTGCGCGCTGTGAACGATGCGGTCTCCCGCCCGGGACGCCCACCACTTGGCCGCCCCAACTTCCGTCCCCGCGCGCAGGCCCGCGTCAACTCGAAAGACGGCCTGCCACAAGGTCGCGCGCATGCCTTCGAGATCCACGTAGGCATCTGCGCAACGCATCTGAGTCGCCTGAAAACTCCCAATCTGGCGCCCGAACTGCTTGCGCTCGGTGAGATAGGCCGCGGTTCGTTTGAGGGCCTCTTCGCCGACACCCAGCATCATCGCCGCGATCCCGAGACGCGCCCGTGCCAAGATCCATTCGACGATCGCTGCACCGCTGTTTTCGTCTCCCAGCAACGCGTCGGCCGCGATCTCGACGCCCGAAAACTCGAGCAACCCCTGGCGCTGCCAGTTGATCGCCCTCTGTTCCTGAATTTCCAGCCCCGGGCTGTCGGGCGCGACCAGAAAGACACCGACCTGCTCCTCTCCGATCGCCGCGGGAACCAAAATGCAGCTCGCCCGAGCGGCGGCAGGTACGCAGATCTTTTCGCCGTCGAGGCGCCAACCGGCGCCGCTGCGCGTGGCGCGCAGCCGAGGACGCGCGGGGTTCGTGTTTCCGGCCTCGCCGAGTGCGGCGGTCAGGATCGCGCCGGAATCTACGATCGGTGCAAGCCAACGTTTGCGTTGTTCTTGACTGCCGAACGCGGCCACCGGCATGGCCCCGAGGATCAACGTCTCGAGAATCGGTGCAGGTGCACAGTTTCGGCCCACTTCGAGGAGCACCAAGACGCTTTCGATCAAGCCAAGGCCGCTCCCGCCGAGAGCTTCGGGTACGGTCAAGGCCGTGAGGTTCGCCGACACCAGGTCGCGCCACAAATCTTCGTCCAACCAAGCGTCCGAGGCTTCGAGCTTGCGTGCGCGTTCGTGGCCGCAGCAATCGCCAAATATCTGGGCAGCCAGCTCTTGAACGAGCTGCTGATCTTCGCTGATTGCAAAATCCATTTCGACTCCAGTGGATCCCGGCGAACTTCGCATTTGCGCGGGTTGATTGTTCGCGCCGGTTCGCGCCTCTCTGGCAATTAAAGGGTTCCGCTCAACGCGGGGCGCGAGGCATGTGCAGCCCCAGCGTGGCGACCAACTCTCGTTGAACTTCGTTGACTCCGCCGCCAAAGGTATTGATCGTGGCGAGGCGAACCTCATGCTCGATGTACCCCTGCAAGACGGCCCCGGGAGAACCCTTTTTGAGGGTCCCGGCGCTGCCCAGGATCTCGAGCAGAAGTCTAAACACCTCGATCACACACTCGGTCCCGAGAATCTTTGCCGCCGAGGATTGCGCGGGATCGGGATCCTGTGTCTCGAGGGTCCAGGCCATCTTCCAGTTGGTGACTTTCATCGCTTCGAGCAGCGAATAGGCCTGGCCCAGGGCCGACTGAACCCAGGCATTGTCGGCCACCCGACGCCCCGGTGCGTCCTCGGTCGCCTTGCTCCACTCGATCACGTCGTCGAGCACGCGAATGGCGCCATTGGAAAACGCCGCCAGCCCGACGCGTTCGTGGTTGAGTTGCAGGGTGATCAACTTCCAACCGAGGTTCACCTCGCCGACCACCATGTCCACCGGGACCCGAACGTTTTCGTAGTAGGTCATGTAGGTATGGCCGCCGTTGATGATGTGAATGGGACTCGTGGAATAGCCCTCGGACTGGGTGTCGACGATCAGGATCGAAATGCCCTTGTGCTTCGGGACGTCGGGGTCGGTGCGACAGGCCAGCCAGACGTAGTTTGCATCTTCGGCACCGCTAGTGAAACTTTTGGTGCCGTTGACCACGTAGTGATCGCCATCGAGCACGGCCGAAGTCGTGAGCGATGCGAGATCGGTACCGGCGTCCGGCTCGGTGTAGCCGATCGCAAAGTGGATGTCGCCGGTCAGAATCCCCGGCAAGAAGCGGTTCTTTTGTTCCTCGGTACCGAGCTGCATCAACGCGGGTCCGACGGTGTTGATGGTTACGAACGGGATCGGAGCGCCGGCGCGGCGCGCTTCATCGAACCAGATTTGTTGCTCGACCCAGGTCTTGCCCAGACCACCGTATTCCTCTGGCCAGCCGACGCCGAGCCAGCCGTCGCCGCCCATCTGCTTGATCACGTCCTTGTACAGAGCACCCCCCTCGAGGGCGCCGAGCCGTTCGCGGATTTCCGGCGTAATGAGATCGGCAAAGTAGCTGCGGAGTTCGTCGCGCAGCTTGACCTGATCTTCCGAGTAGGCGATTCGCATGGGGAGGGCAGTCTATCGGAAAAACACTTCGCTGACAGTGAAAGGGCCAGCGCGATCGAGCGCTTGTTTCTCGAATTCAGCGTGACGGTCGGTACAGGGAGATCACTCTTTCTTCTTCCATTTCCCGCCGGCGGATTCCAACAGATCGCCTGCGACCGCGCGCTCGAAAAGGATCTCCGCGGCTTGTTTCCCAACACTTTCAAGAGTTGCACCGCGCATGCTCGCGACCTTCTGGTACCGGTTCTTGCGCAGACTGTTCGTATTCTCGACCATTTTCTTGACCTTGGCCGGCGCGCTCTTGTCGACCACCGCGAGAAATCCGTCGAGCTTCTCGCCCACCTGCTGGGCGTTCTTGGCCGCGCGAAGCATTTCCTGGGCCGAGGCCGACTGCGCCGCGCCGAGGGCGAGAAACACCAGCAACGCGACCCTAAGACCACGGCCAAGCGCTCTGCTTCGGGGGCTCAACCGAGAAGCTTGATTCATGACCGAGGCACGTCGGAATTGGATTGTCGACAACATTTAGAAAAGTTCCTTTTCTTCTTCGATCATGGCTTCGAGATCGCGATCGACTTCCAGGCGAATCTCGTGTTCAACTTTGATGTTCATGTTGATGACGATCGGCTCCTTGGGCGCTTTGATCTTCAGCGTTGGGGTACAGCCCAAGCTGTTCATCTGCAATAACGAGACTGCGATCAATGTGATGAGTTGGATCGATACGCGCATCATCTCCCCCCACTTCGGATTTTTTCATGTTTCGGCGAAATCCTACACATCCGGTTCTCGCACGTCCAGCATTCACCTTGCCTGCTGCGCCTTTGCCCGTTTATCCCGTCGGCGCAGTGATCTTTCGAGTGCATCTGCCGCCTGGGTCGCAAAATCGAGCGCTGCGGTGCCACCCCGAATCAGATCTCCAAACTGTGACTCGACATTCGTGTTCAACTCCACGGGTAAACCGTTGTAAAAATCCGGATTCGCCCCTTTGAGCTGAATTGACACTTGGACGTCGCCCAACAGATTTCCATTCAACGATATGACGATTGAATCGAAGTGAAAGTTCTCGAGAATCTCCGCCAGCTGGTTCAGATGCTCGTCTCCGGCTGCGACTGCGGAAGCGGCCCCGATCGGCCGGTAGCGGAGCCAACCACCCTCACCCGTGGTGCTGAGCTTCGCATCCCGAAATTCGATCGCGTCCCCGTCGCTCCCATCGACGTAGATCGGAAACTCGCCGACAAGGGTTCCCTGCCCCGTCAGTCCGTCGAGATTGATGAGTTCGAGGAGCGCGCCGAGATCGACGCCGCTGACGGCGACCGTAAACTCTTGCTGGGCGGACTCCGGATCGTAAAGCCCCTGGGTGCGCGCGACACCCCCGGCGAAATCCCATTGCAGGCGAGGAATCTCGACGGTTCCGTCGCGGCGCAATCGGAAGTCGATAATGGCGTTTAGCGGTTCGACCCCCGCCGAGAACCCTTCGATCGTGACTCGCTCGAGCCTGGGCATGTAGAACGGTGTCGGGCCCACGAGCGATACCGTTGCGTTCACCCCGGTCAATCGACCCCAGTCGGTCGTCAAGCCGAGATCGTGCAAACCCAGGGTGAGTGAAAGTTCCAGGGTGTCCCCCTGCCATTGGGAACTTCCCTCTAGTTCCAAGCGTCCCTCGAGTTCAGACACCACACCGTCGAAGGCGGGCAATAGCTGGGGCAACCGGGCTGTGATCTCATCGAGGGTTGCGGGTTCGAGGGCAAAGGTCAGTGCCCCATCGCCGGTCGCTACGTCATGCCATCCGTCGACCCGCAGCTTCAACAGTCCAGCGAGGTCACTCAGATCGAGACCGACTTGCAAGCGACCGCCCGCCTCCGGCGTAACGCGTCCGCGAGCCTCGATGGGACCAAAGCGCTGGGGTGTGGCCCGATCCACGACCCGGCCCACGGCGAAGACCCCGGCGGGCAAACCCTGATTGGGGTCGATGCGCAGGTCGAATCCCAGATCTTCGAAGGCAACGAACTCGTTGGGAATTTCGAGACGACCGCCCACGGCGGTCAGCCGTATCCCCGGCGTCCCGTTCGCTTCGCTCACAGCAAACTGAACCTCGAGCCTCGGAACGTCGACGGTAAACGCGGTGGCATCGCCCAGCGACCCGCGCAGCTGTAGACCCGTCACATTCACGCGCGAAAACCGCCGCTCCAGCAGGGAGCCCAGCGAATAACGCAACTCGATTTCGGAGACGACAAGCGAACTGGCGGGTGGCGCAAGTTTCACGCTCAACCCGGCGAGGGTGGCGTGGTCCAACTCCAGGGCGGTCACCTCCACGACCAACTCCGAAATCCCAAGCACGCGCGCGCGTTCAACCAGCAGCGCATGGGCGATTTCGCGCCGGCCAATCCACAGCGCGGCGCCTACAACCACGAGCACGGCCATGGCGGCGAATCCGATGCGTCGCAACGTCATTGGCCGACACGGTATCCTCTTCCCAACGCCGGGGCACGAACATGCCGAACCCCCGCCTGGAGAAGATGATGCGGGAGCGCGCAGAGCAGGGAGCGGCCGGCGCGCAGACCGACGAAGCATGCGGAGGCGGGTTCCCCATCATGCTGATGATGGATCCCCCTCGTCAGGTGAAGTTTCGCCGCCTGGTGCGGCGAAGCTTTACGCCCCGGTACGTCGAGGGGCTCGAAACGCACATTCGCGAGCTGGTGAGCGAAATCGTCGATCGCGTGATCGAGAAGGGCGCGTGTGAGTTTGTGACCGAGGTGGCCGCGGACCTGCCGCTTCAGGTGATCTGCGAGATGATGGGCGTGCCCGAGGAGGATCGTCAGGAGATCTTCGAACTCACCAACCGGATGATCGGCTTCGACGACCCCGAGCTAGGCGAGGATCAGGACGAGCGCAGGCTGGCCTCGATGGGAATGTTTGGCAAGGCCATGAAGGTGGCCGAGCTCTATCGCGACAGCAGCGAGGAGAACCCGACGACCTTTCTGCTGAATCGCGAGGTCGACGGCGAGAAGCTCACCGAACTCGAATACTCCGCGTTCTTCCTGCTGTTGTGCGTTGCCGGCAATGAGACCACGCGCACCGTCACGGCAAACGGAATGCGACTCCTGATCGAGCACCCCGATCAGCTCGAGCGCCTGGTCGACAATCCCTCGCTGATTCCATCCGCCATCGAAGAAATTCTGCGCTTCGAGCCGGCCGTGCACCACTTTCGCAGAACCGCCACCCAGGACACCGAGATTCGAGGACGCAAGATCAAGGAAAACGATCCGGTTCTCATCTGGTTCCCGACCGCGAACCGCGACGAGGAGATCTTCGAGCATCCCGAACGCTTCGACGTGGGCCGGCATCCCAATGAGCATCTCTCATTCGGAATCGGCGAGCATTCGGAATCGGCGAGCACTTTTGCCTGGGTGCCAGCCTCGCGCGTCTCGAACTCAATGCGATCTTCGACCAACTCGTGCCGCGCCTGCGCAATCCCGAGTTTGCCGGACCGGTCCGGCGCCTCCGCTCGAACTTCATCAATGGGGTGAAGGAAATGCGGATCCGCTTCGATCCGGGAAGCCCGGCCCGTTAGGCTCGACGCCAGAGATCGCCTCAGATCTCGACAGGGGCCCTAGAATCGGGGGTCCTGGGTCCGAATTCGGCACTTCCCGCAGGGCTCAACCCGGGCCTCCGGTCTTCCGATCCGTACGAGAACCGTCTGAACCCCCGGTCGGATGAGGCCAAAATGACCCTGGTCCACTGCGAAAACCACGAGAGCTTCTTCGTACAGCTCAATGCGGAGATTCGGGAACGTCTCGAGTTCGAGCAGGCCCGGCTGATGACCGTATTCAGTCGACTCTTCTTCGAGTCTTTTCCCCTAGAAGAACTCGAATCGGCGAACCTGCGCGATGTCTACGCCAGCACCTATTTCTTCTGGAATCAATTCCAACGACTCGATCGATCCAAGCCTCGGGTTCAGGTCTTCAACCCCTCGCTGGAAGAACACGGCTGGACTTCGGATCACACCATCGTTGCGGTATTTGCGCGCGACATGCCTTTTCTGCTGGACTCACTTCGGCTGGCCCTCGATCGGCGCAACATCCCGATCAACATGCTCCACAGCAGCGTGTTCGAGGTCGAGCGCAACGCTCGCTTTGAGCTGGTCGAATTCTGGGGGCCGGATTCCGATTCGGGGCGCGCTCGGGAGCGAACCGCGCCGCGCGAAGCGCTGATCTACCTGGAGATCCATCGGCATTCGGCGAATTCAGATTTCGAAAGCATCGCCCGAGATCTCGATTCGGTGATCGCCGACGTGTCACTGGCGGTCGAAGACTTCGGCGCCATGCGCGAGAGGGCGCAGAAGATTCTCGAGGATCTCGAAAAATCTCCCCCGGATTGCATCCCCCCAGCGGACACCGAGGAATCGCGCGAGTTCATCGCCTGGATGCTCGACGATCACTTCACGTTTCTCGGGGTGACCGAAGTCGTGGCCACGATGGAAAGCAACGGACGGGCGATTCGCGAAGACTCCGATCGTCGCCTGGGGCTGCTCAAAAAGCATCACCGCAGCAAGCCGGTCGAGTATCTGCACGAGATGAGCCCACAGGCGGCGAGCCGCTGGCTCGAACCTCGGCTGTTGGGCTTTGCGAAGTCTTCCGTGCGATCGACGGTGCACCGCAACGTCTATTCCGATTACGTCACGGTCAAACATTTTGATGAGGACGGTGAGGTCGCACGGGAAACGCGATTTCTCGGGCTCTTTACCTCGCGTGCCTATAACCAGAGCCCATTCCGAATCCCCGTCGTTCGGCGCAAGCTCGAGGCCGTGATGGCCCAGGGGAACGTTCAACCCAATCGCCATCAAGGTCGCTACCTCGAACACGTGCTCGAATGCTATCCCCGAGACGAGCTGTTCCAAATCCGCGTTCCGACGCTCTCGAAGATCGCCATGGGGATCACCCGGCTGCACGAACGCAAGCAAGTCAGGCTGTTCGTACGCAGAGACGATTACGGTCGCTTCTTTTCTTGCCTCGTCTACGTGCCCCGGGACCTCTACCACACCGAACTGCGTCGCAAGGTAAGCGACATCCTGTGTGAAGCACTGGGATCCGACGAGGTCGAATTCACCACGTACTTTTCAGATTCAGTGCTGGCCCGCACCCATTTCGTCTTGCGCGTGGACCCGATGGCCGAAATCGAATTCGACCGAAAGTCGATCGAGCGACGCATCGTCGAGGCCGCCAAGACCTGGGAGCAGCGCTTCGAGGAGGCTTTGACCGCTTCACTTGGAGCCGAAAAGGGCGCAACCCTGGCGCGGGAGTTCGCCGCCGGTTTCCCCGCCGGCTACATCGAAGATTTCGACGCTCGGGTCGCAGTACGGGACGTCCAGACCATCATCGGCCTCGAGCGCGGATCCGCGATCGGCATGAGCTTCTCCAGGGAGATCGAGGATCCGGAGAACCATCTGCGCTTCAAGTTGTTTCAGCTGGACGACATCGTCACGCTGTCTGACGTGATCCCCATCCTCGAAGGCCTGGGAGTCCGGGTAATCGGAGAGAATCCCTATCCCATCACCCGGCGCGATGGTCGCAAGATCTGGATCCACGACTTCCAACTCGAGTACGTCTTTGCCGAAAGCGTCGACCTCCACTACGTCAAGGACAGCTTTCCCGAGGCGTTCCGGAACATTTGGCTGGGACGGGCGGACAGCGACGGGTTCAACCGGCTGATCCTGGGAACACACCTGAGCTGGCGGGAAGCCACGATCCTGCGGGCCTACGCGCGCTACATGAAGCAGACGGGCTTTCCCTTCAGCATTCAGTACATCGCCCAGACGCTGTCGAGTCATCTCAAAATCGCGGAAGACCTGGTCGCGCTGTTCCACGCACATTTCGATCCACGGCAGAACTCCGACCCCGATGACAGCCGCGAACGCGACCGCATCGAGGCGCGGGTCTACGAGGCCCTGGAGGCCGTCAAGAGCCTGGATGAAGATCGCATCATCCGTCGCTACGTCATCTTGATCAAGAACACACTGCGGACCAATTACTACCAACGTGACCACGCCGGCAATCCAAAACCCTATCTCTCCCTCAAACTCGCGCCGCGATCGATTCCGGGACTGCCCAAACCGCTTCCGCGCTTCGAAATCTTCGTGCATTCCGCCCGCATCGAAGGCGTGCATCTGCGCTGGGGCCGGGTCGCCCGGGGTGGAATCAGGTGGTCCGATCGCCAGGAGGACTACCGCACCGAAATCCTGGGTCTGGTCAAAGCGCAACAAGTCAAGAACGCCGTCATTGTACCGGTCGGCGCCAAAGGCGGGTTCGTCAGCAGGCGCTCCAGCAAGAACCAGAGTCAGGACGCCATTCAGGAAGAAGGCGTCGCTTGTTATCGCCAGTTCATCCAGGGGCTGCTCGATGTCACGGACAACTATGTCGACGGCGCGATCGTTCGGCCGCCGAACGTCATCCACCGCGATCAAGATGACGCCTATCTCGTGGTTGCCGCCGACAAGGGAACGGCGACCTTTTCGGACATCGCGAACGAGGTCGCAGCACAGTACGACTACTGGTTGGGAGATGGCTTTGCGTCGGGCGGCAGCATCGGATACGACCACAAGAAGATGGGCATTACGGCCCGGGGCGCATGGGTTTCGGTGCAGCAGCACTTCCGCGAACTGGGCATCGATGTCCAGCAGGAATCCATCAGTGTGGTCGGCATCGGCGACATGTCGGGAGACGTCTTTGGCAATGGGATGCTTCTCTCGAATCAAATCAAGCTCGTCGCGGCGTTCAATCACGCCCACATCTTCGTCGACCCGAACCCCGAGCCGCAGGTGAGCTTCGAGGAGCGCAAGCGCTTGTTCGCACTCAACCGATCGGCCTGGTCGGACTACGATACCGCGATCATTTCCGAAGGCGGTGGCGTCTACTCGCGCAGCGCAAAGTCGATCACAATATCTGCCGAACTGCGTGAGCGCTTCGGTATCGAGCAGACCGAGCTCGACCCCAATGGGCTGATTCAGGCGCTCCTCAAAAGCCCGGTCGACCTCTTGTTCAACGGCGGAATCGGCACTTACATCAAAGCAGAGGACGAGACCCACGCAAAGGTCGGGGACAAAGCCAACGACGCGCTGAGAGTCGATGCCAGTCAGCTGCGCTGTCGCGTGCTGTGCGAGGGCGGAAATCTCGGCATTACCCAACTCGGCCGCATCGAATACTGCCTGGCGGGTGGCCGCTCGAACGCCGACTTCATCGATAATGCCGCAGGGGTCAACTGCTCCGACCACGAGGTCAACGTTAAAATTCTGCTCGGAGAGGCCCTGGCCCTGGGTGAATTGACCGAGAAGCAACGACGGCAATATCTCGAAGATACTGCACAGTCGGTCGCGCAGATGGTGTTGCAGGATTCGTTCCGCCAAGTGCAAGCCATCAGTCTGGCCGAAAGTCAGGCCACCCGGCGCATGGGCGAATACCGCCGCTATATCTCGGCCCTCTGCGACGCCGGCTTGCTCGATCGCGAGATCGAGTTCATCCCCGAAGACGATGCACTCATCGAACGCAAGGCAGCCGGCAAATCCCTGACCCGTCCCGAGATCAGCCTGCTCATCTCCTATACCAAGGCAATCTTGAAAGAAGAGCTCTGCTGTGACGAGACCTCGAACGACGAAATACTGGTGGCCTCAGTCGAATCGGCCTTTCCCAAGGAACTCAATCAGCGCTTCTCGAGCGAGATCTACGCCCACCGGCTCAAACGAGAGATCATCGCAACTCAGATCGCCAACGAAATCGTCAATCGGATGGGCTTTACCTTCGTATACCGAATGCAAGAGTCGACCGGCGCGACTCCGGCGGAGATCGCCAAGGCCTATGTCGCGACGCGAGAAATTTTTGGCCTCGAGGCTCGCTTCGAAGAAATCGAACAGCTCAGCGCCACCGCAACCACCCATGTCCAGGCCTGGCTGATGAGCGAGATCATGAGCTTGGCGCGCCGGTGCTGCCGCTGGCTATTGCGCAATCGGCGTGGCGCCCTGCGACCCGCGGTCGAGATCGACTACTTCTCCCGGGGGATCCAAAGAATCATCGAAACCCTGCCCGACCGACTCATCGGACAGCCTCTGGCCGAGTGGACCGAGCGCAAGCGCAAGGTCCTCGCCGACGGGGTGCCGGAATCGCTGGCGGCGTTTCTCGCCCACGCGCCAAACCTCCACTCCTGCTTTGCATTGATCGAAGCCGCGGACTGCACCGGAGCCAACCCCGAGGCGGCCGCCGGAGTCTACTTCCAGTTGGGGGAGCGCCTCGATCTGCAATGGTTTCGCGCCCAGATCGCGCAGCTGCGGGTAGACGACCACTGGCAGGCGCTTTCCCGGGAG
>SMVB01439292.1_pt1 | contig 27339 bp, 25 predicted proteins | sample 2456461 | NCBI WGS metagenome assembly SMVB01 (sample SAMN11095934, study PRJNA526329) | marine sediment metagenome | biome: Marine sediment; feature: Surficial sediment; material: Deep marine sediment; isolation source: Hadal surficial sediment | place: Pacific Ocean | collected 2014-05 | depth...
CTCTCCTCAGTAATCAAGTATACTCTGCTGTTTTTTAACGCTCGGAGATGGCGCGAAAGCATCGAACACGGCTCGAGTCGACACGAAAGTCAAAATACTCCAGATGAGCGTAGCCACGCTCCATACCGCGTCCAGGAAGCGTGTTCTCAAAAGGAGCGGTGACGCGAGAAATCTTGTCGTGTAAAACCTGTCAAATGTTTTTTGGGTTTTCGGTCATGTTTCTTGTCTTCGGCAAATCTTTCCTTACGTGACGGACATCGTAAGAAAGCCTCATGTCGATGATGGGCAGCGCCATCGACGAAGTCCCGGCCGAACTCTTCCATTAACTGAGGGGGCAAAGAAATGGGACGTGCCGGATCACGATTTCTCGAGCGCGCCCGAGCTCGACATCTTTATCGTGCCGAGCTCTCTCGACGTCAACGGCGTTTCGGCGAATGCGCCTCTCGTGGCCTTCGTCGAAGATCGTGGAAGCCGCGCTCGCTGGCTCGCCAGCAACTGCGCCGGCGCGTTTCTTCTCGGCCAAGCGAGCCTTCTAAAAGACCGCACCGTAACCACCTATGTCGGGCGCTGGGATGACCTGCGCGAACGATTCCCCGAGGCCAACGTCGTCGAAGAGCACGTCGTCGTCGACGGGAACCTAGTGAGCTCCGTCGGCGGTGTCACGAGCTACGATGCCGCTCTCACTTTGCTCGGCGAGATCACGAACCAGACGCTCACCGACGCCGTCGCCGAAGCGCTCTACTATTTCCCTGGCTGCACCGGAAGACGAGCCAGAACAGCGAGTAGGCTCAAAACCAAACTCGGTGGGCGGATGGTCAGTTTGTTGGGACGAGACGCTTCAACTCTTCGAACCAGTTCTGCACGAGTTTGACCTGTGGCGGAGGCGGATCCCCTTCACTCTGGATCATGATGAACCGACTGCCGTCGGGAGAAAGGTCGTAGATGCGAGGTTTCCAAGTCTCGTCCAGGTCGTAGGGTCCCTCAAAAAGCACCGAGGGGCTTTCGGCGGAGAACTCCGGGTCGGTTACGATCTCGACCACCATCATTTTGTCTGCCTTGCGGTAGTAAACTCTGCGACCGTCGGGCGCCCAGACCGGCGATTGACCACCATCGATCGAGATCTGACGTCTCACACCGCTCTCCCGGTATCGCCTCACGTAGACCTCGTACTGACCCGATTCGGCAGAATGGTAGGCCATCCAGTGGCCATCCGAAGATATGACGGGTTGCTGTTGGTGCCTGGGAGATTCGAGGATGGCGTGCGCGGAGCCCGTGTCGAGGGACACTTCCCAGATGTCAAAATTGGTCGGTGGGTGCTGCTCGAGGTCGTAGTCGGCATAGTACACGCGCTCTCCATCGGGTGACCAGCCGGCAAGAAATGGAAGGTGGGACCGCTCGAGTAAAGGCTCCGGTGGTTCCCTCATGTCGAGGTCCATCAGAAATAGGTTGCCCGTCCTCCCGGGAGTAATGGCATCCAGAGCGAGACGGCCTCCTTCGGGACTCCAAGCAACCGTTCCCAGGGGCGTCCACTCGGTTCCGGATGCGTCTTCGAATCGAGACGTTAGAAGGCTCATGCGATCGCTTTCCAGCTCGTACAGATACACCTTGCCGTCGTCCGTGGTCAAAGCGAGGCGTCGGCCGTCGGGAGAGAAGCGGGCCCCCTCATAGGGGCGCGGCGGAGCCGGAAGCGCCTCGTCTTTGCCGTCGAGATCGACAAGGAACAAACGGCGCTCGACGGGAGCGCTGGGAACGTAGACGAGAGTTCCTGTTTCGGAAATGCTGAAGGCGCAGCGACCACCTACGTAGGGACCGGGCGTCCACACTCCGCTCACAACCGGAACCTCCGTGCCCTTCACCTCCAGGCGGTCGAGGTCGAAGGGGACGGCATATAGAGTTTGGGCTCGGGCGAAGACCAGGTGACCCGTGGGAACGTAGCGGGGGCCGCAGCCACGGGCTAGAACGCGACGTTCTCCGAGCTCGAGAGACTGCACGACGATCCTCTGCCAATCCACGAGGCCCGAACCGTCATAAAGCATGAAAAGAATGCCTTTTCCGTCTGGAAGTAGCTCCGGCCAGAAGTGGGCAACGTCACCGGTCTTAGGTTCCAAGGTCGTCAGCACTTCAGGAGCTCCTCCGTCGGCGCTAACCTTCACAAGGCCCGACCGTCTCGATCCAGGAAAGATGATCGTGCCGTCCGGAGCCCAGAAACCGCCTCCGCGCGCGCCCGGCGCATCGGCTAGAGTCACCGGTCCAACCCCTTCCAGGGAGACCTTCTTCAGCTGGCCGCCGGTGAAGAATCCCAACCATTTCCCGTCGGGGGAAAAGAAGGGCTGTACCGCTCCGTCGGTTCCGGGAATAAGTGTCACCTCTTCTCCGTCAAGTTCTCTAAGGAACAGCTTCCGCCCTTCCTCATCGCGAACAGGACGGGCAGAAGTTCATCGTCATGGAAATGGTCGAGGGCGAGACCTTGGCGGAGCGGATTGCAAAGGGTCGCATGCCTATCGACGAAGCCGTCCCGCTTTTCATCCAGATCGCCGAAGAAGCCGCGCGCGAGAAGGGGATCTTCCACCGCGATTTGAAACCCGCGAATGTCAAGATTGGACCTGACGGGAAGCCGACGATTCTGGATTTTGGTTTAGCGAAGGCGTTTGTCGGTGATGGGGACATGTCGCCGGGCTCCTCCCAGTCTCCCACGCTGACGAAAGGAACCGCGCTCGGGGCGATCATGGGGACGCCCTCGTACATGAGCCCCGAGCAAGTACGCGGGAAACCGCTCGATGCGCGCACCACGTCTGGGCTTTTGGGATGCGGACCTACGATGTGACGCGCGACGGCCGCTTTTTAATGGTCACGCGCGCGGAGAACGCCGGCGGCGCGGAGTCCGCGCGCATCGTTCTCAACTGGTTCCAAGAGCTCGAGCGCCTCGTCCCGACTCACGACTAGGCGTCGGGGCAATCAGGAAGCACGCGAAACGCCGTTCGTCACGTGGCGCAGTTCTGAACGCCAAATCACGCGATGCAATGCCGAAGATCTCTAGACATTCGAGTTTCCGCTGGCACGAAGCTTGCTGGCCCACTACAATGGGGATCTTCTCTTTTTCAAAGGAGGTAGTGATGGCGAACGATAACAATGGTGCGAATTTCCTAGTGGGCTTCTTCGTCGGCGCTGCCATGGGCGTCATGGGAGCACTTCTGCTGGCCCCGAAGTCGGGCCGGGAGCTGCGTGACGAGCTGGTAGATGAAGGCCGCAAATTGCGCGACCGCGCCATGGATGAAGGCCGCCGCGTTCGCGAGCGCTCCGGTGAAGTCGCCGGCGATCTGCGCGAGCGGGGCGAGGCAGCTTACGAAAAAGGCCGCGAAGGTCTGAACGAGACCACGGACGCGGCAAGAAAAACAGTGCAAGGGGTCAAGGAAGTACTGACGCGAAGCTGATGGCGACGGTACCCCGCGAAGAGCCCCTTCACGAAAGCCAGGTCGCGAGCGACGAGGAGCCGTCGAAAGACCGCCCGTCGACGCTCGCCCTCTTCCGCAATGTGGTCCTGGACCTGACGCATGTCGTCGAGGACAGCATGGAGCTCGTCGGCGCGTCTGTGCGCGAAGAGCTCGCGGAGTTTCGTGTCGACATGGCGCGGCAGCTGTTGTCGATCGTCGCCGTCGTTATCGGGGGCTCGCTCGCGACAGCCGGCCTCGCCATGCTGGTACAGCAGCTAATCGGCAACTGGCCGGCCACGCTCATTATTTTTGGCGTGGTCTATCTCGCGTTTGCCGCCGGTATTCACTGGGGTCGCTCGAAGTCCGAGCCGGGCGATTGGAAATGAGACCGACCAAGCGCTCGACACGCCAAATCAGAAAGTCGCTCCATGAGACGCGCGAGCGGCTCGACCGAGATTTGTCAGCGCTCCAGGGCCGCGCCGAGGAAAGCGTCTCACCGGGTAACATTCTCGCGCGCCATCCGGCCGTGATGACCATCGCCGGCGCCATCGTGGGGATAGTGCTGATCCGTAACCCCGCTATCATCTCGCGCACGCTGACGCGCATCGCGCAGGCGAGCACGCCGTTCATCATGCGTGCGCTCTTTCAACGAGGCAGTTCACTCCTCGGCAAAATCACTGCGGGAGCCGGCGCGCCGTCCGAGCCCAGCTAGAGCTCGCGCGTTTCTTGAAGCAGCTCCATCGAGCGGATCTTCCACGTCCCCTCGACAGGCACGATCGTGATCGTCGCGTCGTAGCGATTCTGTCGAAAATGAAGGTGGCCGAAGTGGTTGACGGAACCGCCCACGGTCCATACGGCGTCGATCGCGTAGCCGCCATTTTCTACTTGCTTGACCGAGCGCACCTCCCGCACCACGACTTCGTCGATACGTACGCGGGCACCGCCTCGATTCTCGAGCTCGAGAGCGCGCCGGCTTTCTAGATAGACGGCCAAAAGCTGCTCCCCGGTGACCGTCAAAGCGAGGCGGTCGTAAATCGCGTCCTCGTTGTGTATGTCGAAACAACGATAGACGTTCGTGAGCAGACGCTCGAGCACTTCGGTCGAGGCCTCGCGATCGATTCGAGCCTCACCGATCCAAGGCACCGTGGCTTCGACGCGCACGAAAGGATAGAACCCATAGGCCGCGACGAGACAGAATGGCGCCAAGGATCGCCCGCGGCCGAGAGAAAACGTCACGAGCGCCAGAACAGCGAGCCCGAGCGACGCGAACGGCCATTCCGGACGCGTCGCGGTAATGGCTTCGATCTTGGGAAGCTCGAAATCCCCGAGGCGGTTGCTCCACTCGTAGCGTGAGGCGCTTGGGCTGAGCTCGGACGCCTCGACGGCCAACGGATCCGTGACGGTGAGCGGCACCGCGGAACCGGCCGCAGAGAACAAACCCCAATCGAGCCAGACGGACTCCGCGATGGACGCGGTCTCGTAGACGAGCGTCACGCCAACGATCGCGGTCGAGAGCGGTTCGGGCACAGGAGTTCCCCGAGCGAGGGCTCCATTCGCGCCAAGCGCAACGAACTCTCCAATCATCGACGCCACTCGGGCTCGAGCGCCATCGATGTGGATCGGACTGCGCTCGGCAATGAGCCTGGCGAGCTCGTCGGTCACAGCCGTTTGGCGGTCAACCGGTATTTGGTCTTGCGCATCCACATCGAAAGTTATCCACTCTAAAGCCGATTTCAAATCCACGAGCACTTCGTGTCGGACCTGGTACGGCTCGACGATGAGATAGCTCATGAAGGGCGACATCAACTGGCCCGACGCGTCGATCTGCCTCGGCGGTACAGCGATAGTGGGGGCAGCCGAAACAGGGTCCGATCTCACGAGCGCATCCATCTCCATGAAGCCCGCGCCAGCGCTTGCCTTCGCGGCGGTCAGACCTTCGGTCATGGTCGCAAAGAGCAAGAACATGGACGCCGTCCCCAGAAACGCCGAGACGTACGCGCGGTACCGCTCGAGGAACGCTCGCCCGACGTTGAAGAGAACGAGCGCGGCAGTCACCAAGAGTACGTTCCCGAGGTCGATACCGCTATTCGTCAGGAAGAGGGCCGGCACCGAGCGCGACGAGGACAACCCCGACTGGTTCAGATCGCCAGCCATTGCCAACCCGTGGAAAGAGCCGAGCAACACCGCGACGGTGGCGAAAGCCGGCGTCGAGACACTCCCTCGGACGGCTGCGGCGACGAACAACGCCGCGGCCCCAGCGACGAGAGCTTCGCTCGGAGCAAGAGGGAGCCCGCTCACGCCGACATCGGACAGGACGAGCGCGACCGCATGTCCCGTAAGCCATCCACCGAGCGCTCCAAATGCCCTACGCGCAGATCCCATGACGGCGAGCACGAGCGCAAAAGCGAAAATCCAATGGTTGGATCCGCTCATAGCGTGCCTCCACCCGAAGAGCCCGTGCTCGACCGCGAGGTCGGCAAGGCTTTCGTCGCGCTCCAAAATCCGATCCAGCCGGATCACGACACCTATCTGTTCGCGGCCGAAAAGGGCTCTTTTGACCTGGCCATCGGACCACGTGGCCGTCATCTGGATACCATCGACCGACCATGGCAGAACGAGAACGTCATCGGGGCGAAGCGGCGCGTCGCCGCAATCGATGGTAAAGCTCAGTTGAACGCCCCCGTCCTTCGCAACTCTCGAGGCGTCAGAGACGGAGCAGCGATCGGGAGCCAACGGAGGACGCGCACCCGGTACCAGAACGGGTACCATTTGCGCTTCGAGCACATACTTCCCCGCCGATTCCTCGCGAAGCGCGACGGCTGGGACGGCCATCGAATCGGCCCAAACGCTCTCTGACGCGAGCACCGCGAACAGAAGTAAGCCCGCTAGCCTCAGCTCACTTCGCATCTTCATCTCCACGCGGCATCTCCACACGGTAGCGTTTGCCGATGCGCTCGATCTCTCGGGTCACGACGCGCTCGGCGTCGGACAATGCATAATCCTCACGAACATATTCCGCGACGTCGTCGTAGCTCCGTTCCTCGCTCGGCGACACGGCCACGATCCGGACGAAATGCGCGCCCGCGGTCGAAGAAAGCGGCCCATGCCAGTCCCCCTTCGCAAGGGCGAAGACTGCATTCGTAAAGTCGAGTCCATAGGCTCTAGCCATCTGGGCGCGGCTCACACCTTTGACGCTCGCGTTCAGTCTTCCGCCGTCGCCCATCCTCTTGAAGTCCGCCCCCTCGCGAAGCTCCTCGAGCACAGCGCCCGAAGAAAGCTGTTCGCTGCCCGAGAGAAACAGGACTTGCTCCACATCGATCCGCTCCGGAATCCCGTAGCTGTCCCGATGCTCGTCGTAATAGGCTCGGAGCATGGCCTGCGTCGGTTCGGCGGGCTCGTAACTCGCCGCGCGCAGAAGCTCGCTCCGCGCATGTTCGATGAGCATCGGGCGCACACGTCGGTCACCGCGATCGAGCCCCTGCCGGAAAGCTTCTCTCACGAGGATTTCCTCATCCACGAAGTCGGCCACCGCCAATTCAACTTCCTCGGTCGTCAAAGGCCGGCCCACGAGCTCCTCTGCAGCCTCGGCGATCTGATCGGTCATCTGTACCGTGACTTCGATCTCGCGAACACCGTCAGGTGCCCCGCGATGATAGACTCCGTAGCAGATGGCGGCGAGGGCCAAGAGCGTGACGCCCATGCGGCAGGCGTCACGCCACGCCAGCCTGTCCATCAGCGCGTCTCCACGTGAACGGCATAGTCTTCGCGCATCCGCTCCATCTTTCGCTCGTAGATCTCGGCCCGTCGCGTGCGGTCCCAGTCGAGGCGCAGGTGTGGCTCTGCAACCTCGAACGTTGGCAGCTCGCCATCATGCCGGGTCTCGACGCGGACGTAATGCCGCCCCAGACTCGAATCCAGTGGGCCCGACCAGGAGCCAGGCGCGAGCGCGAAGACGTTCGCAGCGAAGCTCTCCCCCAGCGCCCCTGCGAGACGCGTCTCCGTAACACGCACAACCTGAGCGCCCAGCCGAGACGCATCACCCATCTCTCGAAAGTCACGCCCATCACGAAGAGATGCGAGCACTTGCTGCGGGTCGTGCGACGAGCCCGCTTCAAAGAAGACGTGAGCCAAGCTCACCGATGGTGCGACGCGGTAGCGGTCCGCGGTCGCCTGAAAGAAAGCCCGCAGCTGCGCCAGCGAGGGTTCGGGCACGTCTTCATTCAGCGCGGTGCGCATAGCCAGAACGAGACGCTGGCGGACTCTTCCGTTCTCCAGATGCCACCCGTTTCGATGAGCCTCCCGAACGAGCATCTCGTCACGTAGATGGTCCGCGATCGCCTGATCGCGCTCATCGGACGTGAGCTCCCGGCCTTCGAGGTTCGTGCGGCGCTCGATCACGCTCTCGCGCGTCCGCGCATCGAGCACGATGGTCTCTTTGTTGGACCCGAGATAAGGCGAGAGCAAAAGGAACGTGATCCCGCCGAAGATCGAAAAGCTCAGAAAAGGCTCACGTTCCCAAAACGTAGCCCACGTGTCTCGCAGCCCTCGCATGGCCTATCGTAAGCCTTTCGGCGATCCGAACGCGATCGAGATGAAGAGGGCGTAGAGTCCAATTGTGGTAAAGAGTACATGTGAACACGAGAGGTCATGATGAAGAGACGAGATTTCCTGAAAGCCCTTAGCGCAAGCGTTGTGATGATGCCCCCGAGACCCGGTTCCACGCAGACCAGCGAAACCGCGAAGGCGATTTACGAGCGGTCCTTCGCCATCGATGTCATGTGCTTCGGCGCCGCTCCCCCGCGCAACTACGTCACCTACCTCACCAAGGACAAAGTCGAAGCCCTGAGAGGCTCGGGCATCACCGCGCTTTCTATGAACATGGTCTCGGGAGAGGCGCGTTTGAGGGGCGTCGAGTCCATGTTTCTCGAAGCCCAAAAGATGATTGGCGAATGGGACAGCTTTGTCGCGGAGCACTCGGACGTCTTCACAAAAGTCACGGATATGAGGGGGCTCGAAGCCGTGAAACGGTCCGGCAAGGTCGGCTTCATCTACAACTTCCAGATCTCCGCGCCGTTCGGCTGGGATCTCGACAAGCTCGACGTCTTCTACTCGATGGGCGTGCGGCAGATTCAGCTCACGGGCGGCCGGCGCAATTTCCTCGCCGACTCTTGCTGGGAGCCTACGAATGCAGGGCTCAGCCAGTTCGGCTACGAAGTCGTTCAAGCCTTCGCTGACAAAGGGATCCTCGTAGACCTGTCCCACGTGGGCGAGCAATCGGCGCTCGACGCCATCCAGGCATCGTCGAAGCCGACCATTTTCTCTCACTCCGGCTGCCTGGCGCTCTGCCCGCACCCGCGCAACGTCAGCGATCGCAATATCAAGGCCATGGCGGAGCGCGGCGGTGTCTTTTGCGTCTACAACCAGAGTGGATGGCTAACCAAGGATCCGGTCATCTCCATGGATCATTTCCTCGCGCATATCGACCACGTGATCCGGATCGCGGGCGAAGATCACGTGGCCTTCGGGTCTGACCAGGACCCCGTGGATATGACGGCGATGCGACCCGACGAAGTCGAGCGCCACCAGGCGAGCTTCGATAGGAGGCGGAAGGACTATCCAGAGCTCGACTGGGACGTCAAACACATGCGCGTTCCCGAGCTGAGCCATCCGATGAGACTGCTCCATCTCGCCGAAGCTCTGCAGCGGAAGGGCCACAAGGCGGCCACGATCGAAAAAATCCTGGGCGGTAACTATGTCCGCGTCTTCGAGGAAGTGGTGGGCTGACGCTATTTTTCTCGATCGCGCAGGGCCGCGAAAGGGTTGTTTCTATAGCCCTCGCTATTGCTCGAGCGCTCGCGGCGTTTCGGGCGATCGTTCTCCCCGCGCGATTTGTCGTTGCCCGATCTGCCGCCCCCCTCCTTGCGCGCCGACAATGAGATCCGCCCGCGCGCCAGATCGATGTCGAGCACGCGCACGCTGAGCCTGTCGCCGACTTTGACGACGTCCTTCGGATCTTTAACAAAGCGATCGGCTAGCTGGGACACGTGGACCAGCCCATCCTGGTGCACACCCACGTCGACAAATGCGCCAAAAGCTGTGACGTTGGTGACTACGCCTTCGAGCTGCATGCCTTCTTGCAGGTCTTCAAGAGAGTTGACGTCGTCGCGAAACTTGGGTGGCTCAAATTCTTCGCGAGGGTCGCGCCCTGGCTTGTCGAGCTCGGCGACGATGTCACGCAGGGTTGGCTCGCCGACGCCCTCGCCGGCGTAGCACGTAATGTCAATGCGGCGCGCGAGCGTACTGTCACCGACCAGATCGCCCATCTCGACTTTTAGATCCTCGGCCATGCGGGCGACGAGACGATAGCGTTCCGGATGTACGGCCGATGCGTCCAGCGGATGTCCGCCGCCGTGGATGCGCAAAAAGCCAGCCGCCTGTTCAAAAGCGCGTGGGCCGAGCCCGGAAACCTCGAGCAGCTGCTTACGCGAGGCAAAGGCGCCGTTTTTTTCTCGGTGGACGATGATCTTCTTTGCTATGGACGAGCCGATGCCCGCCACATAGGACAGTAGCGGCGCACTGGCGGTGTTGAGATCGACACCGACATGGTTGACGCAGCTTTCCACGACCTCGGTGAGCTTTTTTTGCAACAGTGGCTGATGTACATCGTGTTGATACTGACCGACACCGATGGCCTTGGGGTCGATCTTGACCAGCTCGGCCAACGGGTCTTGCAGTCGCCGCGCGATTGAAATGGCGCCGCGCACGGTGAGATCGAGTTCGGGAAACTCCTCCCGCGCCACATCCGACGCGCTGTACACACTGGCACCAGCTTCGTTGACTTGAACGACGAACAGATCGAGAACGCCGATGTCGCGCAGAAGTTTGCGCACGAACAATTCGGTCTCTCGGCCCCCGGTGCCGTTGCCTACAGCAATAGTCACGGGACGGTGCTTCTTGACGAAGCCAGCAAAGTCCCTCGCCGCCGCGCTGTGATTGCCGCCCGCCAGATAGATGGTGAGGTTGTCGAGAAACTTGCCGGTCTGATCGACGGCAACACATTTACAGCCGGTACGAAGCCCTGGGTCGATTCCGATGACGGCTTTGCTGCCGAGCGGCGCCGCCAAAAGCAGGTTGCGCAAGTTGTCGGCAAATACGTCGACGGCTGCCCGGTCCGAGCGCAGCTTGAGCTCTGCGCGCACGTCGTTCTCGACGCTCGGTGCGAGCAACCGCTTATAGCCGTCGCGAATCGCTTCCGCCAACTGCGCGGAAAAGGGCGAGCTGGCAACCAACCCCATCGTGCGCTCGACGCCCCGGGTCAAACGGCTGGAATCGACCTCGACGTGAGCGCGCAGCACCTTGTCGCGCTCACCGCGCATAATGGCTAAAAATCGATGAGACGGGATAGTTTTTACCGGCTCGCGGAAGTCGTAATACTGCTCGAACTTGGTCGGCTGTTTGGTGTTCTTGGGCACCGCCTTGCTCACGAGCTCACCCTGGTCACCAAAGATCTGGCGGGCCGCGGCGCGCACGGTTGCATTCTCCGCGACGATCTCGGCAACGATGTCGCGGGCGCCGGCCAGCGCCGCATCGACGTCGGCCACGTCTTTTTTGGGGTCCACGAACGCCGCAGCCTCGGTAGCCGGGTTGCCACTAGCCGGCTGGGCCAGGATGCGGTCGGCCAGTGGTTCGAGGCCGCGCTCGCGCGCGATCATGCCGCGGGTGCGGCGCTGACGTTTGTACGGCAGGTACAGATCCTCGAGCTCGGCCTTGGTCGAGCAGGCGTCGATGCGCGCTCGCAGCTCGGGTGTGAGCTTGCCCTGCTCCTCGATCGACACCGCGATTGCCGCGCGTCGGTCTTCTAGCTCGCTCAGATAGGCGCGCCGCTCTTCAATGGCGCGGATTTGAACTTCATCGAGACCGCCGGTCGCCTCCTTGCGGTAGCGGGCGATGAACGGCACGGTGTTCTTGTCCGCCAATAGCGCGACCACAGCCGCCACACCTTTGGCCGCAAGATTGAGCTCGTTGGCAAGAACCGCTACCTGCTCCACCACCTCACATTAACAGATCGCGCTCTGCAACCGACCCTCGAAGGGATCCCTTCAGTACAATAAGCGCCGTGGCGATTCGTTTTCTCATCGTGGATGCACTGAACTTGATACGACGGGTCCACGCGGCAACACCGGAAGACAAGGAGCCGCAGCATACGGAAGCCGCCAGGAACGCGACCGTCCAATCGCTGAAGCGGGCGCTCGGCCACGCGCGCCCCACACACGTGGTCGCCGTCTTCGACGGTGAGGGCCCGACGTGGCGCGACAAGCTCTACGCAGACTACAAAGCGGGAAGAAAACCCATGCCCGAAGCTCTACGGGCCGCGCTCTCGAGCTACCGGAAGTCTTTTTCTGAGCTCGGCGTCGCCTCCGTCAGCAAACCCGCCCTCGAGGCGGATGACGTCGTGGCAACCCTTGCCACCAAGGCGGCGGAGCACGAAAGCGAGGCCATCATCCTATCGACCGACCACGCCTATTGTCAGCTCATCTCGGATCACATCGCGCTCCGCGATCATTTCCAGAAGCAAGACCGCGACCGCGGTTACGTGCAGAAGAAATTCAACGTGCCGCCAGAGCAGCTCGTGGATCTCTGGGCGCTCGCGGGAAGTGCCTCCACGCATATCCCGGGGGTGCCCGGGATCGGGTTGAAGACCGCGGCCAAGCTCCTCCACGAGCACGAAAGCCTCTCGCAGGTCCTCGAAGCCGCGGCGAACATGAGCGGCAAGCTCGGGAACACCCTACGCGAGAACAGCGACAGAGCGCGGATGTCGAGAGAGCTTTCCCACCTTCGGCGAGACCTCGAGCTCGGATGGAACCTAAAAGAGTTCAGCCTGAGCCCGCCAACCCGCGCCGATGATTAGAGGCAGGTGTCACGCCAACCAGTCATGCGCGTCGCAGCGCTCGAAATATTCTTCGGGGATGCGCTCGATGAAGCGTGACGGCATCGGCCAAGAATAGCGCGAACGCGCGGTGTCGCGAGGCCAGACGACGTAAAGCAAGTCCTTAGCGCGCGTGACAGCAACGTAGAGAAGACGGCGCTCTTCGTCGAGGGCCTCCTCGTCGTCCTCTTCCCGTTCAGTGTTAAACCCCGAGATCATCGGGATGAAGCCGTCTTGCGCCTGGATGACGAAAACGGCTTTCCACTCGAGGCCTTTAGCGGAGTGCATCGTCGAGAGCACGAGCTCGGAGCGCGGCGCGTTGGATGCGAGCCCCTGGCCGCGGGCAGCGTTCGGGGGCTCGAGTGTGAGGTCTGTGAGCATCGACGGCAAGCTGCGATAACGCTCCACGAGTCCTACGAGTGTCTCGAGGTCCCGCTTTCGGCGCGGCCAGTCGTCGTAGCGCGTTTTGATCAGCGGGTCGAACGCTTCGACCGCCGCTTCGAGACAACGCGGCGGGGCCTCGCGAAGCGGCTCGATGGATTCGAGGAACGAGGCCAGCTCGTCGAGGCTCGCGCGCACTTTGCCCCGCGCTTTGTAGCTTCTCAAGCTCTTCACGAGAGACAGTCCGGACACAGCGTCCAAGATTTGCTTGGCTCCTTTTTTGCCGATGCCGTCCCGCATCAGCAGGACGCGCGACAGGGACAGATCGTCCTCGGGACGTTCGACGAGCTTCAAATGAGCGAGCACGTCTTTGATATGCGCCGATTCCATGAAGCGGAACCCGCCATATTTCACGTAAGGGATTGCGTGCCCACCGAGCTCGACCTCGAGCGCGAACGCATGACGGCTCGCGCGGAACAAGACCGCGATCTCGGAAAGCGGGATGCCTTGCTCGCGCAGCCGCCCGATCTCCTCCGCTACAAAGACGGCTTGCTCCTGCTCGTTCGAGCACTCGACGAGTAGTGGCCGGGTGCCTTCGGCCCGTTTCGTGAACAGACGTTTCTGAAACGCTTCGGACATTTGAACCATGAGTGCGTTGGCAACGTCGAGCACGGGCTGCGTGCTCCGGTAGTTCTCTTCGAGCGTCACGAGCTCCGCGTCGGGAAAGCTCTCCTTGAAATCAAAGAGATTCCGGTGGTTGGCGCCTCGAAAAGCGTAGATGCTCTGCGCATCGTCACCCACCACCATGAGGTTGCGGGACTCGCCGGCGAGCAGATGGGTAATGCGTGCCTGCAGGACGTTCGTGTCTTGATATTCGTCCACCATGACGTAGCGACAACGATCGTGGACGCGCGCCCGCGCCTCGTCACTTTGCTCGAGCAGGCGGATCAATAGAACGAGCAAATTGTCGAAATCAACGAGGTTGTGCTCGCTTTTGTACTTCTCGTAGCGGCTCGCGGCGATGCCGAGATAGTCCGTGATGTTGAAGAACTGAGAATATTCTCGAGCGACGATGTCCTCGATGGGGGCCTGTTGGTTGATCGATTTACTAATGATGGCCGCGATGGTCTCCCGGCGGGGAAGATCGAGCCCTTCATCGGTCAATTTGAGCTCCGTGCGGATGCCGCTCAGAATCTCGAAGACGTCCGATTGGTCGAGAATCGTAAAATTCGACGGGAGGTCGATGTCTCGTCCGTAGCGCCGGAGCGTTAGGTTCGCGAAGGAGTGGAACGTACCGCCTGCTACGGGCTCCCGCTCGTCGCCGAGCATCTTCGCGGCGCGCGCCACCATCTCCTGCGCGGACCGACGGGTGAAGGTCAGAAGAAGGATCGACTCAGGGGCCACGCCCGACTCGACGAGCTTAACGAGGCGATGGACGAGCGTGTGGGTCTTCCCTGTCCCCGCCCCCGCGATAACGAGAACGGGTCCTTCGAGAATTTCCGCCGCCCTGCGCTGGGCCGGATTCAGTGAGGTGCTCATGCGAGCAAGACGCTATCACGAAGCTTTTGACACTACCATGACGGGGTTTTCGCAAGCGCTATGTCAGTTTTCGTCACGAGAGGAAACCGAGTCGTTCATCAGCGTTGTCGACTCGGCGATTCTCTGCTCCACCTCGGCAAACTCATTCGCGCTCGCGTCGACGCGGCGGTCCGCGACCAGCCCGAGAGAGACCGTATCTTCTACCTCGCCGACGGAGATGCGCGCCTGGTAGTCTCCGGGCATGACGTAGGCGCCGGCGAAGCCCTCGAACACACGGATGTCATCGATGCAGCGCAAACCGTCGCGCCGCATATCCCAGACCCACTTGTTCGCACCGCGCTCTTTCGGCGGATACTCGATCTCGTAAGGCAGTCGCTGGTCCATATTGCCAGTGATGCAGCGTTCGAACTCTTCCTCTTCGCTGGAAAATCGGCGCACGAGATTGCCGTCGCTGTCGCGGATCTCGATCGACAGCGGACCCTCGTGCTCATCGCGAATGTGATAGTTGAGAACGCCGCCGCCGGTAGCGCCCATGTAATAAAGCTGAGGATTGCCGGGAACGCCGGCAACGGTAGTGACCCGGCCACCGCGATAAGGCCCGACCAGGCGCCACTCCATCGCCGAAAGCAGCGACGGGTCGACCGTCTCGCTTGCGAGCACGCTGCCGGCGCCGAGAGCGCCGATGACCGCAAGACTCTGAAAAAGAAAGATTCCTCGCCTACTAGAGACGGGCATAGATTCCCTCCGCAAGACCTTCGTTGACCCTTGTGAACGGGGCGGTTGTCCGAATTGGCTCCGTATTCTATACGAAAAGCGTACTCACGAGGCAACCTCCCGGACCGTGGCCCCGTCCAATCAGCCATGAAAGAGGTGCAACTGGCTTTCCGTAGTCTCCTTCGCAGCCCCGGCTTCACTCTAGTCGCCGTTTTGATGCTAGCTCTCGGTATTGGGGCGAGTACAGCGATCTTCACCGTCGTTTCCGGCGTGCTCCTGAAGCCTCTCGATTTCGAAGAACCGGAGCGCCTCATCCGTTTCTGGAGCCAATGGCACCAGTTCCCGCGAGGGTCGATCTCGGAGCCAGAATATTTCGACTATCTCGAGCTGAACGATGTCTTCGAGGCGCCATCGGCGAGACGGTCCAGCTCGAAGGCGAGCCTTTAACGGTCGTCGGCGTCATGCCGGAGGGCTTTACCTATCCTGACGTCGATACGAGCCAGCGCAGGAAGGAGATCGGTGTCCGCATGGCTCTCGGTGCGCTGTCCGGGCGGAGTCACTCCTAGGACGCTTTTTGGGAGCAGCACGCCTCCGGGATCGCCGCGCGGAGCACGTCGTCGATGTGGTCGACAAAAATGAACTCGATTTCCGATCGCACGTCGTCTGGAAGGTCGTGTAAATCCGCTTCGTTCTGACGCGGCAGAATGATGCGGGTGAGCTCTGCACGCCTCGCGGCGAGCACCTTTTCTTTGATGCCCCCGATCGGCAGCACCAGTCCCGTGATCGTGATCTCGCCGGTCATTGCCGTATCGTCGCGCACCGGCTTGCCGCAATAGAGCGATGCGAGAGCGGTCGCCATCGTGATGCCAGCGGACGGCCCGTCCTTGGGAATCGCGCCTGCGGGCACGTGGATGTGCACCCCTTCCTTGCGAAATCGCTCCGCGTCGATGCCGAAATCGTCTGCGTGGGACCAGAGGTAGCTCTGCGCGGCGCGCGCGGATTCCTGCATGATGTCTCCGAGCTGGCCCGTCATCGTGAGGCCGCTCCCGCCAGGAAGAAGCGTCGACTCGATATAGAGCACATCGCCGCCCGCCGGCGTCCAGGCCAGCCCGGCGGCTACACCGGGAGGCATGTCCTTGCGCGCTTTTTCGAGATGGAAGCGTTCGGGCCCGAGCATCTCGGTCAGGTCGTCGGGCGAGACCGTCACCTTCTCCGTCGAGCCTTCGGCGAACCCGACAGCCGTTTTGCGGATCACGCGACCGATGACGCGCTCGAGCTGCCTCAACCCCGCTTCGCGCGTGTAGCGGCGGATGATGCGCTCGAGGGTCTCGTCGAGCAGCTCGCACTGATCCGCGCGGACGCCGCTTTGTTCGAGCTGGCGCGGCAGGAGGTATTTCTTCGCGATGCCGAGCTTTTCCTCCTCGCTATAGCCGGTCAAGCTCAGAACCTCCATGCGATCCAGAAGCGGCTGCGGGATGGTGTCGAGTGTGTTCGCGGTCGTAATGAAGAACACGCTCGAGAGGTCGAACGGCATGTCGAGATAGTTGTCTCGAAACGTGTCGTTTTGCTCCGGGTCGAGAATCTCGAGCATCGCCGAGGCCGGGTCGCCTCGAAAGTCGCGCCCGAGCTTGTCGATCTCGTCGAGCATGAGCACGGGGTTATTGACCTTGGCGCGCCGAAGCGCTTGTAGGATTCGTCCCGGTAAAGCACCGATATAGGTTCGGCGATGGCCCCGAAGCTCGGCCTCGTCGTGCAGCCCGCCGAGGCTCATCCGCTGGAACTCGCGATTCTGCGCGCGCGCGATGGATTTACCGAGCGACGTCTTCCCCACGCCGGGCGGTCCGACGAAGAGCAAGATGGGCGCTTTCGCGTCGGGGTTGAGCTTCTGGACCGCGAGGTGCTCTAGGATGCGGCTTTTGATCTCGTCGAGGCCCAAGTGGTCTTCGTCGAGCACTTTTCTTGCGTGCGCCAGATCGAGCACCGCCTCCGAGCTCTGGTTCCACGGCAGCTCGAGGATGACTTCGAGATAGCTCCGGATGACGTTGGTCTCCGGGGACGCTTGCGGGAGCCGCGCGAAACGTTTCAGCTCACGCTCCGCTTCTTTACGGACGTCCTCGGGGAGATCCGCCTTGTCGAAACGCTCGCGAAGAAGCTCGACTTCCGCGCCCGCCTCGTCGGTCTCGCCGAGCTCCTCCTGGATAGCGCGCAACTGTTGCCGCAGCAGCATCTCACGCTGCTGTTTCGTCATCTCGCTCTGAACCTTGCTCGCGATATTCTGGCGGAGCTCGAGCACGTGCACTTCGTACTGGAGATAGCCATGCATCAGCCGAAGGCCTTCCGTAAGCTCATTGGCCGCGAGGAGCTCGTGCGCTTTTTGATGTTCGAGCCCCATCAGAGAGGCCAGAATGTAGAGCCAACGCAAGCGGTCTTCTTCGCTTCCGGCGAGCTGAGTAATATCGATCTCGGTCTGCGGCCGTGCGAGCGACAGTACTTTCGCGCCCAAATCCTTCACTTCTCGCTCGAGAGCCTCGACATCGGCGCCGCTATCGAGCGCCACTGGAGCCGGCTCGTACTTGGCGGTGATGAACGGCGTGGACTTTTCGAGCTCCCCGATACGAACGCGAAGCGTTCCTTGGACGAAGACTTGAACGCCTCCCGTGGGCAGCGGGACCAGCCTTCGGATGACGGCTTTCGTGCCGACCTCGAAGAGCTCTTCTCGAGACGGTGCTTGAACCGCGGCGTCCCGTTGTGCCACGACGAGGATCTCTTTTTCTTCCGTCGCCAAGGCGGATTCGATCGCGGCAATCGAGATGGGACGCCCCGCGGTGAGGGCCAGTCCCAAGTACGGAAAGAGCACCGCGTTTTTCAGCGGGAACAGCGGGAGGGTCAAAACGTTGTCGTCGCTCACGTGGTCATTCTCCCGTGTCGATCGTCACGATCAGCAAGCCGTCCAGGTACTCCGTCGTCACAGACGCCGTCTCTGCCGTGCACGGCAGCCGCAGGGTTCGCTCGAAACGCGAATAGGAGATCTCCATCGAATGATGGCGGAAGCCGCGCTCGATGAAGGAGTCACGACGGACACCCACAACGCGCAAGACGGACCCGTGCATTTCGACTTGAATGTCCTGAGGCTTCACCCCCGCGAGGTCGAATTTCACCACCCAGCCGCCGGGTGTACGGTACACGTCGGCTCGCGGTACGAACTCGAGGCCTCTACCGATTTCTTCGAACGCGTCGTACTTCACGAATGGATTCTAGCAAAAAGGACGAGACGGCCCGAAGATGGACGCCTGTGTATTTGAGCGCATGACGGTTCGCGGGGTAATGTACGGGTTGATGCCCAGGAGCAAGAATCATGACTAGATGGCGTGTATCGATGGGGCTCGCCTATGCGTTTTTATGCGGGACCGTTGCCGTGGCCCAGGAGAGCTACGATCCCGCGCGCTTCAAGAGCGGGACGATTCCTGGACAGCCGCCGCTCGCCTCGACCGGGGCCCTCGTCGTGGTCGAGCTCGAGATTGCACCCTCGGGCATCGTCACCGACAGCGTCGTGATCGACGATGGTCCGCCTTATACCGCCGCTATCACGAAAGCTGCGCGCACTTGGCGCTTTCGACCGGCCCGCGAAGATGGGGCGGCGGTCTTCGGCAAGGCGCTCGTCGTTGGTGTGTTTCGCCCGCCCGTTCTCATGGGCGGCGAGCTGCCAAAACCAACGCACGTCCAGGAGATTTCCGAGGACCTTCCCTACCCCACAGCAACGACCACACCGGTCTATCCCCCCACCGCACTATATGAGGGCATAGCGTTCGTGGAGGTTGAGATCGATGAAGGCGGATGGGTCCGAGAAGCCGTCCTACACACTACCGAAGAGGCCTATGACGCGCTTGCGCTCGAAGCGGTCGAGAAGTTCCGCTTTCGTGCAGCGCGGCGCAACGGAATAGCGGTCACTTCTTACGCCCTCGTCTTCTTCGGCTTCCGTCAGCCGCACACCGCCAGGCAGCCCCGCCGGTAGCGACGGGCGTCAAGCACTCTATTGATCCGGCTCGATGTGCACCGTCACATCGTCCATCGAGAACTTCTCGAGAAGCACCTGCTCGATGGCGTCGGCGACCTCGTGGGCCTCACTCGTCGGCAATTCGGGCGCGACGGCGATCACGACATCGACCGCGGGCTTCGACCCCACCCAACGTGAGCGTACCCTCCGGACTTTACGCACGCCGTCTACGTCTCGGAGTATCTCCACGATCTCCTCGGGCTCGTGGGAGATGGTGTCGACGAGAACGGGTATGGCCCGACGAAAGAGCCCGTAAGCGAGATACATGACGAGCAGCGCCACGAGCAGCGCGAACACCGTGTCGAGCCACGGATAGCCCCGGGCGGCTAATTGCCAGCCCGTGATGACGACGATGGTCGTCATCACGTCGGCGAAGGTATGCTGAGCGTCCGCGTTCAGGATTTGAGAGTCGAGCTTCTGAGCCCAGCGACGCTCCCAAACCGCAAGGCCCGTATTCACGACCAGCACGCCTAACATAACAGCGAGTCCCCAGCCGGTCGCAACGACTTCTCGCTCCGATCGATCGAGCGCGCGGATGACGATCTCGATCGCGAGAACCACGAGGAGCATGGCTAGTCCGAAAACGGCGAGCGTCTCGAATTTTTGATGTCCATAAGGGTGTTCTCGATCCGGAGGCTCGCTCGCAATTCGGATGACGACGAGGGCGACGACGTTGTTCGCGAAATCGGCCAAGGAGTGAATGGCGTCACCCACGAGCGCGAGCGAGCCGGTCTTGAACCCCACCGTTGCTTTTGCAACGAGGACTAAGAGATTGCATGCGCCCTCGACGAGAAGAACATTGCGGACTTTCGAAGACATTCGGGATCCTATGGCCCCGATTCTAGCAGGCCGCCACGCTCCCCCGGGCTGAGGAAGTGGCGACGAAGATGACCGTACACAAACGGATGACGAGCCAAGTTCAGGACTTTGACTTGATGTACTCAATGTCGACCGCGCACGCGGTACTTCCTTTGCTCAGGCCAGAATCTTTTCGGCAACCACGCCCGCAACGTCCGTCAGCCGGAAGTCCCGCCCGCTGAACCGATGCGTCAGCTTCTCGTGATCCATCCCGAGCAAATGCAGAACCGTCGCGTGGAAATCGTGGATGTGCATGCGGTCCTCGACAGCGTGGTAGCCGATGTCATCGGTCGCGCCATAGACGAACCCCGCTTTGACCCCGCCTCCCGCCATCCAGATCGTGTAGCCGTAGGGGTTGTGGTCGCGCCCGTCTCCGCCTTCCGAGACCGGCGTGCGCCCGAACTCCCCCGCCCAGATGACGAGTGTATCCTTCAGCAGATCGCGCGATTTGAGATCGCGAATGAGACCAGCAATCGGACGGTCGACCTCGAGCGCGTTTTGGCTGTGGAGGGAGAACAAGTTCGTGTGCTGATCCCACTTATAGCTGTGGGTGCATTGGATATAGCGCACGTCCCGCTCGGCCAGTCGGCGTGCCAGCAGACATTGCCACGCGAAGTCCGCGGTGACGGGATCGTCGAGCCCGTAGAGCTTCTTGGTCGCCTGCGATTCACTCTCGACATTGAAGGCCTCCGGCGCCTCTACTTGCATGCGTGCCGCGAGCTCGAAGGATTGGATGCGGGCTTCGAGCTCTGGATCGTAGCGACGCATGGCGGCGTGGCGGCGGTTGATGTTCTCGAGCATCTCGAGCTCGTAGCGTTGCTGCTCGCCCGTCAGCTCTTTCTGGATGAGATATTCGATCGGCTCCGCGCGCAGCGTCTCTATCTCGAGCCCCGCATGTCCGATGGCCGTTCCCTGATAGATGCCGGGCAAGAAAGCCGAGCTCCAATTTTTGGCGCCACCATGCGAAAGCGTGGGCTTGATGGTAATGAACCCCGGCAAATTTTCGTTCTCGCTGCCGAGGCCGTATATCGTCCAAGACCCCATGCTCGGACGGGTAAACGTACTCGTTCCCGTGAACGTTTGTAGGAGAGCCGCGCCGTGGTCGACGCCTTCTCCCACCATCGAGCGGATGATGCAAAGCTCGTCCACGACGTCTCGCAGGTGGGGAAACAAATCGCTCACCGGGATGCCGCTCTCTCCTCCTGGATGGAAATCCCAAAGAGGCTTCATCAACGGGCCCGCGGGGTGCTCGTCGTCGAAAGCCAGAGGGCGTTTGAAAGGAAGCGGCTTTCCGTGATCGCGATAAAGCCGCGGCTTGGGGTCGAAGATGTCGATGCTCGATGGGCCGCCATGCATGAAGAGAAAGATCACGCGCTTCGCGCGGGGCGTGAAATGAGGAGCACGTGGCGCCATTGGGTTCTGGGCGGTGGCCGCGAACGCCGTTTTGTCGCCGAGCAAATCTGAAAGACCGAACAGGCCGAAGCCGTAAGCGGCTCCGCGCAGGAGCCCTCTACGGTTGACAGGTTTTCTGAACAACTCTTTATACATCGATGCGTCTCAGTCTACGTAGATGAACTCGTTACTGGCGATCAAAATCTTGCAGAAGCTCTTCCACGCGTCGTGCACCGCAAGATCCCCAGGACCATCGTGGACGAACTGCTCCAAATAATCACCACCTGATTCGATTTCCTCCGCGGTCGCGTAGCGATTCAGAATCGTGAGATAAGCTCGATCGATGCGCTGTGCGACATCCCCGTCGGTCTCTTCGAGAAGCGACGCCGCCAAATTGCCGGCGCGTTCGGCGACGAAGTCGCTGTTCATCATGAATAGCGCCTGCGGCGGCACGTTCGTGCTCGCCCGCTTCGCCACCGAGTTCACCGCATCGCCGAAATCGAACAGCCCGAGAAGCGTCGGCAAATTAGCTCGGCGGAGAGGCAAATAAACCAGCCGCCGGTGGATCGTTAACGGATCGAGGCTGAGCCGCTCGTTGCTGTTCTCGAGATCGGTCCCGACGCCATCGTCGAGCGTGCCCCCCATAGAGAGGTCGAGCGAGCCGTCTATGGCAAGCAGACCGTCACGGAGTTCCTCGACAGCAAGCCTGCGCCGACTGAAGTGCGACAAAAAGCGGTTCTCGGGATCGCGCGCATAGGCCTCAGGCGTAATGTCACTCGACATGCGATAGGCGCTCGAGCGCAGGATGCGGCGGTGCAAATCCTTTACCGACCAGCCGCTCTCGACGAACCGACGAGCGAGAAAGTCGAGAAGATCTGGATGACTCGGGGCCTCTCCCATTTTTCCGAAATTGCTGGGTGTACGGACTAACCCTTCGCCGAAATGCCACTGCCACACGCGATTCACCATCACGCGAGCGGTGAGAGGATGCTCGGGATCTGTGAGCCACTGCGCGAGCTCGAGCCGCCCACTCCCAGAAGGGTCAGGCGGTGGATGGTCGTCTCCGAGAATCGAAACAAATCCGACGGGTGCGTCTTCCCCTAGACTGCGATAATCCCCTCGAAGAAACACTTTCTGCAAAACTGGCTCGCCCTCCGCGACGGCGGTCGCCATCGGGGGCGTGGGCGGCGCTGCCTTTTCGAGCGCTTCGAGCTGCTCTCCGAGCGAACGCAAACGTGTGAAGGTCTCCGCGGAGAAAACGTCTTCGTAGGCCTCTTCGGAGACGGCCATCGGACCGTCTTCGTGGAAGTGGACGTCGTAGAAGAAGCGGTCCGTTCCCTCGAGAACCTCGGGACGCCTCGGCGGAGGCTCTTCCATCTCCGGACGCAAGGACAGGATCTCGCTCCATCGTTCTTCGATACTCACGTTCCAGACGGCGACACGGGCCCGGTCTTGCTCACCATAGGCTCGCGCCTGCTCGGAACGCGCGCCCGGAGAGGCTTCGCGCCACGCCAGCATGTGCGGTCGAGGAATGTCACGCGGCGTGAGGTAGGCCACCCAGGATTCCAGAAGATCCGGTTCGAGTCCCAACGAGTTGGCGACCGCCTCCGCGTCCGCGTCCGCGTCGGTGTCCTCACTGCCTCCGTAGACGCGCTCAGCCGCGAGCATATAGGCCTCCGTTTCTGGAAGAAGCTGCTCATTGCGGCGCGCGAGCGCCTGGTCGACGACCTGCTGGATGTCGGCCTTCTTATGGAGGATACGGTTCTGCGCGCGGCGATAGATCTCATAGGTCGACTCGGGCACGAGCGGTCGGGACAATAGCTTGGCGACGTGCGTCGTCGCATCCGCGAAGCTTTGGGTGCGCGCAAAAATAGAGACCATGGAGTAGTAGTCTCGCGTCGGGATGGGATCGAATTTGTGATCGTGGCAACGCGCGCAGGTCACGGTGAGCCCGAAAAAGGCTTTCGAGACAACGTCGAGCTGCTCGTCATAGACGTCGTAGAGCATGCGCTTTTTATCTTGCTGCGCGAGCGCTTTGGGACCGAGCGCGAGAAAACCCGTCGCCACGATGCCTCGAACGTTCACTTCTCCGCCGTCCTCGGCGGGAAGAAGATCGCCCGCGACCTGCTCCTGCACAAAGCGGTCATACGGCAAGTCTTCGTTGAAGGCGCGGATGACGTAGTCGCGGTAGCGCCACGCATGCGGATAGCGATGGTCCTCATCGTTGCCCGTGGAATCCGCGTAACGTGCGACATCCAACCAGTGCCGTCCCCAGCGCTCTCCGTAGCGCGGCGAAGCGAGCAATCTCTCGACGACCGCCTCGAATGCCGACGGCGAGTCATCGGAGACGAAGTTCCGAATCTCATCTTCGGTCGGCGGGAGTCCCGTGAGGTCGTACGTCACCCGCCTCAAAAGAGTGAGCTTGCCCGCCGGCGGCGCGGGCTCGAGACCCTCCGCTTCGAGTTTCGCGAGTAGGAAACGATCGATGGCGCTGGCCGACGAGCCCGCGACCGCCGGCGGGGTCGGATCGCCTATCGGCTGAAACGCCCAGTAGCTCCTTTGTTCTTCGGTGAAAGCCGGCGTTGCGTTGGAAGGCGCCGACACAGCCACCGGACCCGCGTTGTTGGGCCACGGCGCTCCCATCTCGACCCAAGCGCGCAAGGCATCGAGCGCCTCGGGCTCGAGCCTGCCATCCGGAGGCATCTTTACGCGCTCCTCATAACTGATTGCGGCGAGTAGTCGCGAGCGCTCCGGTGCTTCTGGGTGCAAGAGCGGGCCTGTTGTGGCCCCCTTGGCGAATCCTTCGGCGCTCGTTAAATCGAGCCCGCCTTCCAACACTGCCGGGTTGTGACACGCGACACAACGCTCGACGAGGATGGGGCGAATCGATTTTTCGAAAAGCTCCCTGTCGACCTCCTGAGCCGGCAGAAGCGGCGACAAGAGGCCGAACAAGAGCGCGAGCGAAGGATTTGGGGCCATGTCCTAGTTCAGGCGTTCGGAATAGTTCACGCCTACGTAAATGCGCGTGACGTTTCCACTCTCGTCCAGCGCGAAGCGAACAAGCTCCCCATGAGGGCCGCCTCCGGTAGCCTTCAGCCGAAACAGGTGCTCTTCCACCGGAACGAGGATGCCTTTGCTCGTGGTCGGATCGTCACTCATTAGAGAAAGCAGCACGAGCTCGTCGTCCAGGATCATGACCATGCGGTCGCCACCACGAGACCGGTAGGTGCCGGTATAGAGCGTCCAGCTCGGGTCGGCTTTTTGCGGCGGCGCGTCGCCCTTCACCGCTTCCACGATCGCCGGCGCGACCCACTCATAGGCCTTCCGCACATAGCGGTTGGGATTGCCGTCCCCACCATTTGTGAAGACGACGACGCCGATGTGCTCCTTGGGACTGAGCATCGTATTGGTGCGATAGCCGGGATAGCCCCCGCCATGTCCAACGAGGTCCCGCGCGTCGCTATGCGTGATGCCGAAGCCGAGGCCCCGGCCCCCCGTCCAGGTTTCGTTGAGGAAGTGCACACGCTGCATCTCACGCAGTGTGCTCGCGCGCAAAACTTCCTTGTCACCACCGGCGCGAAGCCGCATCTGCCAGGCGAGAAATCGCAGCATGTCTTCGACGTTCGACGACAAACCGGTCGCGGGATCGAAAGCGCGCGCGTCTACGAAAGGCATGACCTCTCGCGAATGGTCGGGCATCGGGCGGCCATATCCGGTGGCGAGACGCTTTTTGTGCTCGGCACTCGGGACACCGACGCTCGTCGAGTCCATCCGAAGCGGCGTGAGGATCTCGCTCTCGACATATTCTTTGTAAGAACGCCCCGACACGACTTCGACGATCATACCCGCGAGTGACAGGCCGAGATTCGAGTACTTGAAGCGATCGGCACGACGGTAGGTCGTTTCCTGCTCCGAGACCGTCTCCTTGACTTGCTCGAGCGTCGGGAACTCGTACTCCGTCCACGCGGGATGGATCGACTCGCGCGGGATGCCGGCGCTATGCGTCAACAAATTCCAGATCGTGATGGGCGGAGACTCTGGATGCCGGTCCTTCATGTCGAACCAGGGAAGATATTTCACGATAGGATCGTCGAGGCGCAGCTTGCCCGCGTCTCTCAGCTGCAGGACCGCGATCGAGGTAAAGAGCTTGGAGTGCGACGCAATACGAAAGATGGAGTCGGTCTCCATCGCCGCATCCTCCGCGGTGTTGGCGTGGCCATAAGCTTTCTGCCACACGACTTCCTGCTCGTGGACGATGCCGATCACGAGCCCTGGGAGCCCGTTATACTTCATCTGTGTCTGGATCCACGCATCCAGAAGCTCTATCTGCGAGGCGACGGCCGTGTCTTTCGATAGATCAGCGGCGAAACCCGGACACGCCAATGCCCAGATAGAAACGGCGATTGCCAGCGTTTTCTTCATCTCGACCTCCCGAAGTTGGCGAGCGTAACACTCAACGCGCACGAGCGCCACAGTGCGGCGCCTATACTAACGGGCAATGACGTGGCTGACTCATTTGCATCGATGGCTGGGGCTCGCGCTAGGCCGGCCCTTCGTCGTCTGGTTTGGCTCGGGGATAGTCATGATCTCCGCGCAAAATGCCCGAGCTCACCGAGGCTGAAGCACTCCCCGAGCTCGCGCTCGATAAGGTCGCACTCACCCCGACCGCGGCCGCTCGCGCGAGTAGGGATTGGAGGCGCGCCTGTGCGGGTCCGTTTGCACATGCTCGCGGGCCGTCCCGCTTACGAGTTTCTCGGCGCCGGTTCCGTGACGAGTGTGTTCGCCGATAACGGCGAGGTCTTCGAAGGCTATTCGGAAGCGCGTGCGGTCGAGCTCGCTAAAACGTAACGTAACGGTCCGGATTCGGCGGGCGCGAGGCGAAACACATCGGGCGCATTCATCTGGAATCCGTCGATCAGTGGACGTTGGCCGGAAGGTATCGGCCGTTGATGCCGCTTCACAAAATCGAGGTCGAGGGAGGCGTTCTCTACATCTCCGACCGCAACGGCGCCGTCGTTCTCGCCACTACGGGCCGCAGTCGGATGGCCGCCTGGCTCGGCGCCATCCCTCACTGGCTGTACCTCCGGGCGCTCAGGTCTCGACGCGCTCTGTGGTCCCAAGTCGTCCTTGGACATCCGCACTCGGAACGCTCGCTTGTGCTCTCGGCATTGCCATAGGGCTGATACGTTGGTCGCCGCGCAGGCGCGCCCCTCTTGCGGGAATCGGCCTCACTCGGATTCCCTTCTCGGCTGGCTCCGCTGGCATCACATCCTCGGCCTCACTTTTGGGGCCTTGGCGCTCACGTGGACTTTCAGCGGGTTGTTGTCGATGAATCCCGGGAACTGGAGCCCGTCGACCGACGCCACGCCGGAACAACGTCGCCATTTCATGGGTGGCGATTGGAACACGAGGGCTACCCACAACCGGACGCGAACCTGCTTCGATGCGCAGAGGGAACGCTCGAGGAGATGAGCTCTTTCAGTTCCAAGGGCGGCTATATTTCGAGCTGCGCGCGTCTACCGGTCCGCCCACCATCGCACACGCCGACAGCAAGGAGCCTCTCTGTCTCGACCAGATGCGCGAGAGCGATTTGCTGGTTGCCGCGACCGACGCTGTCACGGGAGGCCGCATCGCCGAGATGAAGCGCTTGAACAACTACGACGCCTACTATTACAGAAGGGATGGCCAGTGTCCCCTTCCCGTCCTCCGCATCCAATACACCGACCCCGAGCGCACATGGCTCTACATCGACCCGCGCCGCGGCGACGTCACCTCACGCTATGTGGCGAGGAGCCGCTGGAACCGATGGCTCTACCACGGACTCCACAGCCTCGACTTCCTTTTCCTGATTCGGCGACGCCCTCTCTGGGACGTTATCGCGCTCGGACTCCTGCTCGGTGGACTCGTGTTGAGCGTGACAGGCGTGGTGGTCGGATGGCGGTATTTGCAGGACCTTTCAAGGTTCTTCTCGTCCTGGGCCGTAGACCACTCCGCCTGGACACAGGACGTGAGAAACAATCAAGTTCGCGAGGACGGCGCCAAAA
>SMVB01423862.1_pt1 | contig 27327 bp, 29 predicted proteins | sample 2456461 | NCBI WGS metagenome assembly SMVB01 (sample SAMN11095934, study PRJNA526329) | marine sediment metagenome | biome: Marine sediment; feature: Surficial sediment; material: Deep marine sediment; isolation source: Hadal surficial sediment | place: Pacific Ocean | collected 2014-05 | depth...
CAGACCAGAAAATCGTGATAACGCTTGACTGGATAGGCTTCTTCTTCACCTTCTTCTTTCCAGAATACACATTTCAACCACCAATATGGAACGTGAAGTGAGTGAGCATGATGGCGCTGGTAGTGCACAAAGCCGCAATTTTCAACATCTTGCCGCAGCGCAGACGCGTTGAATATGCGGATATGCCCCCCCTCGACCTCGTGGTAGGCATCACTTAATTGCCAACATACCCATTCCGGAAAAAATCTGGGTACACTTAACGCCAATACGCCACCGGGTTTCAAGATGCGTTCGATTTCCGCAATCACCGCTCTGTAGTCCGGAATATGTTCCAGTACTTCTGAGCAAATTACCTTGTCGAAAGTGTGGTCGGCAAAAGGCAGGTCGCAGCCGTTTGCGACTGAGATAACCAGGCTTTTTTCTGCGTTGCCAGGATCGGAAAATTCACCGAATCTTTGTTTTGTTGTCTGCAGGTCATCCAGGGAAAGATCGATGCCTACTGATTCAACATTTTTGAGCATATAGGCTGTAATGGCATGGCGGCCTTCTCCACACCCAAGATCGAGAATGCGATCCTTGTCTGTTAAGCGAAGGGTGTCGAAGTTAACCGTTTGCAGGGACATCCTGTTCCTCTTGCCGATCAACTTCTCTGCCAAGAACCCTGGAATACAGGTCCACCATATCTTTTGCAGCCACCTGCCAACTGAAAAGACTAACGATTCTTGCCCTGGCTTTACGGCCTAATTGCTCCCGTTTAGCGGGATCGCCCAATAAATCATCAATGGCCCTGGCAATAGCGGTCTCGTCCCTCGTTGGCACAATGAGGCCGCAGTTGCCTACTACTTCCGGCAGTGCGCCACCGTCGGTTGATATGACTGGAACACCACAGGCCATCGCTTCACCGGCAGGCAGACCAAAACCCTCGTAGATAGAAGGAACGACAACCAGGGTTGCTTGCGCATAAAGCCTGACGAGTTCCTCTGTCTCGATGCCAGAAACGAACTTCAGGTGTTTTCCAATTTTTAGTTTCTCGATCAGTTTCCTGGTTTCACCATCTTCTTTTAGCTTGCCGAGAACCAGCAGTTCCAGAGCCGGTTGCTCTGGTATCAGAAGCGCCATCGCTTTTAACAGGTAATCAAGTCCCTTTAACGGGGCATCAGCGCTCGCGGTCACCATAATGCGATAGGGTTTGCGTGTAATATCCGGTAGAGGTTTGAACACACTGGTATCGATGCCGTTGTGCACGATGTCGATCTTCTGCGGATCAATAGAGAAGGCGCTGGCGATATCCGCTCTGGATGTCTTTGATACGGTCACAATATGTTTGAGTCTGGGTACAACCTGCTTCTGCATGCGAAGGAATGAATGCCAACGTCGAATCAGCCAGCGCAATTTCCAGCTACCGGCGCTGCTCAGGGCAATCTCAAGGTCACTGGTTATCGGATGATGAATGGTAGTAATAACCGGAATGCCTTCTTCCTGTAATTTTAATACACCAAAACACAGGCTCTGGTTGTCATGTACGATATCGTATGCCGGTTTGTTCTCCTTAAAAAACCTGACAAGTCTTCGACCAAATGTATAGGGTTCGGGGAATCCGCCAGTGAGCATACTAAACCACTCGAAGAAATCGGTGTAGGAAAGCAGGTGCCTGGGGCGCAGGGCGAGGGAGTGGTTCCTGGATTCAAAAAGATTAAGACCTGGAAGCTTAATGAGCTTAACTCGCTCATCAAGCAGCGGGTAAGGTTCACCCGATATGACATCAACCTGGTGTCCGGCATCGACCAGCGCTTTACTCAAATAGTGGATATAAATGCCCTGCCCACCGCTATAAGGATTGCTGCGATACCCGAGAATGCAAATATGCAGCTTGTGCCCTGTCGAGGAAACAGGAGCAGGTTCTGTATTTTGTCCGCTAGTTAGCATGCTACTCAACAATATGCTGCGCGTGCCGAAGTGCAGACGCAAAAGAGCGAGGATTTTACGGATATCGGGCAACAATTACCAATTAAGTATTATTTTCGTCGGTTTGCAGTACGACGTGAGCCACGGCGATTGTCGTTATTGGCGACTTCCTTAACCTTGAACAGGGTTTCAACTTTAATTCTGCGCTCGTCACAAGCCCTTCTTTCCGGCCCGTAAGCAGGCGCGTCGTGTTCTTCGGTAAACACGTTAGCGTAGAGACTTGCCACCCACTTTTGACCTTCGTGTGTTCGGCGGAGAAATCGCAATCCTTCAGAGATGAAAGGAGTAACGACTTCCCAGAAGAATTTCGGATAGCCAGCCCGGAGGTCTGCACTAGTGGTGTAGCCCATTTTTGTCGCCTGTCCAGTTTCTTTGAACTCTGCAAACAAGCGGGAAATCTTTCTGATGTATCCAGGGTCTGCCAGTTGGCCGATCAGGTCTGCTGCACGGATCAGGCCGGGGTAATCTGCTGAATCCTGCCTGTCTTCATCGGCAGGCACTGGAAAACGGGTCCGCTCGATATTTTCACATATAATATTGACGTCAATGGCTTCCTCAGCAGAAAATCGCTCAGTAATGTACATTTTTGCCCTGTCGACGTGGTAAGGCGTCAGGTACGCATCTGTGGACCCTGGAGGAAGCGAGATGGTGTCCTTGTTGGCGTTTATGCTGTAACGGCCGTTTCGATCAGAGCGGCAGATTCCACGCACATAGCCTATGTCATGGTTGAGCAGGGAAATCACGAAATGAACCCACTCGCGTGCGGTGACATCACCTTCAATTAGAATCTTGCCTCGAAGTATCTCCATACCAACATCGGTAACCAGCATCGTGTGCTCGGCATCATGATAGGGTGCATCGCTGTTACAGATAATTTCCAGAGCATTTCTGGCACTGGAAACGAGCAGATGAAGATCTTTTTCGTTGTTGCCATAAACATTGACGTAGTGTTCTACGATCTCGTCTAAAAATGCCTCGGTCACCACTGAAGATGGATTAAACATGGTTGAGATTATGCTGTTGGTTGTTTAGCAGGTTATTTTGTCGCGTCGTATTGCAGAGTCAAGTGCTATCAGCCCAATGGTCATCGCGTTTGATCAATTTTTACCTCATCATTAACCCGGCCGGGAAATGAGCTATTTTGTTGTAATTTCCAGTATACTTGAATACGGCTCATGCAAGTGGTGTGAATATGATCGAACTGAGGCACCTGAAAACGCTCACGGCACTCAGGGACACAGGTAGCCTGGTCGAGGCTGCAGACAGATTGTTCTTGACCCAGTCAGCCTTGTCTCACCAGCTAAAAGATCTTGAAGATCGGCTGGAGTGTACACTGTTTATCCGAAAACCCCGACCACCCAGATTTACCAGCGCCGGTCGTAACCTGTTAAAGCTGGCAGATGAAGTGTTGCCACTCATCCGTGGTGCCGAGAGGGATATAGCCCGGCTTGCTGGCGGTGAGGCTGGTAGGTTACATATCTGCATTGAGTGTCATAGTTGTTTTCAATGGCTGATCCCCTGCATAGACAGGTATCGTGGCAACTGGCCTGAGGTTGAACTCGATCTCACAGGAGGATTCAATTTTGCACCACTACCTGCCCTGGTAAGAGGTGATCTCGATCTTGTTATTACATCCGATCCCGTTGATCTGGTGGGTATACGCTACGTTCCCTTGTTTCGCTATGAAGCCATGATGGCGCTTGCCAAGGAGCATCCCCTGGCCAGTAAGCCCTACCTGGTTCCTGAGGACCTGGTACCGGAGACGTTAATCACCTATCCCGTTGACCGCAATCGACTGGACATATTTACCCGGTTTCTCGATCTGCTTGATCTGGAACCCGCGGCAGTAAGAACTGCAGAGTTAACGCCCATGATGGTGCAACTGGTCGCAAGTGGTCGTGGAATTGCCTGTTTACCCAACTGGGCATTGACCGAATATCTTGAGAACAAAACAATTGTTGCCAATAGCCTTGGCGAATCCGGGCTCTGGTGCACACTCTACGCTGCAATCAGGGATGACCAACAAGATTCGCCTTATATGCAAGACTTCCTGAGTACCGCCATAGAAACCTGCTTCTCCAACTTGACCGATATTAAAGATCCTAATAAACAGCCTTGAGCGGTTCTCCTATAAACAGCCTTGAGCGGTTCTCCTATAAACAGCCTTGAGCGGTTCTCCCATAAACAGCCTTACAAAGAGCCCCGAAATGATCTACATTCCGGGGCTCTTTATACACGTAGAGGGAGCAAGCTCCGGGTTAAATAAATAACCCGGAGGCTCCCCTAATAGTCTGACTATTGATGGGATCACCTCCTTTTACGTCAGGGAGACAAAAGGCATGTCGGTAGTTCCCCCTGGATAGAACAACCGGCACGATGGAATATGATTCGTTCGTGGATGCCAATTTATATTCCTGCCCGGTTCCTGTCAAAGAACTTTTTCAATTTTCTGCATATTTCCTTTTTTTATGATGCGACGTGACAAGTTGCCCCGGATGAAGGTCAAAGGTTGAACAAATAATCCTCAGGGTATGATGGTTTCTGATGTCCACTCACTTCCGTTGAAGGTATGGATTTGCCGATCGTGAATTCTATCTTTCTTATTCAGATCCAGCATTTCGATCCGGTCTGCGATAATTTCGATTCCTGTTACCAATGACGGTGCTTGCATCTTGTCGGGCTCCATATCGCGTTTTAGTTGATTGACTTTGTCAGTCAGTATCTGGCGTGAGTCGATAGCAGTACTCTGGGCACCTAGCTCCTCGTAAACATAGTCGAGATATTTACTGCCGATCGGACGGCGTTGCCAATTGCTTTTAACTGTCTCCGGATCAAGTTCCCGGGTTGTACCCGATATCCGATACTGGCGCTGCATACTCGCGTACCAGATCAGCAGTTCATGATTTGCACCGCTTGACAGTGCGATCCACTTCGGACTGCTCTTGTTGATAAAAAGAGTGAAACGATTGTCGACAATATCCCTGAGCACCAGGGTTCTCACCGACGCCTTACCTTGTGCATCAGCAAGTGCCAGGAAACAAATGTCAGCGTTTGTATCACCCAGCTTCCTTGCTTCAGAGCGGTCGCTCTGAAGCCTGTGAATTGGATTCAAGTCGCTACCCCCCGGAAAAATTCTTATACAGTGTTTGTATCCACCGTTCTTCAGTGATGAAACCTGCCGCCCAATCCTTCCACTTAACGTCGAGGCCGGCTTCCAGAATCTCATCGATGGATTTGCCTGCATCAATCCGTGATTTAACGACGCTGCTGGTTTCAACCAGCATCTTGTAATAATTCTCCAGATCCGCCTTGCTGGCAAGTTCGCCATGACCGGGAATCACGCGTGTATCGACGTCGATCTCTCCCAGTGTCTTGCTGATGTTAAAAATGAGTCCGTCCACAGTGCCGCCTGCTCCCAGGTCCACATAAGGAAACCGATCCTTGAAAAAATGATCGCCCATGTGTACCACATTGGATTGGCTGAAAAAGACGATACTGTCACCATCAGTGTGGCCAGATGGCATATGGACCAGCTTAATTTCTTCGCCGTTAAAGTGGATGCTTAAGCTTTGTTTAAAAGTAATAACAGGCAGCGCTGAGGCTTCAGAATCCTTTTCTAGTGACAATCGTTTATAAACATTGTCATGCGCCATAATGAGACTATGGGCGGCAAAGTTTTTATTTCCGCCAGTGTGGTCACCATGATAATGGGTATTGATCAGGAAAGTGGGCGAACTGTCTCCAAGCTGTGATAGCGCTACCTTAATTTTCTCTGACAGGGGTGCGTACTGGTCATCTATGATCAATAAGCCATCATCGCCAACAGATACGCCGATGTTGCCACCAGAACCCATCAACATATAGATATTATCGCTAACGGGAATAGTCTTTATTTCAACGCCGGAGAATCTGTCTTCGGCGCTGACCGCGATAGACAGGCTAGTGATACAAAGCAGAGTGAGTAACTTGTTCATGATTATTCCTTTAATTGTGAGCTTGGCCGAGAATAGAGAATATACTGCGATCAAGCTCTTAGTGTCATTAATCGAAAGTGTCGGGGTCAAAGTTGAACTTGCCATAGGTGAACCCAGGGGGAGGTTGATCTCGAAATTTGATCATGCGATTGTAAATATAACCGTGCGCACTTCCGAGTAGTGAGTCCCTGATCATGCCATCGTCATCACAGGCATCGGCAGCCTTGATAAGTCTGTCAAAATTAAAGATGAAACTCTCGGAGTGGTTTGTCCTGATTTTAGTACCGTAGAAGAGTTTATATGCATAAGATTCTCCATGAAGGAAATGTACTTCCATCATGGATCTGGAAAAGACTTCAGGGTCAGATTGATTCATGGAAGACCAGAGAGTGGCGATTTTTTCCTGGGAGACAACGCCGGTTCCGGAAGCGCCCTGGCTTGATAAGTATAGAAACCCCATAATCGTACCGAGCTGTTGCCTGACACTCTCGGCGATCCGGAGGAATGACTCCTTACGTGCATGCAGCTCAGTAGCTTTGATTGCATGAGACTGGATTTCCGCCTGAGCCGCTGACTTCCGAATCTCAACATATTGCATCTTGATGGCATTGGTATTTTGAATCAGTTCTTTTTTTTGCAGAAAGTAGCCGATAACCAGCCATAAAAATGCAAGAGGAGCGAATGCACCTTCGAGGAAATTGCCCATGGTACTGATGGGTGCATGGCGCATGTTTCCCCAACCGAAGGCACCGGCAATGTAGATGGATAACATGATCAGCCACAAAATGCTCACGGTTGCACCAAACCAGACACGCCAATCCGGCGCATTGGCTCCGAACATGCTGAATTGTTCTTCCGTGCTGCGAACCTCGTGTTCTACTATATCTTCTGTTTGAAGCTCAGTATTCATGAAATTGCCTGCTGAAGAAGGAAATAACCAGTTTAACTCAAGTTACAGCGCCGGTCAGAGAAGCGCGCTGTGAAATCTCGATCCAGTTTCCGTCCGGGTCCTTGATGAAGGATATTTTAGCTGTTTCCCCAAGTGTGATCGGCGCCCGACCTTCATCACCGCCACGAGACAGAACTCGTTTATGCTCTTCCTCAACATCCCATATCTGAACTGTAATGTAGCGATAACCGACTCCTCGCATATCGTCACAATATTGATGTTCCGGGTTTTCATTCAGGAAAAAAAGTGTGCTCCCCCATCTGAAACAGGTATCGCTGATCTCTTCAATTTGCAGGATATTGCGATAAAAGTGCTGAAATTTTTCAAGGCAGGATACTTCCATTTCGATGCCGATGTGGGATATGCCCCTGTATCCTTCCGGTACCAATGTGACTTTATTACCATCAGGATCAGTTTTCGATATGGCTTCACTGGCATCTGCCCGGGAAATCAGTAGTGCTTTGTAACCTGTGCTTGCTGATGCCGGTAACGGGTCCCGAACATGATTCAGTTTAAACACAGAGCCATTTAGGGTGTGCCGGTGTTGGTGCGTACCACCGCCCACCTTCAATAGTTCTTCATAAGGCAAACCGATTTCCTTCTGCCAGAATGACATCATGGGTTCCAATTGGTTGGTCTGCACACCAACGTCAATGTAATTCTTCGCCAGTTTCATTTTATTTCCCGTTCAGTTTGTATGTTTCATGCGCCACGTTTGTCTCGTTTGCAAAAATTGATGCTGTAATGCTGCCGGATTCTAATTTAATAATGCCTTCAATCAACTCATGCCATTCGTAGTCAGTCTGAACCACGGAAGAAAGTCGTAGAGTAGCGTCACTGAAGCCTTCATCCCTGACAAGACCGTTAATTAGCAGCTGTGATTTCCCCCCATTGTATATTTCCAGTTTCAAGTGGGCGCCGCGGTAGGTTACTTCCAGACTGAAGTTACTCAAGTTTACTTTCCCTGTTTTTCATCGCTGTATTCAATGCAGTATGAAGACTGGGATGAATATTTCAAATTGTCTCCATCATCGCTGAAGTGACAGGTCAGGAATTGAGATGCAGATGGAGAGCCCATGATGATTTTTGTTGCCCGGATAACCAGCGAACCTTCTTCCGACGGCAAGCGGGCATGGGTCAGGATCATACTGGTTTCATACTGGTACCAGCCTATGTCAGGCTCATTGAATCGACACCGCTGCAATTTCAGACAGATATCGATAGAAGCGATCCGGAAGTCGGTTCGAACGCGCTCGTTAACAGGGTTTGTCCATGGCGAAATATGACAATTAGAGCGCTTGCGACTCAAAAGTTGCCACTGTGTGACCATCTGATGACGTAACAGGTCATGTGATGGAGATGATGACAATTGGCGTCAACCACTGGTCGTCAGAATCCCACCTCTGGGCCACCAGGAACAGTACAAATCAACTCTCCAGGCGATCTGTGTGGCCTGGCACGACCTATGCAGCCTTTTAATCAAGATCATTCAGTAAAACGGAAAGGTTATGAACAAGCAGACACTACGCATGGAAAATCTCGCTTATGCTGGTACCAGGGGAATCAGTCAGAACAATAGTGACCTGAATTTTAAACCGGCGTTCCTGGATAAAAAAACCGGACGAACTGAAATTGCAAAACTAAAAGGTAATGTGGAAGCACCTATGCACATCATTAGCTGGTTGCCAAAAGAATGGGCGACCTGCTTTGATGATAATGGCCTGGTACTCGAACTTAGGCCTGGAATCATCGCTGGATTTGAGCGAGGCGGAAGTTTTTATACTCGTGAAGAGGTCGCCGCGTTATAACGATCAATCTGCATCGGACCCCGGCACCGGGGAGTTCGATATCCCAATCCTGCAGGATTTATTTTTCCTGATTCCCGCATTAAAATTTCCGATTCCAAAACCGATCAAGTTGGTCTCACCATCCTGAATATCGGTTGCCCCGTGAAAAAAACCCAATTGGCTCGCTCCTGAATGGCTGCATTGAACGGCGGGGAATTTCAATAACGTCATGCGGGATGATAGAGTAGGTGGCCCACATCTTTGCGCCAGGAAATAACATGATAGTTGTAAATGTTGCGATCGAATCGAGCGAGGCAGACATTGCCGCGTTGAAGTCAGCCATAGCGACGATGGAGAAAGCCTCCCGGGCTGAAGAAGGTTGTGATGACTATACTTTCAGTGTTGAATTGAACAATCCCAATATGGTTCGCATCACGGAACGCTGGCAGAGCATGGAAGCCCTTGAGGTACATTTCAAGACATCACATATGTCAGAATTCCAGGCAGCGATGGCGCAGCATCCTGCGAAAAGCAGCCAGGCATACTTCTATGAGGCGTCAGAAGTGAGCCCACCGGGTCGGTAACGTAAATGGATTGAATCTTTGATTCTGGATGCTTGTTAGTCCTTGACAAAATCCTTCCGACTTGTACAACTGTCCTCTTGAATCTCGTATCAGACACAAATATTTTTCTGGCCGTTGTTCTGAATGAACCTGAAAAGGAAAATATCAATCAGGCCACATCGTAAGCTAATGCAGTCTCACCTGAGATATTGCCGTACGAAATTGGCAATGCGTTAAGTACGATGGTGAAACGAAAACAACTCACACAAGATGAATCCTTGTCAGCATTTGAAGCAGTTGGCTCCATTCCTGTGAGACTGGTTTCGGTCGATATTCAAAAAGCATTGAAATTAGCACTTGAGTACAATATTTATGCTCATGATGCGTGTTTTTTTGCAATGTGCCAGACATTTGTCATGCCCGTTAATAACACTCGATAAGCGTATGGAAAAAATTGCAGACGAGCTTAATATTGAAATAGTAGAGTTAATGAAATGAAGGTATTTACCTATTCTGAAGCCCGCCAAAATCTTTCAAAGTTATTAAGAATCGCGCAAAAAGAGGAGGTGGAAATTCGCCGACGGGATGGTGCTACTTTTTCTCCTGCCACAACCACTGCGCGGTTTCGCGTCGGCTGAGCCTGGGTTCGATTCATATCTTAAGTAAAAGGCGCTATGCTTCGGTAAATCAATCTGGAGGTGCGAAAATGACGGGTTTTCTAAAGTGGTTTGGCATTGTCCTTCTTGTGCTGGCACTCGGCATCGCAGCATTTCTTTTTGGCATGCGTTTTCATGATGGCCCACTTGAAATCGTGAGTGGTGGCCCCTTTAAAACCGGTGAATCGGCAGAGGCGCCAGATGACTGGAGTTACCTCACGGATCGGATGGAAATAGAATTTCAAACCCTGGATCCTGATACGTCAAGGATTGTCTGGCTGGGAGTTTTCGATAAGCGTCTGTACATTGTGAGCGGCTACATGAATACCGGCTACGGAAAGATCTGGAAACAGTGGCCGCACTACCTCCTCAACGACGACAGAATTATTCTGCGAATCGACGGTAAATTGTATGAGCAGCGGCTGGTTCGGCTGATGGATCACCCTCAACTTCTGCAGATCATGACAATCTACGGCAAGAAATATGGTGCTGGTGCCGGTCCTGATGTCACGATTGAGCAGTTGCGAGCAGCTCTCTCATCGGGAGACTTTTGGTTGTTCGAGGTTGTAGATCGTTCATTCGGGAGTGCTCACACAGCAGAGGGTTAATAAAATCCTTCCCCGCTTCCAAATCAAATTGCTTTACGAATAGTGACGCTGTGATTGCGCTATGCTTGTAAGTCAAACATGCTCGATATTTTCCATACATTGGCCGAGGTATCTGTCGCTGTAACCGGGATCTCATCGCTGATTATCATATTCCCGCTAACCTGTTGGAATGAAGTCAACAGGATTACGTTGTCTTTGCTTTTGTACTGTCATGGAGTATTGGCGGAATTTTCCTGTCTTTACGACCAATATTGCTCGTTGAATTCAAATTTGACATTGAAGATGCATCACAAATTGGACTATTCAGCTTTATTGGTTTCTTTGTGATCGTTCTTGCCACCTCTTTTACAGCAGGAATACAAATTATGCCGGGACCTGCTCACGCATGGTAGGCACCGGTAATAATGCTTCTGATGGCGACCGCTCTCCAGATCTTGCTTGATTTCATGTTGCGATCTGTTCGTTGCATGGGCAAGCCCTGGCAATTGCCCCCGCCGATTTCGCGGTATCAATTAGCGATGAAGAAATTTGTGAAGGGTAGGAGCACAATGTCGGTTCATGTATCATTGCGCCCAGAAAATCAGGCACGCAACAGTGTACAAAAAGGGAGTAAATAAATGAGTCAGATTGATGAGGTTAAGGCCAGTGCAGCCGAAATTGCAGCTGGATTGCGAAAAATGGGGGCTGATCGCGTTGTGGCGTTGTCGGTGCATGTAACCAAGGACCTGGTGGCTGAACTCGAAGAAAAGGCAAAACAACTGATAGAGCAGCTGCAGGCACTGGAAGGCTGATGCTCGATCTAAAACCTTATTCAGGTTCAATTGGTGCTGAAGTCAGTGGTATCGATTTGTGTCATTCCCTGGATGAGAAACAGTTTGATGAACTAAACAAGGCCTTGGTCGAATACGAGGTGCTTTTTTTCAGGGATCAACCGCTAAAACCTGAACATCATGCAGATCTTGCCAATCTGTTTGGGCAACCTCAATTGCATGAAGCCTACCCTCATGTTGAAGGTTACCCGCAAATCACGATCCTTGAGAATGATGAAGCAAACCCTTCGAAAATAGAAATGTGGCACACGGATATGACCTTTCGTCCCTGCCCGCCTCTCGGGTCTATATTGCATGGGTTGATTATTCCCGCGAAAGGGGGGGATACCTTGTTTGCGAGTATGTCTGCCGCCTATGAGGGGTTGTCAGGCAAGATGCAATCCTTTCTGTCAGGGTTATCGGCTATCCATGATTTTACTTTCGGGTTCAAGGAGAGTCTCGAAGAACCAGGCGGCAGGGAGAGGTTGGCAGATATGGTGCTGGCGAATCCTCCGGTCAAACACCCGGTGGTCAGGACGCACCCGGTATCGGGAGCGAAGGGGTTATATGTCAATTCCCTGTTTACGGTCCGGATCGATGAAATGAAGGGCCGGGAGAGTCGCGCGCTACTGGATTTTCTGTTTGAACATATGGTGCGGCCGGAATTTACCTGCCGGTTCGACTGGAGAACAGATTCTGTTGCTTTCTGGGATAACAGGATTACGCAACATAAACCGGTCAATGACTATTACCCTGCACATCGAAAGTTGCAGCGAATCACAATAGACGATGGTCAACGACCTTACTGATTGTCTATCTGTTTTGTCTGCCTGTTGATGGTTGCGAGCAACTTTCCCAGCGAATCGATGAACGCAAGGGGCTGATCCAGGTAAACATGGTGGTATGCCTGGGCAATAGCTTGCAATAATTCAGGTTTGATCGTTTCTTTCAAGGCGATGACTGCATCATCCGGAAATAGTCGGCTATTTTCCCCATAGATAAATCCAACCGGGACAAGGGTTTCTTCAATCATGGTTATTCCATCGGGCAGTTCAATATTTGAATCTTCCTGCATTCTTGAGAAGAGAGATTGATCGAGCTTGAAGTAGAAACCTTGTTCGCATTGTCCCAGGGAATATTGTGCAATGTAATCGACAATAAATTTATTGCTGCAGGGCTGGGCTGGTCGAAGGCGAAATCTTCTTGCGCCATCTGCTATTGATTTATAGTATCGCACCCGGTTGTTGGGGCCCGGCGGCGGGGACCGTTTCCCTCGATGGCGAGACAGGGCGCTGTCCACCAGAATGACACCCTTCAGGTCATGTGTATGCAGATAAGCCGCAATTCGGGTCATGGAGCCGCCAAAACTGTGACCTACAATGATGGGTGTTTGTAACCGCGCATCACTGCAGACACCAATAATTTCATTGGCAAATGTGGTTGCCTTGTAGATCTCTCGATGATCACTGTCGCCAGCACCACTCATGTCCATGGCAATAACATCATATTCGTCGATAAATGCCGGGGCGATAAAATCCCACCAGTGTGAATGTGCACCGTATCCGTGAACAAATAGCAGCCCTGGCTTACTATTCGCCGTGTCAGTACTGGTCCATCGCTGGTAGTGAATATTTGCCCCATCGATTTGGACGGAATGATTTGCGTAGGGCACTTCGATGAATTGTTGAAACCAGGCTGGGGTCATCTGATGTAAGGTGTAACAATTCGCGTTAGTATACTCGGTGGATAGCCTGAAACATAAGGCAATGATTGAAACAACGAACAAGAAAAATAAATGGTAAATGAAAAAGGGCACACCTGGAATAACAGAACCGCGCTGGTGGCCGTCGTTATTGCATTCCTGTCCGGTTTGCTTGGTGCCTTAAGTCTACGCGGTTCAGGAAACTATTCTCATGGTGAATCCTCCGCTGTGTCGTTAGCAGACCAGCCGGTCATTCATTGGCGGGTACCTGTCGCCTTTGGCACAAACCTTCCCGCGCTGGGAGACAACATTTTGTATGTATCAAGGGAGCTGGCGAGGGTCACTAACAACAGGGTTCAACTTGAGGTATTTGAACCCGGTATGTTGGTGCCGCCGTTCAGTATCACCGAGGGTGTTAAAGAGAAGAAAATAGAGGCAGGTTATACATGGCTCGGATATGATCAGGGAAAAATACCCGCAACCCCTCTCATTTCAGCCGTGCCATTTGGCATGGAACCATGGGAGTTTGCCGCCTGGTACTATGACGGTGGAGGCAGGGATCTGGCTGAGTCGCTGTACCGGCCACACAAAGTACACCCGATTCTCTGTGGGTTGATTGGTCCCGAGACCGCAGGTTGGTTCAGGTCGCCCATTGAATCGCTGGATGATTTCAAAGGGCTGAAAATCAGGTTTGCGGGACTTGGAGGCAAGGTACTCCAGAAACTCGGGGCTTCTGTCACCATGCTTCCTGGCGGTGAAATCTTTCAGGCGCTGGAGAAAGGCGCTATTGATGCAACTGAATTTTCAATGCCTGCCGTGGACCAGATGTTGGGGTTTGATCGCGTTGCCAAGTACAATTACTTCCCTGGTTGGCACCAGACTTTCACCGCTACCCACCTGGTCGTTAACCTGGAGATATGGGAGGAATTACCTGATTCAGATCGCGCTCTGCTGGATATGGCTTGTACGGCAGGGGTTATCAGGAATTTGGCCCATGGAGAGGCGATCCAGGGAGAAGTGCTTAAAGGGTTTCCGTCCAAGGGCGTTACTGCAGTTAAATTTAGCATAAAGATTTTGAAGGAATTGCAGAAGGTCACTGAATTGGTGCTGCAGGAAGAAGCAGATAAGGATGAAGGCTTCCGCCGGATATGGGATTCACAGAAACGATTCATGCAGACCTACAAAATTTGGAAAGATCACGCCTATTTGCCGAGGGACTTCTAACGACCCATGGCAGCAGTAGATAACCAGAGGCTCCATCTTCCCCACACAAATTACTCCTGGCCGATTGATAACCTGATTACACGGCTGGGTGAGTGGATCTCCTGGATCTGGTTGCTGCTACTCGCTGTCATTGTGCTCAACGTGGTAATGCGATATGTCTTCTCCCAGGGGCGGATAGAGTTTGAAGAAATTCAGTGGCATCTGTATGCCGTTGGATTCCTCATTGGACTATCTTACAGTTTCGTTTCAGATTCCCATATTCGGGTCGATGTGCTGCGGGAGAAGATGTCGCCGACACTACAGGCATGGATCGAACTCTACGGCATACTGTTATTGCTCCTACCCTTTCTTGTACTGGTGCTGGTTGCTGCGGTGCCTTTTGTTCTCTATTCCTTCGACACAGGTGAAGTATCGGAAGCGCCGGGAGGCTTACCCTTTCGCTGGGTTATCAAGAGCTTTCTCGGCATCGGGTTTTTGTTATTGCTTTTGTCTCTAACAGCAAGGCTTAGCCGTGTATTTTGTTTTCTTTTTTCCTGGCCGGGGGAGAGAACCTAATGTCTGTCGGTGATGCGCTTTCGACATTGATGTTTGTCTCGTTCATCCTGTTAATTTTCACCGGCTTTCCGGTGGCATGGGTGCTTGGTGGCCTGGCAGTGATTTTCACAGCAATCGGGATTGTTGCAAATGTCGATTTCGGACTGCCAGTTCATGTTAGCTGGGATTATGCCACCCTGGTATCCGACCGAATCTGGAGTGTGATGAATAACTGGGTGCTGGTCGCATTGCCCATGTTCATCTTTATGGGATTGATGCTGGATCGTTCGGGAGTCGCCCAGCGATTGATGAAGAATATGGTCCAGCTTTTTGGCGGCATTCGCGGTGGTATGGCGGTAACTGTCGCTTTGATTGGTATTCTTCTGGCAGCATCTACAGGCATCATTGGCGCCTCTGTCGTTTTGCTGGGCTTGCTGGGTTTGCCGCAGATGCTGGAGCAGAACTACAAACCTGAATTGGCCGCAGGCACGGTTTGCGCTGTGGGCACGTTGGGCATATTAATCCCGCCTAGCATAATGCTTGTACTAATGGCCGACAGGCTGGCGATGCCCGTCGGCGATCTGTTCCTGGGTGCACTTTTCCCGGGGCTATTACTCGGCACGTTATTCGTCGTTTACATCCTGGGGTACGCCTATCTCTATCCGGAAGTGGCCCCGGTACCTAAGAACCGGGCAAAGGTGAATAGTGCCCTGGTATTACGGGTGTTGCTCTCAATAATGCCGCCTGTAGGGTTAATACTTGCGGTACTGGGTTCAATATTCTTTGGCATTGCAACGCCAACGGAAGCAGCGGGAGTGGGGGCTTTCGGGGCGACTTTACTCGCCTGGGGGAATCGGCAGCTGGATTTCAACGTACTACGGGATGTGGCCAGGGAAACGACTCGAACCACAGCTTACATATTTGCTATTTTCCTTGGTGCTACCGCCTATTCGTTAGTGCTCAGGGGTCTTGGTGGCGATGCACTGATTGCCGGTCTGCTGATGGGACTACCCTTTAGCCCTGATATGATCCTGATCACCATACTTTTTTGTACTTTCCTGCTTGGTTTTTTTCTGGACTGGATAGAGATCACATTGATTATCCTGCCGCTGGTCAGTCCGGTGGTGATGAACCTTGGCTTCGATCTGGTTTGGTTTACCGTGTTGTTTGCTGTTTGTTTGCAGACCTCGTTTCTCACACCGCCGGTTGGTTTTGCCATTTTTTACCTGAAAGGAGTTGCACCAGAATCAATTAAGGTTGCAACCATTTATCGGGGAGTCATCCCGTTTATTCTCATTCAACTATTCGGTCTTGTACTCATCTATCTGTGGACGGACCTGGTGTTATGGTTACCGCTGCAGGCGTACTAGCCCTGGATGTCAAACGCACCATTTCGGTGCTGCATATTGGCGCACCGAAAACAGCAGTGCATTATAAGAGTGCGTCTAGCGACACGGATCACCACACTAATTTCACGAGTCCCGCTGCAAACCTGCATCCACACTGAATCTTCGATTTCTGGCATCAACTTTGCTTTGTCTTGAACGTCATGAATAAGTAATAGGTTGGAGGGGTCAGGCGTGGATATTATCTTGCGAAAACTTTTGCGAAAACAATTGCGAAAACAATTGCGAAAACAGCGGAACCAGATATTACGGTTGCTGTTAGGGGTAGTGGCAATCGGGTTTGCGCCAGCGGTATTCGCCGATGAGGTCAGCGCTGGCGATACTGCGTGGATGTTGACCGCAACCGCGCTGGTTCTGTTCATGACTATTCCTGGTTTGTCTCTGTTTTATGCCGGGATGGTTCGTTCCAAGAACGTTCTGTCGGTATTGATGCAGTGCTTTGCTATCACCTGCCTGGTCACGGTGATCTGGGTATTGTGGGGGTATAGCATCGCTTTTGGTGGAGAAGGGGAGTACTGGGGAGGTTTGAGCAAGATGTTCCTGGCGGGTGTTACCGTCGATGCGGTTGTAGGCACCATCCCCGAAAGTGTATTCGTCATCTTCCAGATGACATTCGCGATCATTACACCAGCGCTGATTGTGGGTGCCTTTGTTGATCGCATGAAATTTTCAGCGTTGCTGGTGTTCGTTGCAGTCTGGGTAACATTCGTTTACGCGCCGATAACCCATTGGGTCTGGGGCGATGGCGGCTGGTTGGGCGCTAAAGGTATCCTGGATTTTGCTGGGGGTACCGTGGTACACATCAATGCCGGGATTGCAGGACTGGTGATCGCCATTGTATTGGGGAAGCGCTCGGGATTTCCAAAAACACCAATGCCACCGCACAATCTGACCTTGTCGGTCATTGGTGCTTCGATGCTGTGGGTCGGCTGGTTTGGATTTAATGCGGGTTCTGAATTAGCCGCGGATGGCACCGCCGGAATGGCGATGTTGGTCACGCAGGTTGCAGCGGCGTGTGCAGCATTGGGCTGGATGGTGGCGGAATGGATTATCCACAAGAAAGCGAGTGTGCTTGGTATTATCACAGGTGCTGTGGCAGGACTGGTCGCGATTACACCAGCCTCAGGTTCTGCCGGGCCGATGGGTGCCATGGCAATCGGCTTGTCGGCTGGCGTTATTTGTTTTTTCGCCTCTACCACGCTAAAGAGAGCGCTGGGTTACGATGATTCTCTTGATGTTTTTGGCGTGCACTGTGTAGGCGGTATTGTGGGTGCCATTCTCACCGGCGTATTCTGCTCGGAAGCGCTTGGCGGATCCGGGTTCGGTGTTGAGTCTGGCACAATGAGTCGTCAGTTGGCAGTGCAGGCAATGGGTGTCATGGTCACGCTGATTTACACCAGCATTGCGACCTACATTATCCTGAAGCTTGTCGATCTCGCGATTGGGTTACGGGTTAGCGAAGAAGATGAATCGATGGGTCTGGATCTGGCACTGTATAACGAAACCGGATATAACCTGTAATTAGTCTGGCAAGCGCTCTTTTGGGGAAGGGGGCGCTTTCTTTTATTCGTCAATTGGAAGAGCCGCTAGTTCGGCTCACTTGAATCGACCGGGGTAGCAAAATCCTTGATGGCTTTGAGTATCTGGCGGCAGGTAACCTGGCCAACCAATTTGCCGTTAACAACAATTGGTCTGCGCCGATGCTTGTGGTCAACCATGGAGCTTGCTAAATCCGTAATCTGGTCATGGGGGTGGTTAACCTCGACATTGTGCGTCATTACTTCAGCAACCGTACCTGCATCTGATTCTCCTTGCATATAAACTCTCGCAACAATCGCCCTGAGGCAGTCCAGTTCGGATAACATGCCTACCAGGTTGTTGTCCTCGTCCACGACACACAAACCTGAAATTTTATATTCAAGAATTTTGTGGGATGCTTCAAATATGCTGGTTTTCGGTGAGACAGTCACCGGGTGTTTGACCATATAGTTTCGCAGTTCAATTGATCGTTGCGGCATGATTTCGCTCCTATAAGAAAACCAGGCTATTTATCAGGTTTATGATGGGCGTCGGATAAATTCCAAAGATGACCATTACTGCTGTTAGCGTTAGCATCACCCAGCCACCTGCAACCGGAATCCTGATATTTTCTTCAATGTCAGTTCTTTTCGTCATCGCATAAATGATTCGAAGATAGTAGAAAAGCCCAATCCCGCTGCCCAGTATAACAACAGACAGGAGGAACCAAAGGCTACTCTCAACACCTGCGGCGAAAATGTAAAATTTACCAATGAACCCTACTGTCAGGGGAATGCCAGCCAGGGATAAAAGTGATGCAGTAAACATTGCGGCCAGCACGGGTCTGCGCCAGAACAATCCTTCATAGTCTGCGATATCACCGGCATCCTTGTCGTGATCGGGTATGGACACAATTGTGACGACACCAAAGGCGCCGAGGGTGGTAATGAAGTAGGCAAACAGAAAAAAACTTGAAGCTTCAATGGCAAGCGCCTGACCGCCGATCATACCGGCAGTAATAAACGCCACCATCAGGTATCCGAGGTGAGCGATAGAGGAGTAGGCGAGAATGCGCTTTACATTGTCTTGCCGTAATGCCAGAAAATTGCCACCCAGGATTGAAAGAACGGCGATAAACGAGAGGCCGATCAGAACGGATTGCACTTCAATCAAGTGAGAGGTGGCAAAGATTCGCAGGGTAATGGCAAAGATCGCTCCCTTGGAAACCGTTGCGACGAAAGCAGTGACAGGTGCGGGGGCGCCCTCATAAACATCTGGCGTCCACATATGGAAAGGCGCCAGTGATAACTTGAACATGATACCGGCAAAGATAAGCGTGCTTCCTGCTAAGAGAAAAATATTATTGGCATTGCCATCGGTAATTTCAATTGCCGCGAGTTCAGTGAAATTCATTGTACCTGCAATGGCGTAAATGAGAGCGGCACCGAAAAGTATAAAGGCCGAGGAAACGCCAGAGAGAATCAGGTATTTTATGGCTGCCTCCAGGGTAATAAATCCTCTTAATGGGTAGCTCATCATGGTATAGATGGCAATGCCCAATAGCTCCAGACCTAGAATGAAAGTGGCAAAATGAGTGGCGCTTACCAGGACGAGTGCCCCTAGTGTGGACAGTAACAGCAGCATGAAAAATTCATCCTGCCTTTCTCCACGATCGCGCAAATAGTCATAGGCCAGCAAGGTAACGGCAGTGGCGCTCATCAGGATCAATCCCGAGAAATAAAGAGCGAAGCCATCGAGCGTAATGAGTGGCGTCACAATGATGGGCAATAGTGGGTAAACCGGGATAAATGCGAGCAGGGTCAGCACCAGGCCAGCGATAGAAATCGATACCGTCAGCTGAAGATTCCTGGAAAATGCAATGGCCATCATTTGCATTAGTATGACTGACGACAGGGTAATGAGTGGCAGTAGGGCGAGTAATTGCTGATTGCTCATGGCGTCGCTCCTACCCAGTCCAGGGTCGATCCGGATAGTTCGTGGAGGGAACGCAAGGTAGGTTCCACCATATCGAAAACAGGTTGCGGGTGGACTCCCAGGTAAACCAGGCCCAGCATCATCAGAATCATCGTGCCGACTTCTCTTGCATCAAAATCTTTCAGATTCCTCTCACCGGTCGACTCGCCCTGGAAAACCCGCTGCATGGCAACAAGCGAATATACTGCCGCCGTGATTAATCCCAGTGAAGCAAATACAGTAATCGGAATATTGACCTGGAAGGTGCCTAACAAGATCAGGAATTCACCAACAAAATTGCCGAGCCCCGGCATACCTAATGAGGCAATAATGAAAAACATCGCGATGGCGCCCATGCGGGGCATGTCTTTCCAGAGCCCGCCCATTTCCCTTAAGTCCCTGGTGTGCAACCTGTGTTGCAGGGCGCCGGCGATCATAAACAGAGCCGCCGTGCTCAAACCATGGGCGACCATCTGCATCACGGAACCCTGGAGCGTGAGTTCGGTCCAGGCGTAAATACCAATAAGCACAAAACCCATGTGGCTGACGCTGGAATAAGCCACCAGGCGCTTAAAATCATCCTGGGCGAATGCCTGGATAGCACCGTACACAACACCAATCGCACCGAGTAGCATGGCCATCTGTGCTATTTCCATCGAGGCCTGTGGAAAGAGAGGTACTGTAAACCTGATCAGGCCATATGCCCCTGTTTTGAGCAGGATGCCTGCCAGCAGAACGCTTGCCGCAGTGGGCGCCTGGGTGTGTGCATCGGGCAGCCACGTATGGAAAGGAAATGCGGGTAGTTTCACCACAAATGCGATGAAAAATCCAAGCATCAACCACCAGGAAAGGTCTGGGTCGAGATCTAAACCGACAAGATCGAAGTAACTGAATGTGTAAACCCCGGTGACAGCCTCGGCACTAAATACAAGTGCCAGGATGGATAGCAGCATTACTAAACCGCTAACCTGGGTGAACAGGAAAAATTTCGTGGCGGCGTAAGCCCGGTTTTCATGGCCCCAGATCGCAATCAGCAGGTACATGGGGATGAGCATGACTTCCCAGAAAAAGAAGAACAGGAACAAGTCCAGTGAAACGAATACGCCCACGACACCGGCGAGGGTCCACAGCAAATTAAACTGGAAAAAACCTGGTTGATGATCAATCTCGTTCCAGGATGATGCCAGCGCGACCAACCCCAGGAATATGGTGAGCGTAATCATCAATAAGGAGAGTCCATCCAGGGCGAACAGGAAGCTTATGCCGAACCTTGGTATCCACGGGATTTCGACTATCAACAACCAGGCGGAGTTTGTAGAACCGAGCTGTACGTTACTGGGTTCCAGCAAGAATAGTGGTATCAGCATTAACCCACTGATGAAGATGGTGACGAGTGATATCCACTTCGGCCAGTCATTGTTCCGGCCTTCACTGAGCCATGCTGCCAGACCGCCGATAAACAGTACACTGATGATGCCGATGAGCAACATGGTTAGAAGATCCCCAGAATGATGACCAGCAGGAGCACGAGCCCTGCAACCATGGTAAAGGCATACCACCTTAGATGACCGGTTTGCGTGAACGAAGCCAGGTAGTGGATTATGGAAGCCACATTGGCGATGCCTTCATACACCTGGTCAACCACATCGGACTGATTCAAACGTGCAAAGGTCTTGTAGGGTACGACAAAGACCTTGTCGTAAAGCCAGTCCATCGCCCAATGGCTGAAGAAAAACATGCGCAGATTCTTTCCTATTGAAGACTCCAGCAGGGGGGAGAGATCCAGACTCTTGCGAAGAAACAAAAAATAGGCCAGCAGCACTCCCAGCATCGGTATGAGTGGCGTGATGATGGCGATTGTCTGATTGTGATGCGTTTCAGGCACGACCGGAAAAACCGCATCCACAGGAACGTGGAAGAAACCACCGATCAATGCCAGTACCATAAGTATTATCAGCGGAACTGCCATCCGCGCTCCCGCAGGTTCGGATGGCTGTGTATTGGTATGGCCAAAGAAGACGATGAACACAAGGCGGAAGCTGTAGACAGAGGTCAGGAATGCTCCGAGAAGTCCGCCTGCCCAGAACCAGGGTTCCACTTCGAATGCTGCCAGTAAGATTTCATCCTTGCTGAAATATCCGGAGGTAAATGGTAGTGCGGTGAGCGCGGCACTGCCGATCATAAAGCTCCAAAAAGGTACTGGTAATTTCTTTCGAAGGCCGCCCATTTTGAATATGTCATGTTCATGGTGCAGGCTGTAAACCAAAGCGCCCGCCGCCAGGAACAGGAGTGCCTTAAAAAAGGCATGTGTCATCAGGTGGAAGATGCCGGACGCCCAGGCGCCAACACCTAGCGCGAGAAACATATAGCCAATCTGGCTGATGGTCGAATAGGCAAGAATGCGCTTGATATCGGTTTGGGTAAGCGCTGTGAATGCTGCGACCAGTAACGTGGCCAGGCCAACGATCGCCACGGTTGTTTGTGCCAGAGGTGCGAGCAGATAGAGCTCGTGAGTTCTGGCAATGAGATAAACTCCGGCAGTCACCATCGTCGCTGCATGAATCAGGGCGCTGACCGGAGTTGGCCCCGCCATGGCATCAGGCAGCCAGGTTTGTAGCGGCAGTTGGGCAGACTTGCCAACTGCACCACCAAGAATTAACAATGCTGCAATGGTAGGGATACTATCGCCAATTGCCCAGGTCTCGTTTGCCGCTTGCAGCATGGGCTGAATTTCCAGGGTTCCAAGGTGCATAAACAACAGGAAGATCCCGAGAGCCATGGCCGTGTCGCCAATTCGAGTGATAATGAAAGCTTTCCTTGCCGCGACTCCGTTACTGGAATCCTCATACCAGAAGCCGATCAATAAATAGCTGCAGAGGCCCACACCTTCCCAACCCAGGTAGAGCAGCAATAGATTATCTGCAAGCACCAGCACCAGCATGGCGCATACGAATAGGTTCATGTAAGCGAAGAAGCGGCTGTAGTCCTCATCTTCTTCCATGAAGAGCGATGAATAAAGATGGATCAGAAAACCGACCCCCGTGATGACCAACATCATAATAAGTGACAGGCCGTCAAGGTAAAAACTAAATTGCGGGTTAAAACCGCCAACATTGATCCAGGATGTAATGGTATGAATATACGGTTCAGTTGTGCCCGAACTTAACCACTGGTAAGCGATCAGCATAACCACTGAAGCAGACAGCCCAATTGAACCCACCCCCAGGATGGCAACCGGTCGTTTGCCAAGGTTTCCCTGCGTCGCGAAAAGAATAATAAAGCTAACAAGTGGAAAAAGGGGTATGAGTGAAATCATATCAAACATAAATCTATCCCTTCAGCCTGCTGGTTAAGTCAATGTCGATTGATCCCAGCCGTCGGTGTATCTGGAGTAGTAATCCAAGACCCACGGTCACCTCGGCTGCAGCGATTGCGAGTATGAGCATAAACATAATTTGTCCATCTGCTTGCTCCCACCTGGCGCCTCCCACGATAAATGCCAGGCCACAAGCATTCAGCATGACTTCCACAGACATAAGGATAAGAATGATGTTCCGGCGGACCATCACCCCCGCCATGCCAATTGCAAACAGCAGGCAAGCAAGAACCAGACCTTGCTCCATGGGAATGGTGACTGCTTCCACTAGGCTTCTCCCCGCGAATCCATAAGATAGCGCCTTCCGAGATGGTAAGCGCCAACAAGACCTGCCAGTAACAACATGGAGGCAATTTCGACTGCAAGCACATAAGGGCCATAAAGTTTTATGCCGACTTCTTTCGGCGAGACAACCCCGCCAGGCAGAACGTGTGACGGACCACCCAGCACATAGACCATTTCCAGAAAGAGAACGAAGCAGAGGATTGAAGGAAATATCCACATCCTGGGTTTGAGCCATTCATGTTCCAGGCTATCACCCTCTGAGCCGAGATTTAGCATCATCACAACGAAGACGAACAGGACCATGATGGCGCCGGCATAGATCAAGACTTCAAGTGCGGCTGCAAATGGTGCCCCTAACAGGTAGAAGATGATTGCCGATGCCAGTAGGGAGATAATCAGGTAAATAAGTGCATGGGTGGCGTTGTATCGAGTCAATGACAATACCGTCGAGACCAGCGAAATTGTTGCCGCCATATAAAAAAGAAATAACTCGATACTCACGGCAGCAGACTCTTTACGTCAACAGGTGGCGCCTCGTTCAAGGCTTCACCCTTGCCTTTGCCGCCGATTGACTTACCGGCTACGTTGTAAAAACTGTAGTGAGGATATTTGCCGGGGCCGTCAATGAGCAGGTGTTCTTTCTCATAGACCATGTTTTGTCGGTCATACTCGGCCATTTCAAAATCAGGTGTGAGTTGGATAGCGTAGGTGGGGCAAGCTTCTTCACAAAACCCACACATGATGCAACGGGAAAAATTAATCCGGAAGAATTCAGGATACCAGCGCCCATCTTCGTCTTCCGTTTTTTGCAGGGCGATGCAATCTACCGGGCAGGCAACAGCGCACAGATTACAGGCGACACATCGCTCGACGCCATCCGGATTTCTCGTCAGCACGATACGTCCGCGGTATCTGGGAGCAAGATAAGGCATTTGTTCCGGATACTGCACTGTCTCAGGACGGGAAAAGATATGGATAAATACCTGCCATAAGGTCCTGATTTGGCTAACGATCATTTCGATCATGCGGATGACTCCAGCCACAGGGCAACGGCACCGGTCACCATCAGGTTTATCAGCGTCAGCGGCAGCATAACTTTCCAGCCGAATGACATCAGCTGGTCGTAACGTGGTCTTGGTATGGCTGCCCGGAGCAACACGAAGAAACAGATGAGGATAAAGCTCTTGAGACCGAACCAGAATATAGGCGGCAGGAAGTCCGGTCCCAGCCAACCTCCAAAAAATAAGGTGGCGATCATCGAAGAGATCAGGATCACGCCCAGGTATTCGCCAACCATGAACATGCCGAATTTCATTCCCGAATATTCAGTGTGGAACCCGGCGACCAATTCATGCTCCGCTTCCGGTAGGTCAAACGGTAATCGATGGCTTTCTGCGATACCGGCTATAACAAAGACGATCAGGCCCAGGAATTGACTAACGGCGAACCAGAGGTTTTCTTGGGCCTTGACAATATCCACCAGGCTGAATGAGCCGGACAACATGACAACGCCCATCACCGACAAACCCATAAAAACCTCGTAACTGACCATTTGTGCAGCGGATCGCAGGCCACCGAGCAGGGCATATTTATTGTGTGAGGCAAAGCCACCGAGCAATACGCTGTAGACCGCAAGGGATGTCATGCCGAGAAAGAACAGGAGCGCTATATTGATGTCCACAATATAAATGTCGGGACCGTAGGGTAATACCGCAAACCCCAGCAGCATGGCTATCATGATGGCAGTGGGGGCGAATATAAAAACGAACTTATCCGCAAATGGCGGCACCCAGTCTTCTTTGGCGAAAAGTTTGATGATATCTGCAAGGGCGAGTCCGATACCGAATGGGCCAACCCTGTTCGGCCCCAGCCTGTCTTGCCAGAACGCCAGTAACCTGCGTTCAAACCAGATGAGTACCGCTGCCCCTCCCATTGCGCCAAAAAGGGTTCCAAAAATAATCAGGTAAATGAAGATGGAATCCAGCATCAGTTGTTCCTGTCGCTCATGATGATGCCTCCAGTTTTGCTGGGTGGAGTCCATGAATCGTCCCTGACCAGAAAGCTGCCGCCGTTGTGGGACCTATGATGGTAAGCAAGGGTGGTATCCAGAACCGGGCAGGCCACGCAATTTTCAGGAATAGACTCATCGATCAACACCTCCAATGAAGGTGCGTCCAGGCCGTCGAGTTTCAGGCCGTCGCCAGTTTGTACTCCCAGGCTGGACGCAGTGTCCGGGTTCAGAAGCGCATAGGGGTGTGGAGCAAGGGAGTGGATTGCCGGGCTCGTGTTACTGAGTTCGTCGCTGCCAAATATATGCCACTTGGGCACGATGTTGATATCACCATCACGACGCCTTGCAGGCGAAAATTGATCGACGGGTTCTGTATTGGAAAACAATTTGATGCCAGGATCGCCATGACGCAGATGTCCGGCAATTTCATCCTGAAACTTGTTGATGGACTGGTTTGAATTCCATCCCGGTGACCAGGTGTAAGCGCGCATTGATTCCGGTGCAGACTGGTTTGACCCTTCCATGCTATAGGTAAGAGCAGATTCTTCATCGGTGGTTTGTTTGGGCTCATGGACACTAATATCGGCCAACATGGCAGTGCGCCCACTGTAGCGTTGAGTCATTCTTGAAATCTTCTGGCCATTGTCTCTGAAGCGAGCACCGGGTGCGGCATCGACGACTTCCGCAAGATCAGGTTCCGCGGCGGCGATCAATCGCAACAGGCCATCGATATGGTTGGTTTCATTGAGTAATCCCTGGTCGTGACATAAATTCAATAACCAACTCCAGGAAGGTGAGATATCACCTTTGGGTTTGAATGCGCCGAATGATCGTTGCGCACGGCCTTCGTAGTTAATGTAGGTGCCTTCTGCCTCGGCAAAAGTAGCCCCTGGCAGGATGACATCTGATCTGGCACTCAGGTCATTGTCGAGGCTGTCGATGACGATTAATTGACTCGTCTTATCAAGCCATGCATCCAGGTCAGCCCGGGAAACTTTTCGGACAAGATCATTTTCAAGAACCAGGGCAACATCAGTGCGCTGCTCCCTGGACAAAAGTTCAGGGAGCGTTTTTTCTGCCAATGAAGTGATCGCGATTAGGTTAGGTTCATCGGTGCAGACGATCAGGCCAGTATTCTCGTTGTGTTTTTTGAGTGCACTGGCAATATTGATCGCTGCCTTGACAATATCCGGCGAGGCAAGGCTGCTGCCGGTTACGATCAGGGGTCTGGCCGCGTTTTTGAGTGTATCTGCAATAGACCGGATGAACGTGGATTGAATGTCCCCGGCAGGGAAACGTTCATCAATGGCATTGGCAATACTAAAACCTGCCTGTGCAATTTCGTCCGGAGCCAGTCTGCGCGGAATGCCCACCGCGTCCAGTCGATCTTCATAGGGCGTCAGTAGGAAAAGAGGGCTGCGAACATCCTGTGCAAGCGTGCGGACGGCAGCATCTTGCCACAGGGGAATGCCCGCTTTATTGGCCATGTCCCTGGCCTCGTTCCTGACAGCCTGTCGCAGGGAGAGGGCAAGCCTGGGTGCATGGTTGGTTGTATCCTCGCCAAGAACTAACACCGCGTCACAGTCTTCAACTTCCGATAGTGTGGGAACCTTGATATCGCTCTTTAATACCGACAGCAACAGGTGGCCGATTTCTGCTTCAGATGCGGAAAGCCCCGAGTAAAAATTTTCCTTTCCGACAAGCGCCTGCAGTGCAAAGTTCGCCTCCAGCGAAGCCCTGGCTGAGCCGATTCCGACGACCGTGCGGGCGTCATCCAACAATAGCTTTATGTGTGAAAGGCAATCGCTCTCGCTGGTGGCTTCATAGATACCGCTTGAGTTGCGAATACCGCAATAGGGAATGCGCTTTTCGCTGTTGACATACTGTGCACCGAATCTTCCACGGTCGCAGAGGAAATATCCGTTGATCTCACCATGATATCGATTGGTCACCCGGCGTACTTCACCATATCGCTCGGAGACGATG
>SMVB01148145.1_pt1 | contig 27325 bp, 28 predicted proteins | sample 2456461 | NCBI WGS metagenome assembly SMVB01 (sample SAMN11095934, study PRJNA526329) | marine sediment metagenome | biome: Marine sediment; feature: Surficial sediment; material: Deep marine sediment; isolation source: Hadal surficial sediment | place: Pacific Ocean | collected 2014-05 | depth...
CGACTCGTGATAGGCGGTGAGTGCTTCCTTATGCGCCTTGACCAGCGACTTGTGAATGTCGCTCAGGATGTTGCCGATCATGCCGTGACCTTCTCTCGACTCGATCGTGGCAACCGCCTGGACGGCCTTCACCCAACCGGGCGGATCCGGTGGTACGTCGACTGCTTCCTGGTGATCTTTCTCGATGCGCCCGATGGATTCGCTGAGCGTGCGATGCAACGACGAGTAGTTAGCAAGATCCTTGCGAACACTCTCATTGATGCGATCAAACTCACGCTCGATGATGCGTTCTTTGGATTCCTGGCCGGCCGCCAGCAAAACGTCGCGGTTGCGTACAGACATTCGGGTCTCCGAGCGCGAAACGGCCTTGGACGCAATCCTGAAGCTACGGTGTAAACCCTGCGCCGCGGCCTGGATGGTCTTGTGTGCCGTGCTGCGTACGAGATAGAGCGCCGCAACAATCAGGACGATCCAGAGAATTGCCGAGGCGACTGGCCAAGGCGTAATGCCTAGCATAAAGCTCATGATGGTAACCCCGCTGCCATTTAGCGTGCGTAGACCGGTGGTTTTGCGAAGCGCCCAAACGGGCGCCGTGCCCTTTTCATCTTCGGGCGCAGGGTTTCATAGTGGGACGTACAGTGTCAACGACATGGGCCTCAGTTCGCGCAAGTCCTTGTGAGACGTGGAAAATCGCAAACTGGGGGGGGGTCCTCTGGGTGTCAGCCCCGTAGCTTGCCTTGTGGGACAACCCGGACGCATCGTTCGGCCTTTAGGCGCCTTATATCGATAAGATTCGTCATATTGACCGTGTCATGCAGTTTTAGAAGTTCCGCCACATCGTCATTCATCTCGGGCGCATCCAGCACTTTAATACGGTGATTCCCCAGCGAGATGATGTCCTTATCTTTCAAAATCGTGCTCTTGACCCGAACGGAATTGACGAAGGTGCCGTTGGCACTGTTCAGATCGAGCAATATCAGCCCGTCGGTGTACAGCATCAATGCGATATGAATCTTGCTCACAGAATCGTCATCAATCACGATATCGGCAAATTCGGAGCGGCCCAGCAGCATTTTTTTCTCCTTGAATGCGTGTTCCGCTACTGTTTTGCCGTTCTTGGTGATAATGATTCGCGGCGGGTCCGGACGTAACGCGGCCCTCGCATACTGGTTCAACAGGCCAGGCCATCCGCCAGACTTTTCGTGCAAGCGATCGCAGACAACCACAGGCAACGTCTTGTCCACGTGCTTGACGCCACAGGCGCGCAACCTGGCGTGCAAGTAGAGCTTCGTTTCTATGGGAGTCAAAGGTTCCATCGAGAATATGTCGGCGCTGCGTTCCGCAACGCTGCTCATTCCGTCGGATTCGATCAGCGAGCCTAACCCTTCATGGCCAGTCAGAATCAGGCGAATCACGAAATTCTGTTTCGTTTTCATCCCTGCAAGGGTGTCCAGCGCCTTCAACGCACTCGGATACATTCGGTCGACGTTGTCGATGAAAATCACGGGCGGCTCACAAGAACAGGTCTGCTGAACGGCAAACACTTTGATCATACTCAGCAGTTCGTCAACTTCCTCGAGCCCGGTGTCATAACCAAACTGAGACAGTATTTCGGACAGCAATTCGCGTGGCTTGATTCGGCTGCCGTCAATGACTGCGACGGCGGCATCATTGGGCAATTTCTCGGATAGTTGCCGCAACATGGTCGTTTTGCCGCAGGCCTTCGGGCCCTGCAGGAGTCCAACACTCTTTTTATCCTTCAGCACCGAGCGCAGGAATTTCAACGCATTCTGGTTCGACTTGTAGCTCACCGTGACGATGGCATCGGCATTTTGGCCGAATGCATGATCACCAAGCCTGGATTGTTTCTTGTGCATCGGAACGTGCTCCACAGTTGACCGTCTGGACGCACACGCATTATTTATCGTTGCACGGGGAAATTAGGTCCCATTCGACAATAAGCCAATTTCAATTGAAGATATTTCTAAATTTCAATAACTTAACGAATATATCGAATGTGATATTTGAGTGTTATTCGGGGTTTTTGCGCAAAAAAACAGCCCGCCTAGGCGGGCTGCTTCACGCTGCTCTAAATGGCCGCGATTACTCTTCCTGACCTGGCGTGGACAGGCTCTCGTCGTGCCTCCAGATTGTGTAGTCGGAGCTCTTAAATCCCGAACCGAACCCACTGAATATCGCGCCCGCCTCTTCGGCCCCCAATTGCTCGGTGAGAAACTCGAAGAAGCTTGGTTTCGATGGTTCAAAATCCGCGTAGTTTTTCTTTGACGTTACGAGCTGGACCATCGGTTTGCCGCCAATTCGTGTCAGCCATATCCAGTTGTGACCCGCCTCGGCCCAGCCCTGGTTCAGGGCAACGTCGCTCATCTTCTTGCGGGCTTCTTCTGATCCGGGTCCGGCGCCTTGTTTGATGGGCCAACTGGTCACGTCGTAGAACGGGCCATCGGTTTCCCCGTCCGGCCAATTGCTGTTCTCCCAGTCAACGCGTTCGAGGTAGTGATGATAGTGATCGACGTACTGGTCCACGTTTTCGTTGAAATTTGCAACAAGACCTTTTTCCACCTCCTCGGCCGTATACGTGTCGAGGTCAGCCCACTCGAAACAACAGGACCGAAACGCGATGGGGCGTATTTCGTGACCAACGACTACCCTGTATGCCTGCCAGTCTCGCGATTCTCCTGCCTCGGCACGAAACGCCACGTGGGCCGCCATCGCTTCCGCGAACTGCGCCTCCATGCCCCGCTTTGGCACCACGTACCAGATGTCGGTTATCGGCCCCCGTTCCATTGCCCCTTCGTGTGAATCGGCCAACAGGCCAAACGGCAGCAGGAGTGCTACAACCCCGGCGAAGCTGACGATAAGTGACGATTTCTTCATTATTCCTCTCCCTTATTATTGTCTCCTGAAGTATAGGCGAGAATATTGTAGTTTGACGTCTCCGCATCAGGCTGAAGACCGAGATATGAGGAGCCACTTGTGTTTGTCGGACACTACGCGCGGAACTCCCTCAGTTCTCAACGCCCTTTTCGATCCCAAAGGCATTCATACGATACGACAGTGTCGATGGCTTTATTCCTAACATCGCCGCAGCGCCATCGGGCCCCCACACGTGCCAATCGGCCGCCCGCAGCGCCGCGATCAAATTCTGTTTTTCTTTTTCGCGAAATTCTGTCTCTGTCAGGTAATCCGTCATTTCGCCATCGTGTGACTCTGGTACTGCCTCGGCTTTCATCGCGCCACCCAATGCCAGGTCGAGACGTAACCGCACGCCCTTCGTCAGGATGACCGCTCGCTCGATTACATTCCGCAGCTCACGGATATTGCCAGGCCATTGATGCTTCTGCAGCATGACACTGTGGTGTTTCGTCAGTGCCAGCAATTCGCGACCCAATTCCGCGCAGATTGCGTCGAGAAAATGTGTCGCCAGCGGCACGATGTCGTCAACCCGTTCGCGCAGCGGTGGCAACTCGATCGGGAATACACTCAGGCGGTAGTACAGATCCTCGCGAAATCGTCCTTCGGCTACTTCCACTTCGAGATTGCGGTTGGTCGCAGCAACAATACGTACATCGACATTGGTCGTCTTGTCGTCACCAACCCGTTCAAATTCCTGTTCCTGCAGCGCACGTAGCAGCTTGCCCTGCAGCGACATCGGTATTTCGCCAACCTCGTCAAGAAACAGTGTGCCGCCATTCGCCAGCTGCAGCCGGCCGATGCGATCTTTGTGTGCGCCCGTAAATGCACCGCGAACATGACCGAAGAATTCACTCTCGAACAAGTCCTTCGGGATAGACGCGCAGTTGACCTTGATCAGCGGCTTGTCGGAGCGTTCACTTTCGCAGTGGATCGCGCGGGCGATCATCTCCTTGCCAACACCGGTCTCCCCGAGAATTAATACGGTGGCCGATGTTCCCGCCACCGCCTCGACTTTCGCCAAGGTACGTTTCAGCGCCAGGCTATGACCGATAATTTCACCGAAGTTGACGGTCAGGTCGATTTCATCGCGCAGGTAATCCCGTTCCTGCTCCAACTGCTCCTTCAGCGCCTTGACTTCGGCGTATGCCGCTTCACGCTGGCACTCGATGAGCTTTCGTTTCGTTATGTCGCGAAATACCACAACGGCTCCATTCGGTTTGCCGTCTTTGATGATCGGCGTACTCGTGTATTCGACTGGGACCGGCTTTCCGTTGGTGTGCCAGAACACTTCGTCATCAACGCGATGGACGTCGCCATCCTTCAGGGCCGCGTAAATCGGACATTCTTCACGGGGATAGGGTGATCCGTCCTCGTGCGAATGGTGATGCACGTCGTGTGCCCTCTGACCGAGCACGTCGGCCGTGTGCCAGCCGATAATGTCATGAGCCGCCCTGTTGCCAAAGGTGATCCGGCCCTCGCAATCCAGACCGTAAATTCCCTCGCCGGCGGCATCGAGGATCAGTCGTTGCTCGGTCTGCAACCGGAGTAGATCGTCAAAGGCCGCTTCGCGTTGACGCTCGATTTCCTTGCGTCTTGAGATATCCCGAAAAACGACCACGACACCACACGGCTTGCCATCTTCAAAAATGGGTGTGCTGGTGTATTCAACCGGTACAGACGAACCATCGACGTGCCAAAAAACTTCATCGTCGACACGATGAATCTCGCCGTCACGCAGCGCCGCGTAAATCGGACACTCGTCGGGTGGATAGGGCGACCCATCGGCATGCGAATGATGGTGCACATCATGGGCGGTTTGCCCGACTATGTCCGCAAGCTTCCAGCCAAGAATCTCCGTTGCCGCCGCATTACAAAACGTGATCCGGCCCTCGCTATCCAGGCCGTAGATACCCTCACCGGCCGAATCAAGGATCAGCTGGTGTTTTGTCTGCAGCCTTGACAGCTCGTCTCGCTCGCTCATCGTGGTTCTCACCTCAGTTTTCTGGGGATTTAACCACAGTTTCCTGTGGACCACAAGTTTCTGTGGTTCAGAAGAATAACTAACTTATTGTTTTATATGGTTTTTCAGAGTTGGCACGGTTGCTGCATTACAGGAAGCAAACGCAACACATTTGCCAACAGAGAAAACCAATGATCAACCATCGCAGCAATATTGTCGGCCTGGCCCGCCGCCGGTCTATTCATGTCGTCATGGTCATGATGGCGATGCTGTCGCTGTTGCTGCAAAGCCTGAATGTCCAGGCGGCAACGCTCGTGCCGGACGACTATCGTGCCGGCACGGTCATAGGCAAGTTTGGCGATACCCGACAGTTTGCAGCCGCCTACAGACTCCGCCCACCCGGTCGGCTGCGGGCGCAGTATCTTGAACTGGTCGTAGGGGCGATCACGACAGCAAGCGAGACCCGCGGGTTCGCATCACTCGGACCGGTCTGGCATTTGCCGCTTTATGGCGACCGTGTCTCTATCAAATTCGGCTTCAGCCCGACGCTCCTTGGGGGGTCGACGTTCAATGGCCGTGACATGGGCGGCAACTTCCATTTCACGTCTTCGATTGCTGTTGAGCTGGCCTTTGGACTGCGCCGAGCCATGTCGATCGCACTGCGAGTCCAGCACACGTCAAACGGCGGTATCAGCAGCACGAATCCCGGCATGGACATGCTCGGGCTCAATTTCAACTATTCCCCGGGCAACTAGCCTGGGCGTTTAAAGGACACACATCATGCAACGACCCCCTCTTCCCCCGTTTACTCGCGAAAGTGCGCTCGCCAAAGTACAGGCAGCCGAAGACGCCTGGAACTCGCGTAATCCGCAGCGGGTGTCCCAGGCCTATTCGCCCGATTCCGAATGGCGCAACCGCGATCAGTTCTTCACGGGGCGGGACGCAATCGAGAGTTTCCTGGCAGACAAGTGGGCAACCGAACTGCACTACCGCCTGGTGAAAGAACTCTGGGCGTACACGGACAACCACATCTCGGTGCGCTTTGAGTACGAGTGGCAACACGCACGCACCGGGCAGTGGTATCGCACACACGGCAACGAACACTGGGCGTTCGACGATGACGGCTACATGCAACGTCGCGATATGAGCGCCAACGATATTCCGATCAGTGCCTCTGAGAGGCGCATCGGATGCAGCAATACCCAATCCAACCAGAGGAGAACATCATGAAAGCAAGATTCACAATAACGGCCGTCATCCTGGCGGCCATCGTATTCGCAAGTAGTGCAAACGCAGCATTGCCAGATCCCGGCGTCACCATCGTACCGGGCCGCACGGCACTGCTAATCACCGACCCACAGAATGACTTCCTCAGCCCCGAGGGCGTCGCCTGGGGTGTCGTCGGCAAGAGCGTCACCGAAAACAATACCGTCGAGAATATCGACGCGCTGTTCAAAGCGGCCAAAGCCAACGACATGCCGGTGTTTGTCTCGCCGCACTACTACTATCCGACCGATCACGGTTGGCATTTCGAAGGTGCGCTCGAGGCGCTCATGCATGAGATCCACATGTTCGATCGCGAGGGCGCGCTGACCACTGAAGGCTTCGAAGGCTCCGGTGCCGATTTCCTCGAGCAGTATAAGAAGTACATCAATGACGGCGAGACTATCGTTGCGAGCCCGCACAAGATCTATGGCCCGGAAACAAATGACCTGATCTTGCAACTGCGCAAGCGCGGCATCGACAAGGTCATCCTTGGCGGCATGTCGGCCAACCTCTGCACCGAGTCGCACATGCGCGAACTCCTGGAGCAAGGCTTCGAGGTCGCCGTGGTGTCTGATGCGACCGCCGCTGCAATCGTCGAGGAAGGCAATGGTTACGAAGCTGCACTCGTCAACTTCCGTTTTATCGCCAATACCGTTTGGACCACCGAAGAAGCGGTCCAAAAAATCAATGACTCCAAGTAGTCACCCAGACCACTCAAAGGAATAGTGACATGAAATTTATCAACTCAAACGCACATTGGTTGCTGCGCATCGCGCTCGCCAGCGTGTTTCTTTACCACGGCGTGCTCAAGCTCATGAACCTGGAAGGGTTCGCACAGATGCTGCCGATTTCCTACACCGAGGTCGTTCTCGTTGCCCTTGCCGAAACCGGCGGTGGGCTGCTCGTGCTTCTCGGCGGACTTAACAGCGGCAGGCTTTTCGATCTCGCGACACGCATCGGTGCGGCGCTGAACATCCCAGTTATCATCGGTGCTATTTCAATCGTGCACTGGGGCCGCTGGAACTTCGTACCCAGCGAGACCCATCCGATGGGCGGCTTTGAATTCCAGGCCGTTTTACTCCTGGTCCTGCTGTTTCTCGTGATCTCAGGCAACCGTGGCTTCGTCAGCACTCAGCCTGCTGTCGTGGTTTGAGGATACGTCGATGAAAAGCAGAATCATTCAACAGACAATATCGTTCGTCATCGTCGTTGCACTAAGCATCGCTTTCGGTGGCTCACGCGCAATAGCGAAAAATGCACCCGGCATCGAACCGTATAAGCGCGACTTGAAAAACCTCGAGTACCACTTGCTGGACACAGGGCAGTTTGCTAATCGCAAGATTCAATCCCCCGTCGCAGCCAACTAAGGCTGCCATTTTGCGGCCGCAGAATTGCGGCCGCTTTTTTTAGGACGAGACCATGTCGCACCAATTTGCTGAAATTATGTTTACGGATGACGTCAAGTCTGCCCAGGAGCAATACGGATCGAGGGCACGAATTGAACGATTTGCCAGAAATTCCGGGCCGAATGACGAACTGACCGACAGGGAAGCCGATTTCATCGCGCTTCGCGATACCTTTTATATTGCCACGGTAAATGAAGACGGCTGGCCGTACGTGCAACACCGCGGCGGCCCGCCGGGATTCTTGCGCGTTATCGGGCCGCAACGGCTGGCCTACGCAGATTTCCGCGGCAACACTCAGTTTGTTAGTGTGGGAAATGTCGCCGGCAATGATCGTGTTTCACTGATCCTGATGGACTATCCGAATCGTCGACGCCTGAAGATTCTGGGTCATATGCGAGTCGAGTCCGCACAGGCGGCGTCGCGAGAGGATCTTGCCGCAGTCGAGCTGCCCGACTACCGCGCACAGGTGGAACGTATCGTCTACATTGACATTGCCGCATTCGACTGGAATTGTCCGCAACACATCACGCAACGCTATACCGAATCCGAATTCCTGCAATTGCAAGACTCTGGGAGAACACCATGGCACGCATAACCGCTAAACTAACGTCTGGAATGGCCGTAATACTGTCCAACGAGCGACACGAATGGAAAGGGGACGAACCGCTTGACGCCGGCGGTACCGATACCGGGCCGAATCCCTACGAACTGCTACTGGGTTCCCTCGCCGCCTGCACCTGTGTGACGCTTGCCTGGTACTGCCGCAACAAAGAATGGCCGCTGGAATCGGTGAGCACAAGCTACGACTTTTCGCGCATTCACGCGGACGACTGCAAGGACTGTGATATACCGGACAGAGGTTTCTTTGAACAGATCACCAGCAACGTTCACATCGAGGGCGACTTCGACGAAGCACAACGAAAACGCCTCGCCCAGATCGCCCAACGTTGCCCGGTTCACAAGACCCTGGCGCATGGCGTTCAATTTGAGGACCACGCAACATTCGGGAAGCAGTGAAATGACGAACTCAAAGAATTTAAATACGGCCGTCATCTATGGCAGCGCGCGGCGAGATCGCCAGGGCATCAAAGCAGCACGCTTCGTTGTGCGCAAGCTCGAAGAGCGCAAGCATGACGTCACGCTGATCGACTCGGAGAAATACGACTTGCCGATGCTTGACTGGATGTACAAGGAATATAAGCCAGGCCAGGCACCGGAGGCCATGCAAAAGCTTGCCGAAATCCTTAGCGCGGCAGACGGATTTATTATCGTCAGTGCCGAATACAATCACAGTATCCCGGGCGCGTTGAAGAACCTTTTGGATCACTTTCAGAGCGAATATCTCTACAAGCCCAGCGGCATCGTGACCTATTCCGCCGGGCCGTTCGGCGGCGTTCGTGCGTTGGTCAATTTGCGAGGAATTCTTGCCGAGCTCGGTACGCCGAGCATACCCAGTGCTTTCCCGATCTCGCAAATTCACAATGCATTCGATGACGACGGCAATGCCGCGGACAAAGCCTACGACGAACGGATCGTCAAATTCCTGGATGAGTACGAGTGGTATGCCAATGCATTACGGCAGGCGTGTTTTCAGGAAAAATGCAGCGACAATGCACCGGTGCAGCAACAATTGTGTCGCGGCTCGTAGCGACGCTTGGCCTCGCGCTGAGCATTGCCGCCTGTTCTGGCGGCAGTGGCGGCAACGGCGGCGGCGTAATTATTGACGATTTCGGTGTCGAGCCGGCAACCGTAACAACGCAAGTTCCAATAAGCGGCGGCACAGTGGTGCTGCCCAACGTCGCTACGATTTTCTTCCCGGCTTCTTCATTTACTGTCGCGACCGATGTCTCTGTCACCACATCGTCGTCAACCGAGATCGGCGATATTTTCGCGAATACCAGCGCGATTTTTGCACCCGGGAGTCGCCTCAATCACGATATTCGAATCAATATCGGCGTCATGCCGATTAACGGCGATGTTGCTGCGGTTGATGTGAGCGTTACGGTTCCTGCCGCATTTCTTGCGGCACTTGCCGACGGATATGACGTCGAGGTTTTCACTCTTATCAGCAATAACGGCGGGGAAGAAAATTACGTTACCTTCGACCTGATTACCGGCGCGTTCGATGCCAACGTGGGAGCCGTTGCGGCAACGATTCCGGCCGGCGCTTTTGTCGACGCGCATACCCTGGATGGCACGTTCGAATTGGTGCTGTTGCTGGCCAGCACGCCCGAAACCATAGCCGCTACTTCATCCGCAAACGCCGCACCGTCAAGCTGCCCGCTGGACCCAATTCGATGCCCTGTTGAATCCGGATGCACTGTCACCTCGGATTTCCAGGAAAACATCCTGGATCCCGCCGATGCCAGGCGTCACAACCATACCGGAGCCGACTACCTGGCAGCCAGCGGCAGCACGATAGTCGCAGCCAAGTCGGGACGGGTCCTGCACTCGGAGCCTGACAATGGCGCGCTTGGCAACGTGATCGTCATTCAACACGATGATGCGAGCCGGACGCTGTACGCGCACCTGCAAAATAGAGACGTCGATGTCGACGCCGCGGTCGACGCCGGAGACCACATCGGATTGTCTGGCAGCACCGGGCAGTCATCCAACCCGCATCTGCATTTTGAATACGTGCCTAACGGCACGGCGCCGGGCTCGAAAAAAAGAATCGATCCACATGCGTGTTTGCGAGGGCCAGACCGATTTGTCGGCACATGGCGCATCACCGAAGATGCGGCGAGCAGCGACCCTGGTTGCAGCGGTACTTCATCTTTCGACGCGACGATTAGCATTCAGGAAGGGACATATTTCGTTTCCTTTCCAAGCGGCATCACAGTCACAACCACTACATCGACAAGTAATTCCCTGGGTGTGGCGTTCAGCGGGAACTTCTATGATGACGGAGGGACAACGTCGGAAACAGGGTCGGGAACCTTTACCAGGGGCGGCTCGTTTGCCGGCTCGACGCGCTGGTCCTGGACCGACGGCACTTACTCATGCAGTGGAACGTCGGAATTTAGCGGACAGAAACTCTAAGTTTGGGGGTTCCCTCTAACGCTTTGCCCAATTCGAAGTCGATGCCTCGAGCATCCCATCACCGATGCCGGCTACCCAGTCCGCCTGCACATCTTTATCCGCGAACACATACAGTTTGTCGTCGATAACGTGCCACGCATCCGGTGAAATGTCGGCCGTAAATCCTTTGCTGGCAGCAAACGAACAAAATCCGCCAAATTGTGGTGCGTAAGCCTCAGGATCCAACTCAAAAAGCGTCATGTTGTCGGCGTTGGCGAATTGCCAGGTGGCCTCGCCCCAATCGTAGGAAAAATCACTATTGCCCGGCGTGGCTTTCGCATCCTTTATGTACGCAACGGGGTCGTAACCCTGAAGAGCTAGTCCTGCTGACGTATTGTAGTTGCCCCACATTCCCCAGGATAAGGGCGAGACTTTCTTGACACCCATGAACACACCGACGACGACGACCAGGATGCCCACGATTGCGATTGTCCACTTTTTCATGTTGTTACCTCTTGGGGTTCGGCGAACGTCGAATTGTATCTGAATCCACCGATCTGAATAACTGTATAAGTTACTTTTTCAAATTATTGCATCTGTTAAAGGCTCATTTATCGGCATAAAGTGACGGTGTTCCGCAATTCCCGACGGGAAGCGCGGACCCGAGGAGCCAGCCGATGAACACCCGAAGAGCACGCCGTATTGCCTGCCTGTGGGGCCTTGCGGTGTTTGGGTTGCCCGTACTGATTGTCGAGGCCTCGGCTGAATCCGCCGACAACGACTGACAATTAAGCGTTCCGCTTTACCTCCAGGGAGGCGCCTATTTCCGGCAGAAAGGCGATGCCAGTGTCACCTTTGAAGCACTCGCGGCCAATCTCGAACTTTTGCTGTCGTCCCCGATTCGATCTTACTCAGTCGGCTTATTCTTCAACTCACGGATCTCGCCAGACAATCGCTATGGCGGCGCCGTGAATCTCGGCGGATTTTTGGAATACCGGACTGACAGATGGGATATCTCAACGTATTTGTTCAGGAATCAATCTCGTGGAGCTCCCGGTCTTTGGTTTTTTGGCGAGCAGGTTCAGTACCAGGTCGCGGACAGGCACAAGCTCGGGATCGAAGCATTTGGACCGCTCGAGGATCCAGCTGAATCGACATTGATGTTCGGCTACTACGGTACAATATCACGCACAGTTTCTGTCAACTTCGTTGCGGGTGCGAAAATTAATGCCGGCCGGGAGCGAGTTGCCCGAACAGAGTTGGTGTGGCGGATCCATTGAGGGGTGATATATTGAGCCGAATGAATCAATCCATCGCTCACGTTGCGCTAGTGGTCAAAGACTACGATGAAAGCATCGAGTTTTTCACCAAGAAATTGAATTTCACACTGGTTGAGGACACGTATCAGCCGGAACAGGACAAACGCTGGGTAGTCGTTTCTCCACCGGGATCATCGAGTACTTCCCTGTTGCTGGCGCGAGCGTCAACTCCAGAGCAGGAATCATTTGTCGGCAAACAATCAGGGGGCCGCATTTTCCTGTTTCTCGCGACCGACGATTTTTGGCGGGACTACAACGACATGATTGCGAAAGACATCCACTTTGTTCGCGAACCTAAAACGGCGGACTACGGAACGGTCGCCGTGTTTGAAGATTTGTACGGGAATCTGTGGGACTTGTTGGAATTTGTGCCCGGTCACCCGATGAGAAACTCTTGAACAGGAACCCCCTGCAGCGCGTTGCTCTGTTTTTTCTGCTGGCTACGCTGTCAGCGCAGGCGCAGATTGTCCCGGACGATGTCAGGGCAAATGCTGTAGCGCTGCGTGATCTGGCCATGCGAAACACGATTGCGTACGAGCTCCTCGAATCCCTGACGATGGAGGTTGGGCCGCGATCCGCAGGATCGGCTGGTGATGCCGCAGCCGTCGCCTGGGCGGTCCAAATGATGAAGGGACTTGGGTTCCAGAATGTGCGCACCGAGGAGGTACGGGTACCGCATTGGGATCGTGGCTCGATTAGCGCTCACATTACGGCGCCATTTCCGCAGCGGCTCGTCGCAACGTCGCTTGGCGGTAGTCCTGCCACGCCGGAGGAAGGCATTCATGCCGAAGTCGTCCGAGTCGAGAGTCTTGACGAGTTGCGCGCACTCACAAGCGATGACCTGGCCGGCAAAATTGTTTTTGTCGATCATGTTATGGAACGCTCGAAGTCGGGCAGCGGCTACTCGGCCGCTTCGCGAATTCGGTCCTGTGGCCACTACGCGGCTGCCGAACGAGGTGCATTGGCGACGCTTATTCGCTCTGCCGGCACGTCGGTGCATCGGGTCCCGCACACGGGCAACATGCTGAACAGAACCATTCCCGCCGATATTCCGGCGGCAGCACTTGCGAATGCAGACGCGGACCTGCTGGCCTACCAGCTCCAGACGGGCGAGCCCGTGACAGTTCACCTGAAATCCTCGCCTCGCTATCTGCCGGAAACAAAATCGGCCAATGTCATCGGCGAGATACCGGGGCGTGGCGAGCTCGCGAACGAAATCGTCTTGCTGGCCGCACACCTGGATTCCTGGGATCTCGGTACCGGCGCAATCGACGACGGAGCCGGCGTCGCGATTGTTACGGCGGCAGCCAAACTGATACTGGATCATGGCGACGCACCACGACGCACTATCCGCGTTGTTATGTTCGCGAACGAGGAATTTGGCCGGGACGGCGCCAAGCAGTACAACCGGAATCACGCTCCCATCATCGAAAAGCACGTCATTGGCCTGGAAGCCGATTTCGGTGCCGGCCGAGTCTGGAAGTTTTCATCGCGAGTCGCTGAAGATGCACTCACTATCATTGATGAGATTCACGCGTTGCTGGCACCAATCGGTATTGAGCGTGGCAACAACGCAGCGTCTGGCGGCGCTGATTTGAGTCCAATGCGAAAGGCAGGCATGCCGGTGTTCGGCTTTACGCAAGACGGTACTCATTACTTCGACTACCACCACACACCGGACGACACGCTGGACAAGATCGATCGCGACGATCTGAATCAGAATGTCGCCGCGTATGTCACTGCGGCGTTCATCGCCGCGAACATTGAACAGGATTTCGGCCGACTGGTGCCGGATACGCGCAGCGATCGCAGCTGCAGCGCCGACGACGACCAATGGCAGAGCTGACGGCGCTTAAACCGACTTGGTCTTCAAGATCCACGTAACCACGGCTTCTTCGAGCATCGGCAAAGTGACACTGCCGTTCTCGAGAAGGCGATTGTGAAACTCTCGAATATCAAAGTCGTCGCCGAGTTGCTCCTCGGCAAGTGCGCGTAGCTTCATGATCTCGAGCATGCCAAGCATGTAGGCATTGGCCTGTCCAGGCCACGCGATGTAGCGATTGATCTCCGATTCGATGTCAAACGTTGGCCACGCCGTGTTGGCCAGCATGTAGTCGACCGCTTGTTGCCGCGTCCAGCCCCTGGTGTGCAGGCCAGTGTCAATCACCAGTCGCGCGGCGCGAGCACCCTGGTCCGACAACATGCCAAAGCGATCGAGTGGTGTCGTGTATAGATCTAATTCGTCCATCAGGCGTTCTGCATACAACGCCCAACCCTCGCCGTATCCCGAATTCCACAGATACCGTGCGATCGGGTGAACCTTGTCGCCAAGTTCCAGCGCAATGGCACCCTGCAGGTGATGGCCCGGATACGTCTCGTGATACAGGAAGGACTGCTGGCCGGAGCGCGAGCGTTGCTCGGGATTACTGGTCGGGATGTAGAAAATTCCCGGCCGCGTGCCGTCCTCCGACGACGACCAGTACTCGCCCGTGGCGCTGGCGCGAAACGTCGGGTACGGCTTAATGATCACATCCGCCTTCGGCAACAGGCTGAATAACTCGGGCAAAATTTCTCTGATGCCGGCCAGTGAGTCGACGGCATTCTGCAGTATCTCTTCTTCACTGTTGAATGTGAATCGTGGATCGACATTGAGGCGCAGCAGAAACGGTTCGATGTCGCCGCCGCCAAAGTGCTCGTCGATGATGACTTGCATGTCGGCGCGGATAGCGGCTATTTGCTCGAGTCCGGTCTCGTGAATTGCGTCGGCCGACGGTGAGATCGTTGTAAACGAACGAACCAGCGCCCGGTAACACTCGGCGCCATCAGGATTGAAAGTCAGTGCAATTCCCTCACGCGCCTTGGGCAGGTAATCTGACTCGATGTAAGCCGCGTATCGCTCAATCGCTGGAGCAATCTGTTCTTCGAATATCGCTTGAACCGCCGCCGAGAAGTCCGCGTCGTCGTCTCGGGTCGCGACGCTTAAAAACGGATTGTCCTCAACCAGTAACGCACGGATTTCGCCCGGGACGGCTTCGACTGTCGGCCGAGGCGCGCTGTAACCGAAATCCAGCCCAGCCCGCAAATTGCTGATGTCTGTATCGATGTAAGCGGCGACCTTACCCAATCGCTGCAACGCCTCCTCACGCGCTTCGGGCGATCCGACCGGCTGCAGATCGAAAACGAAAGGCAGGTCCCTGTGCCACGCCGTTGCCGTACTGGCCGCCCACAAATCGCTGCGACAGATGCGGGTGCCAACCGAGTTAGAGAGTTCGTCGTACAGAATGCCGTACGTCACCCAATCGCGGCTTCCGACCTCCGCCGGGGCACCAATTTCGGTGAGTTGGGCAAGCCAGAAATCTTCCCTGGCCTGCCAGGCGAGCAATGCATCGGACGAGTTATCAAAAAGATCGTCATGCCGCATTCCGGGGAGCGAGTAATACGTTGCTGTCGAGGGATAGCGTTGCAGCATTTCTTCGAGATAATTGTCCGCGATAGACTCAATGCGGCTGATCTCTGGCTGGACACTCGCCTCCTGTCCACACGCGGTGAGGACGAAAACACTGACAATCATTAATTTTGAGTAGCGCATGATCGGCAATCTACAACATGACGCAGGTCCAAGATAGCCCATCAGACTGCATGCTAAGCTGAGTCGATGTTCCTGCCCGTCAAAGCGGACTTCCATCTCTCCAGGTTTCCCGCGATGACCATACTGGTCTGCGTGGTATGTTTCGGCGTTTTTCTCAAACAGGAAAGTGACTGGTCCAAATTTGAACACGCCATCGAGCGATATTGCGACGGTTCCCGGTCGCGCATCAATCAAATCGTCCTGCAACGCGTGGATGAATTGAAAAGTTCGCAAATTTGCGGACAGGCAATGTTCGAAATCGATAATTCGGACGAACCGGAATACGAGATCGATAATATCGTCGATGCGCTCAAGCCGCTGTCCGGACTCAGCAACGACGATTCGCGCAAGTATATCCGGCAAATTCTCAACGACGAGCTACGCCTGTACCGCAATTACGTGCCCGTGGATCCGGACTCCAAATTTGCCTACGACACATCCTCGTGGCATCCCGTGCACATGCTCACGGCGAGTTTTGCGCATGCCGATTGGGGCCACATCATCTTTAACCTGATCTTCTTTTTCGCGTTCGCCGCGGCGGTCGAGTCAATCGCAGGTCCGACGGCGTTCCTCGTATTTTTTCTTGCCAATTCATTGATTATCGGCATTACCGATTCGGTCGTTTCAACACTTCTGGACGATCACCACTGGACGCTGGGTCTGTCGGGCGTGGTCATGGGCATGATGGGCCTGTTTGCCTACCTGCTGCCGCACGCCAAGATTCGCTGTTATTACTGGGTCATCGTGATTTTCGGCTCAATCGCCGTGCCTGGCTGGACTCTCGCGCTGTGGTACATCGGCGGCGACCTGTACCAGCTGTTTACGCATGACACACACGGTGGCGTTAACGTGCTGGCCCACGTCTCAGGTGGCATTGCCGGCTACTTTTACGGATTTTTCTTCCTCAAAAAAGCGCGCCAACGGGTCATTGCCGCACAGGGCGCGCTTGATCAGACTCACTTGTTGCCAGGCCTGTAAATAAGAGTTGCTCGCGCTCCAGGGAGCGCTCCAACAGCAACATCATTGGCGCCGGCGGCACTTGCGTTGATCTCAGTGATTGCTGCCCTGTTGCGCTGTGGATGGTGGTCGGACCGATGCTGGGCTAAATCTCAGGGTCCGTTGACGCCGCCGTAGGCAATGCCCGTGAGCTGCGCCATATCGGACTTGAACGTCGTCAGATCGTCACGATTGAAGTCTTGCAAATGCCGGTGTCCGGCTGCCCTGGCCAATACGGTCATGAGTTCGACCGATGCGTTAAAGAAGCGCGCGAGTCTTTCAGCGGCGATATCGATCGGCAAACGTGCCCGCAAATGTGGTTTTTGCGTCGCGATCCCAACCGGGCAATTGTTCGTATGGCACGCGCGCATGCCCACGCAACCGATTGCCTGGATAGCGGCGTTGGAAACGGCGATGGCATCCGCACCAAGCGCCATGGCCTTGGAAAAATCCGCCGGATGTCGCAACCCCCCCGTGATGACGAGCGTCACACCTTTGGCATCACAGGAATCGAGATGTTGCCTCGCGCGGGCCAGCGCGGGAATCGTTGGCACCGAAATGTTATCGCGGAAAATCAGCGGCGCGGCGCCCGTACCGCCACCACGGCCATCGAGAATGATGTAGTCAACGCCGATTTCAAGCGCAGCGTCGATGTCCTTTTCGATGTGCTGTGCCGACAGCTTGAAGCCGATCGGTATGCCGCCGGTTTTTTCCCGGACCTCGGCGGCAAAATCCCGGTATTGCCCAAGCTCGGTCCAGTCCGGAAAACGCGCCGGTGAGATTGCAGGTTCGCCTTCGGGCAGATTGCGAACTTCGGCAATCTTGCCTTTTACCTTTGGCCCGGGAAGATGGCCGCCGGTTCCGGTCTTGGCGCCCTGCCCGCCCTTGAAATGAAACGCCTGGGTCTTCTCTACCTTGTCCCACGAGAATCCAAATCGTGCCGAGGCCAGTTCGTAGAAGTAACGCGAATTCGCAGCCTGTTCCTCGGGCAACATGCCACCCTCACCCGAGCAGATTCCGGTTCCAGCCAGCTCGGCTCCTTTCGACAACGCGACTTTTGCCTCCTCCGACAAAGCACCGAAACTCATGTCGGACACGAATAGCGGAATGTCGAGTTTGAGTGGCTTGTCCGCATTGCCGCCAATCACGACATCAGTCGCAACCGGTTCTTCATCGAGCAACGGCAATTTGTGCAGCTGACCCACCACGAACTGTATGTCATCCCATTTCGGCAATTGATTACGCGACACACCCATCGCCGCGGCCTGACCGTGGTGGCCGACCTTGCTGAGACCGTCATTGGCCAGGTTGCGAATAAATTTGACGTAGGGTTCATCGGGCGTTCCCGAGTGATCCTGATAGACACCCTGGTAGGCATCGCGCTGGTAGGGCTGCGGATGGCTTTCGGCCCAGGCTACTATCTGGTCCTCATCGACAAGCACATTGCCATCTTCGACCCACGACTTGAACTTCGGCAACGTTTCCGAATGCTTGTATTCGCTGATACCCGTATCGAGCCGGTAGTCCCAACCATGCACGCCGCAGATCAGGTTATCGCCTTTGACGAAACCATCCGCCATCAACGCACCACGGTGCGCGCAACGACCGTACATGACCGACACTTCGTCATCGAATCGAACGACGACGAGATCGACATCTCCGACAAGCGCATGTTGTGGCGTGCGATCTTCAAGTTTTTCCCAGTCAGCAACAGAGATTTTTTTCATAGTGTCGTCACTCGTATTTGAAACGCTTGGCTTGCGCGATCAGAACGGATGGTACCAGCTTTGCTCCGAAATACGGGTTACCATCAATGACTTGAGCCAAACGAACCGAGGTCCGGAAAATGAAAACTTCTGTGCTTGTATGCCTGATATTTCTGGCACAACCCGTCCTCGCCGACACGATCGCCATCATCGGAACCGGCAATGTCGGCGCCGCACTTGGACCCGAGTTTGCCGAGCAGGGGCACACGATCGTTTATGGATCGCGCGATCCATCCAGCGAACAGGTCAAAGCACTGGTCGCGAAAACCGGCAACGGAACGACTGCGACAACGCCGGCGAATTCCGTAAAGGGAGCTGAGATTGTCGTGCTCGCCGTACCCGGCCTGCTCGTTGAAGAAATCACCCAAGGTCTCGGCGACCTGTCGGGCAAGATCATCATCGATCCGACCAATCCGCTCATACGAACGGACAGCGGGCTAACCCACGGCGTCGCGACCTCCAACGCCGAGATTATTCAAGAAGTGGCACCAGACGCGTACGTCGTCAAAGCGTTCAATGCGCTTAACTGGCGGACAATGGTGGATCCGGATTCGTCTGGCGGACCTGTCTCGATTCCGCTTGCCGGCAACAGCGACGATGCCAAGGCCACGGTAGCGGCCCTTGTCGAGGGTATGGGCTTGGAGGCCATTGATGTTGGACCCGTCGAAAATGCACGCTGGGTAGAAGGCATGCTGATGCTCTGGATCAACAACCGTTACGGATCAGACCGCCAGAATTTCGATTTCCATCTTCGAAAGACGGATTAGAAACGGTAGTTGAGACTCAGGTAAGCGCCCATCACTGTTTGTGAGTCGATCGATGCTGTATTGCCGGTGACTTGATCCGTGATCTCGATGCCCATGAAGTGATGCTCAAGGCGGGCCGCAAACGTTGCTGACCACTTGGGACTGAAGTCATAGGTCGTCCCGAGCGCAGCCATTACATGGATCTCGGTGTCGACCTTAAACGTTAAATCAAACGAACCGCCGGTGTCCGTCGGACCGCTCGCATCGTCAACATCCGCAAATCCAACGCCAAGGCCCGCCGTCCAAAACCAGCGAAAACCACTGTCTGCGACATCGTACTCTCGGCCCAGGAAACCGGCGATGACGGTACTGGTGCCATCCGCGTCGATCGTGTCAACGTTTGGGTCCTGCGTCAGACCCACATAAGACGCGGGCCTCTCGAAGTCATATATATAGGTATCAATCGAGCCGCCGAAAAACCAACCGCCGTCGCGGTAGCGACGTCCCACAAGACCGGCACCGAGAATGTCATTTGCCGGCTTGCCGCTACCGAGCAGGACATTTGCTCGCAACCCGAATTCCGTTTTCAACCCGTCGGCAATGGCCGAGCACGGCAGGACAAGAGCGATAATGGCTGCGCAGCACTTGGAACGTATTGACATTTCCTGGCTCTCCGTCAGATGATAATCAGCAAAGCAGATCTACCCGTTGGCTTGGACGGAGCGGGACTGGAAAATCGGTCGAAATTGAGTGAGATGGTGCCGGTGCGCGGAATCGAACCACGGACTTCAGCTTTACGAAAGCTGCGCTCTACCAACTGAGCTACACCGGCGCGGCGCGAAGTATAGCCTTGGTGACCCCTGTCGAAAAGGGGTAACGCGATTATTCGGTCCGATCGCGAACCTTGATCAGGACCTCGATGCTCTCGCGGACGGTGCCAGCCGGCAAGTCTGGAAGGTCTTCAAAGCTCACCTGTGCATCCGGGATATCGGACAGCTCGCCCGTATCGACATTGTAGAAATGGTGATGCGGGTGCGTCGTCGAATCGTAAAATTTTCGAACCGGATCGACCATGACCTCCTTCACGAGACCGTGTTCGCTGAACAGCTTCAGCGTGTTGTAAACGGTCGCTTTCGACACGGCACTATCCCTGCTCCTAAGACGCTCGATGATCTGATCGGCGGACAGGTGTTGTGGTCGTTCCAGCAGAATGCCGGCGATTTCCAGTCTCTGTGGAGTCGGAAGAATACCGAAGCTATCGAAAACTGAGCGAATGCCCGAATGAGACATTTTGACCAACCCTTCAATTTTGGATTCGGGGAGTATAGCCCACTTTTGGCCCATGAAATAACTCGTTCGGTGACCGAGACTACTCATTTTGCTCCGAGTGCAGACATGCGCCATTCTGGATTTACCTTGTACGAATTGCTGCTCACGCTGGCCCTGATCGCAATCCTGGTCGGCCTGGGCCTGCCATCGTTTGCCGACATCGCGGCGAATAGTCGGCTCAGAACCGAGGTCAACGCCTTGTTTCATGCCATTCACCTCGCTCGAAAAGAATCCATCATGCGGCGCAGTGTGGTCTCGATTTGTCCGAGCTTTGACGGCCTTAGCTGCCGGCCCGGCAAGGACTGGTCGGGTGGTTGGATTATGTTCAATAACCGCGATCGGGACGAGCCACCCCAAATCGATCCTGGCGAGCCGATATTGCAGGTCCACACGGTCGGAGAGAACGTCAGGATCACGGCAAACCGGCGCGGATTCACTCTCCGAGCCACGCAGAAACGGGCCACCAACGGCACGATTGTCGTTTGTGACACGACCGGCCGGGTCGCCCCGAGAGCATTGGTCGTGAGCTACACCGGCCGGCCACGAGCGGCGCTTGCAAACCGCCGCGGCGAGGCTTACGAATGCTCGGATTAAGTTAAGTTCGGGCACCTCAAATCGACCGCTCGTCGGGCCAATTCGGCCGTTCGTCAGCTGATTGTCCACTGCCGGAGCCCGCACAGTATATTGCCTGCATGAAAAAACGAACTCAGACCGGCTTTACGCTGTACGAGCTGTTGGTCACGCTGCTGATTGTTGGCGTCGTGTTGACGCTCGGCATCCCGAATCTCAGTGACTTCACGCGTAATAGCCGCATCACGAGCACGGCCAATGACTTGCACGCCTCGTTTCTAATGGCGCGCAGTGAGGCAGCACGTGCGAAGACCAACATAACGATTTGCGCCAGCAGCAACTCAATGGCCGCCGATGCAACTTGCCAGGGTACCTGGGACCAGGGCTTCATCGTCTTCGTCGACGACAATGCCGACCGGGATCGTGCCGGCGTGACGGAAACTGTCCTGCGGGCACATCCTGAGGCATCCGAAGGCATAACGCTGGCGATCGCCAATGATGCAAGCTATTTCATGTTCTCAGCGACGGGTATGGGTCGCCAGGACACTGGATTCAATGTGGCTGTCTCGCAGGTCATTATTTGCGACGAGCGCGGTGTCGAAGAAACGTCAAAAGACTTCTCGGCCGGCCGCCTGTTTGTTGCCACGCCGCTTGGACGTGCAACCGTAATCCGGGACTACACGATGGTGGATAACGCGCTCACCGCGATGGTGGGCAAGACCTGCCCATAATCAGCCCGCCCTATATATAAGGAATAGGAAAGATGTTGATCGCCCACGAAATTCACGCATCACAAAGACAACGAGGCTTCTCGCTCGTTGAAGTGTTGATCGCGCTGGTCATCATGTCTATTGGCATGCTCGGCATTGCCGGATTGTTCGTCCAGGGCATGCAGGCCGGCCGCACATCGATACTACGGCATCATGCGGTCACGCTGGCCGGTGACGTTGCGGACCGCATTCGAGCCAATCCGCGGGCCGGCGTTGCCTACGCGGGCGCCGGTGGCGACAACGGCTGCGTCGGCTACGGTAACAATTGCAACGAGGCGTCGATGGCCGCACACGATGTTTTTCTCTGGCAACAGCAGGCCGTCGATTCCTTGCCGGCAGGCGCTGTCACGGTTGATTTCGACAACTCCACCACTCCACCGCTTTATACGATCGCTGTGACCTGGGATGAACCTGGCTTTCCCAACATGGGCTACACAATTGCAATTCCCGTCAATGGAAACTGATAACCATGCGAACAAATAACTCAATAGATCAAATTGTTCATCGGCAGACCGGCTTGACCATGGTCGAGTTGCTGGTCGCGCTTGCAATCGGTTCCTTCCTGATGATTGGCGCGGTGAATATATATAGCCAGAGTCGCCAGGCATTCATTATCAATGAGTCGATCGCACGCGTGCAGGAAACAGCGCAGTTTGCGATGGATACGATCGAGGCCGATGTTCGCATGGCCAGCAACTGGGGACGCAACAGTCGCGCACTCGCAGTTGAAGGGCGTTCCATCGTCGGTAACGTCAATCCGAATACGCTGCCGGAACCCGCTGCTTGTGGCGCTGGCTGGGCGCTGGATCTCGCGATGACCGTGGACGGTGACAACAATACCTACGGTCTCGCGTGTGCCGCGACGCCCGCCGCACAGGCGAACTCCGATGTCATAACCGTGCGCCGAGCCACGGTTGCAACGTTCGCTCCCCAAGTCGGTCGACTGCAGATTCAGACGACTCGCATTCAGGGTGAGCTTTTCGCAGATGGGAACGTACCGGGAACGTTCAGCGTTGCCGATTCGACAACGCACAATCTGCTCGTCAACTCCTATTACGTTGCGAACGATTCCGATCTGATCCCGGGTGTTCCGACACTGCGTCGCAAGAGCCTGACAATGGTCGGTGGTGTACCGACGATCGTCGATCAGGAAATTGCACCGGGCGTCGAGAATATTCAGTTGCAACTCGGCATCGACGTCAACGAAGACAACACGGTCGACCGCTACGTCAACCCGGGCGATCAATCCTATGACCCCAATGCCGCTGGATTTATCCCGGGCGCACGCGTAATTACCGCGCGCATCTGGATAGTCGTGCGTGGCATCAACATTGAAAACGGTATCCAGGACAATACGGATTACGAACCCGGTGACGTCGATCTCGGCGTATTCAATGACAATTACCGTCGCATGCAGATATCGAAAACGATTCTGTTGCGTAATGCCAGAACTTAGATGAGAGCCAAACGATGAAAGCAATGAAATCACGTTCCAAACAACAGGGCGCGGCGCTCGTCGTCGGCCTGGTCCTGCTCGTCGTGATCACAGTGCTTGCCATTTCCGGCATGAACACTGCGACGACGGAGCTGGCAATGGCACGCAACGACATGAACTATGAGAATGCCTTTCAGGCTGCGGAGACCGGTCTCGAAGTTGCCTTGGCGCAGGGTTTGTTCAATACGCTGGCCGGATCCACCGTAACGCAAACGATAAACGCGCACGATTCGGTCTCTTCGGAAATCGAATTCGAGGATTCGTCGATCGTGCCGGACAAGGCGTTCAGTCTTGGCTCGGGTAGTGGCGTTGCCGCGTATCACTTTCTCGCGACGGCAACGGCTACGTCCGTACGTGACCCTAACGGAACAACGGATCGCGACTCGAGCGCAATTCATACGCAAGCTTTCTATGTCGTCGGACCGGAATCGTCGACGCTCTAGACACTGAGTGACAACCTAGGGATACAGGATGAATCTCATGAATATCAAGACGCTATTTGCAATTGCATTGATCTGCTTCGGCCTGACGGCCGCCGCGGAGGATCGGATCATATCGCTGGCTTATGAGGTCGCTCTCAGCGATTTCCGCGCACCCGTGACAGCACACGGTGGCGCAGACTTCAAACCCTGTGGAACCTGCGAACGAATAATCGTTCGTGTCACGCCGGCTACTCGCTACTCGATCAATAACAAGACGGTTCGCCTGGAAGATTTCAGGAAGGCCGTTGGTCAGGTACTCGATCGCGATGATCATTTAGTAATCGTCTTACACCATCTCGAATCCGACACCATTAAATCGCTCAATGTGTCGATATAAACGCCAGACAATAGATTGAGGCCAAGATCATGAAGATCTCTACGCGCAAAATATCATGGATGAGTATCAGCTGTGCATTAGCCCTGCTGAGCGGACTGCCGGCAGTCGCGGATGACACCGAGCTGCTGTTAATTAACCCGGACCCTTCGAGTGAACCCAAACCGAATGTGATGTTCATTCTGGATACGTCAGGATCGATGACGACGGAACTGGATACTACTGATCCGTACGACAGCGCCAATGATTACGACGGTGACTGCCGTACGGACGCGATTTACTGGACCGACGTGGATGTGCAGCCCGTCTGTGACGGCAGCAACACGTCCTACGTCCTCGAGAACAGCTTCCATTGTGACTACGCGACCAACCAGATGGCCGGAATCGGCAGCTACACCAACACGATGGTGCAATATCGCGATGGCGGCAGATACGGATCAACGCCCGGGCCGAGCATATGGCAATATCTTGCACCGGGCTATAACAGCTACCCGGTTGAGTGCCAGGCGGACTCCGGGGTGCACGGTGACGGTCGCGCAACCTACCTGTGGGCGGCGAACGGCACGAACCTCTCGGATCCGTTCACCAATGATTCGAAGTTTGAATTGTCCTGGGGCAGCGCGCCGCGCAACCTCGGCTACACGTTTTACTCCGGCAACTACCTGAACTGGAAGGAAAGCCCGCAAACAGTCCGGTTGTCCCGTTCCGAAATCATGATTGCAGTATCGAAAAAGGTACTGAGCTCGGTCAACAATCTCAACGTCGGCCTGATGCGCTTCAACGACACAGAAGGTGGTCCTGTCATCTTGGGCATGACCGATCTCAACACGAATCGTCAATCCGTGCTCGACGCAATTGACAGCCTGCCGGCCGGTGGCTATACGCCGCTGTCGGAGACGATGTATGAGAATGCTCTGTACTGGCGGGGCATGTACGCCTATTACGGCGAGAACGTCGATGAAACGGATACGGCGGCCAATGCGCTTGTGTCCAGTGGTCCGGAGCTCTACCAGCATCCGGATTGGGACGTTTGCGCCAAGAACTACAACGTCTTGCTGACCGACGGTGAGCCAAGACGTGATGAGGAAGCTATTGATCTTATCGGCAATTTGCCAAACTTTGCAGCTACACTCGGCTACGTAGGCTGCGACGGACCCGCCCTCGACGAAGGCGGCGAGTGCCTCGATGACATCGCAAGTTACCTGTCAAAATATGACCTTGACCCGACCACGGAAGAGAAAGAGCTTGTCATTACGCACACGATCGGTTTTGCCGCCGACTTTCCACTCCTGCTCGAAACGGCCAATGACTCAGGCGGCCAATACTTCCTGGCTGATGATGTTGAATCCTTGACAAAAACGTTGTTGTCAATCATCGCCAATATTAACGATCGATCGCTGTCATTTTCTGCGCCTGCAGTGTCGGTTAATGCATTTAATCGTACCCAGAATCTCAATGATATTTACATCACGACTTTTGGCGTCAGGAACAATGCTCACTGGCCGGGGAACCTGAAGAAGTATCGCATTCAGCAACGCCAGGTGGTTGATGCCAACGACGTCGGTGCAGTCGATCCTGCGACGGGGTTCTTTTTGGACACTGCGCAGAGTTTCTGGACGGTTGGCGGAGCGGATGGCAATGACGTCCGCAAAGGCGGCGCCGCAGCGCAGTTGCCGGACCCGCTGGCGCGAAATCTATACACGAACAACGGTGGTTCCAGCGATTTGACGGCCGCGTCTAACCACGTGACACCGTCGAATTCGGGATCGTTCCTGGATTCCGACTTTGGCCTTACGGGTGCGAGCGGCGAGCCATCAATGGATGAACTCATTCGCTGGGCACGTGGCGAAGATTTGCTCGACGAAGATAACAACAGCGGAACGATGGTTCGCAAGGTTATGGGCGACCCATTGCACTCGCAGCCCGCGGCAGTCGTTTATGGTGGCACGCCGGCGAACCCGGATGTTGTCATCTTCACCGCAACGAACGACGGCTACCTGCATGCAACCGCCGGCGACACGGGTAACGAGCTTTGGGCGTTTATTCCGCACGAGCTGCTCGCCAACCTGAATCGCCTCTACTTCGACCCGAATTCGAGGTACAAGCAGTACGGTATCGATGGCAACGTCGTACCCGTCGTCAAGGACGTCGACCAAGATGGCATTATCGAGCCTGCTGACGGAGACTTCGTCTACCTGATCTTCGGCATGCGGCGCGGCGGCGAGACCTATTATGCCCTGGACGTGACGGACAAGAACTCACCGTCACTGCTCTGGTCGGCTAACATTGCAGAAGCGGGCGAAAGCTGGTCAACACCGGTTGTGTCGCGCATGAACATTGCTTCGGTCACCCAGAACGCCGACCAGGCGGTCGTTGTCTTTGGTGGTGGCTACGATTCGGTACACGACACGGCGCAGCATCCTTTGAACCCTGACACCTCGGGTGCTGGCATTCATATTCTGGACCTCGAGACAGGTGCGGAATTGTGGCGCGCGGGAGCCGACAACGGCGCCGACCTGGTACTGGATACAACCGGCCGGGAGATGACCCGCGCGATTCCGAACCAGGTCCGTGTTATTGATTTTAGTGGCGACGGTTTCGCAGACCGCATGTACGCGACTGACCTCGGTGGGCAAATTTGGCGCTTTGACGTCTTTAACGGACAGGATCCGGCCAATCTCATCACAGGTGGGATAATCGCCCGACTCGGTGCCGAGGGACTCGGATCGCCGACGGCAGCAGATACGCGACGATTCTACAATGCGCCGGACGTATCGCTGATAACGGACGCTCAACAGCAGCGTCGATTCATCTCTATCGGTATAGGCTCAGGTTATCGTGCACACCCGTTCGATCTGACTGCCTCGGATCGATTCTTCTCGATTCGCGATGACCGGGTGTTTAGCCGGATGACACAGGCTGAATATGATAGCTACCCGATCGCAACCGATGACGATCTCGTTGAGGTCAGTGGCCAAACGCAGGTCGTCATTACCGCCAATGATCGTGGCTGGAAATTTACGCTGCCGGCTAACGAGAAGATTCTTGCTGATTCGCTCACGTTTGACGATCAGGTCCTGTTCGTATCGTTTACACCGGACACAAATGCGGCAGTTACTTGTGCCGCAGGCAACGGAACGAACTTCCTGTATCGCATGAGCGCAATTAACGGCGACCCGATTGTTCCGAACATTCAGCTACTGCTACCCGGAGACTCTGATGACGCACGCCGTACGACCCTGCAACAGGGTGGCATCGCACCGTCCCCGACAATTCTGTTCCCGGCCCCGGACGACAACTGCA
>SMVB01148178.1_pt1 | contig 27324 bp, 27 predicted proteins | sample 2456461 | NCBI WGS metagenome assembly SMVB01 (sample SAMN11095934, study PRJNA526329) | marine sediment metagenome | biome: Marine sediment; feature: Surficial sediment; material: Deep marine sediment; isolation source: Hadal surficial sediment | place: Pacific Ocean | collected 2014-05 | depth...
CAATACCGCGCGGCCTCCCAAGAGACCATCGAGGAAATCGTCGAGGTCTATCACCCCAAAGTTGGCGGGGTAGTGGGCAAGAGGTGGAATCTTCCAGCCGCGGTGAGAGAGGCGATCACGTGCCATCACATATTGGCGGCCGCGAAGAAACACAAAAGCTACGCGGCCATCTCCAGTCTCAGTGATAGCGTGGCGACGCTCTTCGAGCAGACACCCTCGCTCACGAACGAGGACGAGTCGGAAGCACGCGCGACGTGCGCTGTCGAGCTGGCCGAGCTTCCGGCGGCCGTGGCGATCGGGGTTTCCTCCAGCGATCTGCAATCCGTTCTGGATTCGGGTGAGGAATATTTGAAGTTCGCTCAAGAGTTCTTGGCGATCCAGTAGTACATCAAGTGTGGCTACGCCGCGAGAAGTTTACTCAGCTTCGGCCCGGCCGAGCTCGAGGACGTCTCGGACTCCTTCGACCACTTGCTCCGGCGTGAAGGGCTTGTGCAGAAACCCTGCAAGCCCCTTGCCGACAAACTGGTTGATGGCCTCTGCTTCGTTGTAGCCGCTCATGAGAAGCACGCGCACATCGGGATTCTCCTGTCGTAGCAGTCGAAATGACTCGAGGCCGTCCATGTGCGGCATGGTCAAATCCAAGAGCACGCAGACGATGTTGTCTTCCCGCCGTTCCTTGTAGGTCGCGATTCCTTGCCGACCATCGGAAGCAGTGACAACGGTGAAGCCAACCGACTGTAAGACCCGCTTGGTGACCCCGCACACGGTCTCGTTATCGTCTATGACGAGCACCAGGCCCTCACCGCGGAATGCTTTCCCCCCGATGGAGGGGGACAGCTTCGATGCCTTGACCTCGGCGGCCGGATCTGGAGGGAACATGACCTTGAAGGTCGTGCCCTGGTTGACCTCGCTGTAGATCTTGATCGCCCCCTTGTGTCCGCGCATGATTCCGAGAACAGCGGCGAGTCCTAGCCCGTGCCCTTCGGGTTTGGTCGAAAAGAATGGATCGAATATTTTCTCTCGGGTTTCCGCGTCCATGCCGCACCCGGTGTCCGAGATCTCCACAAACACGTAGGTTTCGGAAGCCTTGCCCACGAAATCTGTATCGGCCAAATAGGTCGCGTCGGCGTCGATCACACCGGTGCTGATCGCAATGACGCCGCTCTTTTTACCAATGGCATCGGACGCGTTGGTGATGAGGTTCATGAGCACCTGGCGAATCTGGCTTGCGTCACCGTGGATTGGCGGCAAGGACGCCTCCAGGTCGTACTTGAGCACCGCCTGTTTGGAGATGACGGCAGACAGCAAACTCGTGGTCTCCTCGACGAGCGCGTTGAGGTCGAGCGTCTCTATGACGAAGTGTCCTCGGCCCGAATAGGCCAGCATCTGATGGACCAGCTGCGCTGCCTCGTGCGATGCGGTCTCGATGTCGCGTACGTATTCCATGGCGGGCGAAGCCGAGGTCAGCATGCTCCGTGCCAGGCCCGCGTTGCCCAGGATTCCGACCAGCAGATTGTTGAAGTCGTGAGCAATTCCGCCGGCCAGGACCGCGAGGCTCTCCATCTTTTGTGCCTGCTGCAGTCGAGCACTCAGCTTGGCGTGTTCTTCTTCGGCTTGTAGCTTACGTTCTAGCTCGATCTCCTTCTCATGGGCGTACACACTCTCGGTGACGTCGCGAATCGCACCTACCATCCGCACTGGCTTGCCCTCGTCATTGTAAAGTGCTTGACCGCGAGAATTTTGCCAGCGGTACTCGCCTGACTTGTGCTGGTGTCGATAAGTCACGTCGTAGGGGACACGATCTGCGAGATGAGCTCCGAGCGCCTGTTCGACCCTCTCGCGATCATCGGGGTGGATACGCGCTGCCCAGGAGTCGTAGGTGCGCGTCAAGCTCGGGTCGTCTTCCGCGTATCCGAGAATCTCGCACCAGCGGGGCGCAAAGTATTCGGCATTGGTGATGATGTTCCAGTCCCAGATACCGTCGCTGGTGGCGGATACGGCGAGCGCGTATCGCTCCTCGGCGCTCTCGAGCGCCTCCAGATGTTGTGCAGCCTCCAGATCGCGGGCGCGCTTCCGCGCGTCAGCGCGCACACTGGTGTCACTCACAATCGCGACGGTGAACATCCCGCTGGCCGTTTTCAGGTCACTGATTTCGATCTCCAGTGGAAACTCAGAACCATCTTTGTGCAGCCCGCACAGCTCTGTTTCATTCCCTATGAGTCGACGTGTCGGAGAATCCGCGAACCTAGCGAAGCCGGCTGCAAGCGACTCGCGGAAACGCTCGGGCAACAGCGCGTCGACCCGTTGGCCTACTAGCTCCGCGGGTGGGTAGCCGAATAGCTCAGTGGTCGTCGTGTTGGCCAGATGAATAAAGCCTTGGTCATCGACCACCAAGATCCCACAAGGGGCAGCGTCGAACGCGAGCCCCATCAACTCGATCGGTTTTGCGGCATCCATCGGCGGAATATTACGTCAGATGGCCTTCTGGATGTTGCCTTTGTTGTGGGGACTACACGGAGCGCCGGGTTAAACTCGACGCGTCTGGCGAAGCGCCTTGTACGGGAGAACAGGCTGCGGCAGGCGGCGCGCGGGCTGTTCTACGTTCCGGTGCCCAGCCGCTTCGGTGCAGCTCCGCCCCGCGAAACCGAGCTCCTGGGCGCATTCTTTACGTGCAGTCCCTTCCTCATCAGCGGGCCGCCGAAGTGGAACGTACTTGGCTTGGGCGCAACGGCGATGTTCGCCGCCACGCTTGTTTACAACACCAAACGCACAGGCGAGTTCACCTTTGACGGGCGACGCTACTTGCTGCGGCGGGTGCTCTTCCCCGAGAACCCCATGCCGGAATATTTCGTGGTCGACCTGCTCCAGCAGCACGACATGGCGGGTGCGTCACTCGATTGTCGCCAGGGAAAAAGGGACCTCGGAGGCGCTGATCGAGAGCCCCAACGAGCCCGTGCTCCGTCTCGATGACGCCAACAAGCGCGCGATCGTTGAGAAGGCCTGGGCCAAGATCGCTCCGATGTTTTAGGAGAGCGGATCGCGCTGGAAGAAGCGCGTCGAACCATCCGGTTCTGGCTTGCGCGAACGAGGCCGCGTCGAGCCAGGCACGGGATTGGCGGTGTGACAATAGTAATATTCGATAAGAATCTCGTTTGAACGAGATTTCAAAACGAGGACCAACTCGTCCGTGCTTCGAAACCACCCGGCATCGGCCATGGACTGCATCTTTCGTATGACGCCCTCGGGGAGGTCGGCCTGAAAAGTAAGGTTCCGGTCTGCCATGTACGAGCCTCGCTACTCCTGCTGGTCTACGGTACTGCATCGGCTCTTGACAGGCCTCCGACGGAGATTCGTTCCCATGCTTTTGCTACGACATATAGAGGGAGTTTTCTGGTAATGTGATGGTCCGGTCATGGGCATCGAAAAGGGAACCGAGCCTGCCCACTACAAGATCCTGGAGAAGATCGGCGCCGGTGGGATGGGAGCGGTCTATCTAGCCCACGACACCAAGCTGGACCGGAAGATTGCACTGAAGGTTCTTCCGCCCGAGTTTGCCGGAGCGAAGAGCGCCGGGCACGATTCAAGCGGGAAGCGAAGGCCATCGCCGCTCTGAATCATCCCAACATCGTTCAAGTCTACTCGGTCGAAGAGGCCGACGGCGTCCACTTCATTACGATGGAGTACGTCACGGGAAAGACGCTCTCCGCAGCTCTACCGAGGCATGGGTTCTCGCTTCGTCAATTTCTGGATCTCGCGATACCGATCACAGAAGCCGCCGCCGCCGCGCACGAGAACGGCATCACGCACCGTGACTTGAAACCGGACAACATCATCGTGACTAAAGAGGGCGGGATCAAAGTCCTGGATTTCGGTCTCGCAAAGCCGAGCACAGGAATCGGTTCCGTGGCGAGCGACAGCGACCTCCCCACGGAGCAAATGACCAAGGAGGGACGGATCCTCGGGACGGTAGCCTACATGTCTCCCGAACAGGCGGAAGGGAAGAGCGTCGATGCCCGCTCCGACATCTTCGCGTTGGGCGTCAATTTCTACGAGATGCTTACGGGCACGCGGCCGTTTTCGGGAGAGACGCCGGCATCTACACTTTCGTCCGTTCTGAAAGACGAGCCACAATCGCTGACGAAGCTCGTGCCATCTCTGCCGCGCGACATCGCACGTATCGTCAAACGCTGCCTGGCCAAGGATCCATCGCGTCGATACCAGACAACGATCGACGTGCGCAACGAGCTCGAAGAGCTTGCCCGTGCCTTGGACTCCGGCGAGACAATGGCGGATCCGGCCGTCTCACCTCGAACGCCTGCCTCTCTGCGCGCGCTCCCGTGGATAGCGTTCGCGGGAGGTGGACTTCTCGTTGCCCTATGGATGAGTGACATCGTCCCGACATCGTTCGAGAACGCCGGCCCGGCGGTTCCAACATTCACGAACGCGCGCCAGATTACGTCGGCCATCGGTGTAGAAGATTTTCCAACCTGGTCACCGGATGGACAAACGTTGGCCTACGAATCCAACCGAACTGGCAAAATGGAAATCTGGGTGCAGCAAATCGAGGGCGGAGCCCCCATCATTCGGACGCCCGACAGCGACTCGAGTAACTCCAATCCTAGCTGGTCTCCGGACGGGCGGAACATCGCGTTCATATCCTCACAAGCGACGGGCCGTGCGTACCACGTCATGTCGGCACTCGGGGGAGAGGCTCGAAGAGTCATGGCCACCGCCAATGACACGATCCTCTTCGGCGCTCCTCAATGGTTGAGCGGTGGCGCCGAGTTAGCCGGCGTGGCCGAAGATGGTACCGCCCTCGAGATCGTCGAGCTCGCCACGAGACAATCGCACCGGCTCACGCTGCCGGTTGAAGCAAAAGATACAGTCGACTGGAGCTGGTTCCCGGACGGGCGGTTCTTGGCCTACGTGGAAGCCGTGAGTCGCCAAGCCCAAACCTCGCGGATATGGATGATGCGTCTGGATGACGACCAAGCCTTTCCGGTAACGGAGGACGGGAACAGCTGGGGGCCGATCTGGTCCCGCGACGGCGCCTCTCTCTACTTCATCTCCGATCGAGGCGGCGCGATGGATCTGTGGGCTCGAGAGGTCGACTCCGAGCGCGGGCCGGTAGGCTCTGCTATTCCCGTAACCGTGGGTATCGGGATGCGAAGCGCGTCGTTCTCATCCGATGGTTCGAAGCTCGCCTACTCCAAGGGACGAAGCGTTATGAACGTTTGGCGCGTCCCGATCCTGCGTGATCGCCCGGCAACGTGGGCCGATGCGGAACCCGTCTCGTCGGAGCAAGCTTACATCGAAGAGATGGACGTTTCACCAGATGGCACCGAGCTCGTATTGAATTCCGATCGCGCCGGGAATCTAGACCTGTGGGTCGTGCCGCTCGACGGCGGCGAGTGGCGCGCGTTGACGACGCACCCGGGCCGTGATTGGGCTCCGCGCTATTCCGCGGATGGAAAGGAAGTCGTGTTCCACTCGCACCGCGACGGGACGCGCGATCTTTTTATCGTCCCGAGCCAAGGAGGCGTTGCTCGACCGCTCATCCAATCTCCGGAGTTTGAGCTCCAGCCGACCTTCTCGCCCGACGGCAAACGCGTCGCGTACTGGAATATGAATTCGGAGGATATCTGGGTCGTTTCGACAGAGGACGGCTCCCGGGGGCCGCTGATCGAGGCGGCGGGCAGCATGCCTGAGTGGTCGCCTGACGGGAATCACATCGCGTATGCGATCGTCAATGCCTTTGGAAGCACTGTCGGTAGCATTGGATACGACACTGAAGTGTGGAAAGCGTCCAGCATGGGGGAGGACGCGGTGCGGATCGCTGGTGCTGATGGCTGGGTTCCTCGTTGGTCCGCCGATTCGAGCTCTATCTATTTCCTGCGGGACCAAAACATCTGGATGGTTTCTGCGGATGGCGAGCACGAGCGGCCCATGACCGACCTCGTGGGCAAGCGCGGTCTGATGGGCCCGATATCCCTCACGACCGACGATCGCTATCTCTACTTCACCTGGGGAGAGGACATCGGTGACATCTGGGTGATGGACGTCGTCACGGACGCAAGCGAATGATCGGCCGCACCCTATCCCACTACAAAGTGTTGGAAGAGATCAGCCGTGGCGGGGCATCGTCTACAAGGCCCTGGACCTAAAACTCAACCGCGAGGTCGCTCTCAAAGTCCTCCCGCCCGAGCTCGTCTCAGACCCCGACCGCAAGCGCCGCTTCATCCAAAGAAGCTCAAGCCGCGGACGCCCTCAAACACCCCAATATCGCCACCATTTACGAAATCGACGAAGTCGATGGCGTCGACTTCATCGCGGTGGAGCTGATCGAGGGCGAGCAGCTGAGCGACATCTTGTCGCGCGGAGCCCTTTCCCCGGAGCGCGCTCTCGGCTTGGCCCGTGACATGGCCAACGGTCTTGCCAAAGCCCACGAGAAGAGGATCGTTCATCGAGACTTGAAACCCGCCAACATCATGGTGACCGAAGAGGGCGTTCCGAAGATCATCGATTTCGGTCTTGCCAAGCTCCTGGAGCCGCTCGAGGCCGACAGCGCCGTGGAGACCGCGATCCGACAGCAAACCGAGATAGGACAGCTCCCTCGGAACGGTGTCGTACATGTCCCCCGAGCAAGCTCGCGGGCAGGCCGTCGATGCGCGGAGCGATGTCTTCAGCTTCGGAGTGATGCTCTACGAGATGGTGACTGGCAGCGTCCCGTTCGAAGCACCGAGCTCGGCCGAAGTCCTGAACGCCATCATCCATGCACCGCTGCCGCACGGCGCGCGAGAGATATCGCCGAAGCTCCATCGCGTCATCGACAAGTGCACCGCGAAGAATCCGGACGACCGCTATCCTACCGGCGTCGCGCTCCTGGCAGACCTCGAGAAATTGAGCGAGCCGGCGCGCGCAGCATCGACGCGACCCTATATCGCGTTGACGATAGGAGCCGCCGTTCTTGTCGCCGTCTCCCTTGCGCTCATCTCGAACCGCGAGACCGATGTCGGTGACTATACCCTCGGCTACCGTCTCGTCGAGGACTTCAAGGCTGCAAAAACCCGGGTCGATCCGCGGCGAGTCTAGTCAACACACCGGCCGAAGCGGTTCGACCGGACTGAGACCTCCAGGGACTTCGATGGCAACTGCCTGCTAGCGCGGCACAGCTGGCCCTACGTTTCCAAACCGAACGCGGTTTCGCGACTCGAGGTAAATCTTCAGCGAACTCGTTCCGGACAGAGGGCCCATGCCGAATTCGGCATAGCTACTCGTTCTGGACAGAGTCACTTAAAGTATTACTTTAAGTCTCTGGGTGCAGAAACAAAAGGGTGGCACCTGTAGCAGCTGGCACCTGCACCCTGTACGGCCTCGGTCCGAGATTTGCGTTCGGACTTCCGGGGGCGGAAATCACCCAATCCTTCAGTCCAGATCTAGCGCGGCTTTCAGGCCGAGCTCGACAAGGGTCAATTCGTTTGATCTCAATGAGCCGAGCCTCTTTCCTAGCTTCGTTCGGTCGAGCGAGGTGACCTGGTGGCAAAGCGCAACACTATCCTGAGTGAGGCCCCCGGCGCCTTTTTGCAGCAGCACCGCGGTTGCGCTCCGTGCGGCTTGTTTTGCCGAGGTGGAAACGGGAACAACGATGATAGAGCGCCAGGTCTCGACTTCGTTGAAGCCGTCGTGAGACACCACGATCACTGGCCTCGTGCCTCGCTGTTCTGATCCGGACCGCGGGCGGAGCTCTGCTCGATAAACCTCTCCGCGCCTCATGTCTCGTCAAGTGAGTCGAGAACCTCGAGCGCGGAATCCTCGAGCGCGAGACCCAGATCGGCCGTGGTACCGGCGACACTCCGTGCGTAAGCAGAGATCTCTTCATGAAGCGCCTGGCGTCGACACTGACGTAGAAATTGCCGAATTGCATCTCTCGCAATTTCGGTTGCCGGTCGACCGGAGCGCTCGGCTTCTGTCCGCAGCTCGTCGTTCAAATCGTCCGGCAGCGGTACGTGCAGATTTTTTATCATAGTTGCCATCATAAAACTCTACCATTAAACATGTCATAGTAATATGACAAAACATCGGACCGAATCGCCATCAAGCGCCGGGCGACTGTCCATCGCGTTGTCTCCGGACGGGCAGGAGCTCTTCTACCGAAACGGAGATGCCGTCATCGCTGTCGACGTCGAGACATCGGGTGAGTTTCGGCCGGGCTCGCCACACACGTTGTTCGAAGGACACAATTACGACATCTCCCCGGACGGTCAGGAATTCCTGATGGTCGAAAGAGACCGAACCGCCGACAGAGATTCGGATCATCCTGAACTGGTTCCAGGAGCTCAAAGAGCTGGTTCCCACGGACGACTGAACGCCCCACTGTGGACCGCAAGCTTCCAACAGACGATGTAACTCTTTCATATCACGAAAAGCCCGAACCGCGAATCTGTCTCTCAAAACCCTAATGTTCGCCCCCATCCTGGACGATAAAGTTCTCGATGAGCTCCCTACAAGCAGTTGCCGAAGCGCAAGAAGCACCCCAAATCCACGTTGGCCGGCAGCCCATTTTCGACCGCGACCTCAAAGTCATGGGATACGAGCTGCTGTACCGGGAGAGCGCCTCGGCGACTCAATGCGTGGCCGACCTGCAGATGGCAAGCGCCGTCGTGATCGCCAACTCCATGCTGGATTTCGGGTTGGATACCCTCACTGGCGGTACGCTCGCTTTCTTCAACTGCTCTTCTTCGGCGTGGAGTCAGGAGCTTTTTGAGCTTCTCCCAAAGGACAAGGTCGTTCTCGAAGTCCTCGAAGACACTGTGTGCGATGCCGAGCTCCAGCAAATCGTGCGTAACGCGAAAGCGCGTGGGTATCGAATCGCACTTGACGACGCCGTCTCGCTCCAAGACCGCGAGGAGCTGCTACCGTATGTGGACATCATCAAGCTGGAGCTGCCGGCGTTGACGGACGACGAGGTTCGCGAGCTCACACGGGTCCACAAGAACGACGGCCGCAAAGTCCTCGCGGAAAAAGTCGAGACCCAGGAGCAGTTCAAGACCACGAAGGACGCAGGCTGTGACTACTTCCAGGGATATTTCTTCGCGAAACCGACGACGCTCAGCAGCAAACGGCTTCCTCAAACGCATTTGCAAACGTTGCGGCTGCTCAGTGATTTGTCTGACGAGGGCACCGATAGCGAGAAGATCGCCGAGAAGGTTGCCGGCGACGTGGCGCTCTCGGTTCGGATACTCAGATACGCGAACTCGGCCGCAGTGGGCTCCCGCACGAAGCATACATCGATTCAGCACGCCATCTCGATGATCGGGTTCAATACATTGCGGAAGTGGGCGCAAGTCATCGCGATGTCGGGGCTCGCGACCGACAAGCCATCAGAGCTGATGATCACCGCGTTGATGCGCGCCCGGTTCTGCGAGCTCGTCGTGGCGAAAGGTAAGAACGCTCACCCAGGAGCTTTTACCGTCGGACTATTTTCTCTCCTCGACGCGATGATGGACCGGCCTCTCGACGAATCGTTCAAAGAACTGCACCTTGCCGACGAGATCGAGGCCGCCTTGCTGAGGGGTGAAGGCGAGCTGGGAAGGTCACTTTCGATTGCGCGCGCCTACGAGCACTTCGACTGGGACCAGATCGTCCGACTTGCACCGAACCAATCGGACCTAAGCTCTCATCTGAGCGATTGGTTCGTCCAATCGATATCGCAAGCCCAGGACTATTACAGTCTTTCCAGGACGTAGCCCCGCACCAAAGACCATCAACCCGAGCCTTCATAAACCGCTCCCTCGATCTGGAACCCAATACCATCGACAGTATCGGACGCGTTCACAAAGTAGAGCTCTGTTCGGCCGGCCTCTCCAGATGACGGTGTGCTTTCGAATAACCAAATCTCAACGGTGGCTCCCATTGGAACCTTCGGCCAGAAGCTCTCGATCGGCCCCCAGATATTCTCGTCTGATTTCGTGAGATTCTGCGTCCGATCCGGTTCACCAAATTGAGCCGTAATTTCCGCGTGGCTCATGCCAACGGCGAAATCTTCATGGCGCGGTACGTCCACGGAGGGCGCCCCGCACGAACCCCACGTTGCGGCAAACAGCAGCAGGATGATTAGATAGGGACCCATGGTCGGCAAGTGCACAAGTTACGCTATCACGACGAGTCTTTTGCTCTCTATGTCGGTTCTCGCGGCTTGCTCAGGCGCGACGACCGATGGCCTACACGCCGACTTGGTAGTCGTCGCGGCCAACATCATCACGATCGACAGCGCCAACCCACGAGCGCAGGCTCTTGCGGTCCGAAGCGGCAAGTTTGTCGCGGTCGGCGGCGACGCCGAGGTGCGAGCGCTGATTGGGCCGGACACGCGGGTCATCGACGCCGTTGGCAGGACCCTCACGCCCGGCTTCATCGACGCCCACATGCATCCGAGCCCGACCTACCCGGTCACGTCGCGTTTGGGGCGCGTCGACATAAGCCCGGCCAACGTCGCGTCGATCGACGATCTCGCCGCCGCGTTGCAAGAAAAGGCGCGCATCACACCCGAGGGCCAATGGGTGCTCGGTACGCGCTATCAGGACACGAAGCTCGGCCGGCACCCGACACGCCACGACCTGGACCGGGCATCGACAACACATCCGATTCGTATCAGCCACTCCAGCGGCCACGTGTCGGCGGTCAATTCCTACGCACTCGAGATGGCCGGCATCACCCGCGAAACGCCCGATCCCGCGGGCGGCGGCTTCGAGCGCGACGCGACCGGCGAGCCGACGGGTGTTGTCTGGGAAAACGCCATCGACCTCATCACTCTCAATCGCGCCAGCCCGCCGCTTCCCGAGCCGACGCGCGAAGAGGAGCTCGAAGGCCTCGGACTCACCTACGAGCGCTTCCTGAGCAAGGGCATCACCAGCATCGTCGATGCCGGCGGGTCTTCGACGTCCTTCAGGCGCTACCAGGATGCCGTGGCACAAGGACAGCCGGTCCGAGTGACCATCATGTTCAGGGATCGCGACCTTGCCGATCTGAAGGACCTAAACCTGCGCACCCGATTCGGCGACGACCACTTGAGGATCGGCCCGATCAAAATGTTCCACGGCAACTCTCTGTCGGGGCGAACCTGCTGGTTGTACGAGCCCTACGACATCATCAACCCCAAGACTGGCAAGAAAGACTACTACGGTATCCCGCCGGCGCGATCACAGGAGCAGCTCGACGAGCTCGTCTTCGAGATCCACGAGGCCGGGTTCCAGGCGGCGGTGCACTCGAACGGCGACCGAGAGATCGACATGGTGCTCGGCGCCATCGAGAAGGCCTTGGCCCGCTTGCCGAAGCCCGATCACCGCCACCGGATCGAGCATGCCAGCGTCGTGAACCTCGAGATCCTCGAGCGAGCGAAGAAGCTGGGCGTCGTGCTGGCCTTGCACTCCTACGTCTGGGAGCACGGCGACAAGATGGAGGCCTATGGGGAGGCCCGTTGGGGAATGATGCACGCCAACCGCACGGCGCTCGATCTCGGCATCCCGGTGGCCGGGAATTCCGACTACGGCGTCAGCGCGGCGGACCCTTTGCTGCGGATCCAGAGCATGGTGACGCGCACCAGCGCCGAGGGAAAGGTCTACGGCGCCGAGCAGCGGTTGAGCGCCGAGGAGGCGATTACCGTCTGGACGCTCGGCAGCGCGTACTCGACGTTCGACGAGGACGTCAAAGGATCGATCGAAGTCGGTAAGCTCGCGGATTTTCTCGTCCTGTCGGAAGACCCGACCACCGTTCCCGCGGATCGCATCAAGGACATCGCCGTCGCTATGACGTTCATCGACGGGTTGCTCGTGTATGAGCGACAGTAGTGTCTCATTTGATTCTCACCTCCTTGGCCGTTAGATTCTCCCAATGCCCCTGACCGCCGGAACCCAGTTAGGCCCTTACAAAATCCTCTCGCCGATTGGCAAGGCGAGAATGGGGAACAACGACACGCGCCTCGGCAGGACGGAGGCCCGAGTTCGCGGCTCAATCAGCGGAACATCTGTGCGGTTGCAGGCGCGCAAGACGGCATCGATGGGCCCAGGTCTTAGGATGTCGTGCCGGACTGCGCAGCAGCGCGCGAGTATCGCTCCGAGGTCATCATCGTGGAGGGCTGCTTCGAGAAGCTCGAGCGGCTTGTCCCCAGCGACCGATAGCCATGTCCCTAAGCCCCGGCACTCGACTCGGCAACTACGAAGTTCTCTCGGAGCTGGGCTCCGGCCGCCATGGGTGAGGTGTACAAGGCGAAGGATCTCAAGCTGGGCCGAGACATAGCGATCAAAGTCTTGCCGCAGGAGATGGCCTTGGACGAGAGCCGGCTCCGTCGCTTCGAGCAGGAAGCGCGGGCGCCCTCGGCACTGAACCACCCGAATATCGTCACGATCTACGAAATCGGCGAGTACGACGGGACGCCTTATATCGCCATAGAATACGTGCAGGGCCGGACGCTGCGAGAGATTCTCGCGGATGGCCCTCTCCAGAGCGACAAGCTCATCCGCTATGCGACCCAGATGGCCGAAGGGTTGGCGGCGGCGCATCAAGCTGGAATCGTTCATCGAGACTTGAAGCCGGACAACGTCATCATTAATAGAGACGGCCACGTGAAGATTCTGGACTTTGGTCTGGCCAAGTTGTCCTCGCATGGCGAATTCGGCTCCGAGGGCCGCGACCGCGGTAAAGGACGGCACGACTCCGGAACGGTCGGCTATATGTCACCCGCGCAGGCAAAAGGAGAGACCGCCGACTTCCGCTCGGACCAATTCTCCTTGGGCGCGGTGCTCTACGAGATGGCTACGGGCCAACGCGCCTTCGGGCGAGAGACCGCCGCGGAGACGCTGGCCGCCGTGCTGACGTCGGAGCCCCGGGCCGATGGCGCTCTTGGCGCCACCGTAGAGCGGTGTTTGAAGAAGAGTAGCAGCGAGCGCTGGGAGAGTACGGATGAGTTAGTCCTTGCGTTGAAGAAGGCGAAATCTCTCCCGGAGGGAGAAATCGCCGGAGCCGTCCATCGCTGTGCTGCCGTTCGCCAACATGAGCGCCGACCCTGAGCAGGAATATTTCTGCGACGGAATGGCCGATGAGATCATCAACGCGCTCGCCCGCGTCAAAGGCCTTCGGGTCGTGGCACGCACGTCCGCTTTTAGCTTCAAAGGGAAAGAGCAGGATGTTCGAGACAATGGCAAGGCTCTGAACGTGGAGACTCTGCTCGAAGGAAGTGTCCGCAAGTCGGGCAATCGAATCACGGCGCAGCTCATCAAGATTGCCGACGGGTATCATCTCTGGTCCGAGCGCTTTGACCGCGAACTGGCGGACGTGTTCGACATTCAAGACGAGATTTCGCTCGCGGTGGTCGACCAATTGAAAGTGGAGCTTCTTGGTGGGGAGAAAGCTGCCGTAAGGAAGCCCCTACCGATGACGTCGACGTCCACAATCTTTACCTCCTCGGACGCCTTCATTTTTATCGTGTCACGAAAGAGGATCTGGCAAAGAGCCAGCAATATTTCGAGGAGGCCATCGCGCGGGCTCCCGACTATGCGCCCGGCTACGCGGGTCTGGCGACAGTGTACATGCGGGGGTGTCTCGACCTGGGACTCTTATCGCCGATAGAGGCATCTCCCAAGATTAGAGCGGCAGCAGACAAAGCACTTTCGCTAGATCCCGACAATGGGGCAGCGCACTGGATGCTGGCCTGCCTCGCGATGTTTTTCGAACGAGACTGGTCTCTTGTCGAATTTCATTCAAAGCGGGCCGTCGCTTCGGATCCCAACAGCGCTGAGTTCCGCCTTCCCTATGTGCACTTCCTCTCAGCAGCAGCTCGGCATGACGAAGCCCTGACGGCGGTCTAGCGGGCCATCCAAGTCGATCCGGTCTCTGCCCTCGCCTGCGAGAATGCGGGATACCATTACTACCTGGCGAGGAAATTCGACAAAGCGCTTGAATACTGCGAGCGTAGCCTGGCGCTCGACCCCAATTTTGACCTCGCCCACGATATTGTTGGAATGATCTACATTCAGAAAGGCATGCTCGCCGAGGCCCTCATCGAACTGAGCAAAACGCCGTTCTACCCGGAATTTCTCGGTTACGCCTACGGTGCTTCGGGCAGGACGGACGACGCGCGTCGAATTCTTGCGAAGCTTTTGGAAAACCAAAGCCGCGGCGAAGGTTCCGCCTACAGAGCGGCGCTCGTATACCTCGGCTTGGGGGAGAGCAACGCCGCCCTCGAGAACCTCGAAATGATCATCGAGGAGAGCCCGGCCTATTTGTGGACCGCGTTCCTGAAACCGGATCCTCTTTGGGACCCTCTCCGCTCGGACCCCCGCTTCAAAGACCTCCTCGACCGCATGAACTCCCCGAGTAAGCTTCCCGGGTCGATGCAGATCTGCTTTATCGATGACCGTGAAGAAAACCGCGAGGGTTGGTTGAAGGGATTTGGCCCTGAAGTATCAACCGAGTGCGATTTGCGAACCTTTGCGAGTGCGTTCGATTGGTACCACTGGCTGAACGATGGCAACCAGCCAGATGTCGTATTTTTGGACTTCTTCATCGGTGACGCGATCGGGTCGGAGCTGATCGAGGACCTGATGGCCAGATTCGCAAACGATGTCTTCATTGTTGCCCATAGCTCAATGGCTGAAGCCAATGCTGGGATGGTCGAAGCCGGAGCGGATGCGATGCTGCCCAAAGTTAGGCTGGCGGTCCCATCGCCAACGATTAGAGAGGCATTCTCATCGATGGCGGATTTGAAGTCCTTTCTGCGCAGGGGATGATTCCGCTCGGCTCACTCCGGTGCAGGAGGGTCGATTTGGATCAAGACCGCTTCGGGGTCGGCTCCGATCCGCCATGGCAATCCGACGGCGCCCAGACCCCGCGATACTACGAGCAGGGATGAGCCGTGGCTGTAGGCTCCTTCATCGAGTGAGAAGACGCTATGACGGACGATTGGCGGTCTGTTTGGAAAACGGATTTGGCCGCCATGTGTGTGTCCCGAGAGAACGAGTGCGGCACCGCAGGCCTCGGCCTTGTAAAAGAGATCGGGGTTATGCGCCAGGAGAAGATTGGGAGGTCCCTCGGTGAGCAGCTGGTCCCAATCGGGGGTGCCCAGGAGTAGGTCATCGATCCCACCGAGGACAAACGTGCCGTCTCCGTGACTGAGTACAACGGAACGATTTCGTAAAGTAGAGATCCCTATCGACTCCAGCCGCTCTTGAACGCCTTCGGGCTCGCCGCTGAAGTGGTCGTGATTTCCCAAACAGAACCAAGCCCCTAAAGGCGCCTCAGACAGAACGGCAAGCCCTTCCAAAAAGTCATCGAGCTCGCTCGGATAGAACGTCACGATGTCGCCGGCGATCACGACAAGATCGGGACGCAGTGCTATGAGATCAGTGAGTATCGTTGACAAGACTTCGGGCTTGAGGAAACGACCGGTGTGGATATCCGACAGCAAGAGAACGCGGAGGCGTCGAAGATTCCGCGGCCAGCGCGGGGGACAAAGGTTCGTTTCTGCGAGGGCGAATCGTCGTGGGAGCTGCCAGCTATAGGGACTCCGAATCCCGACGAGGTGAGGATAAATGTAGTGGGAGACTATGCGATCGAGTCCACGCTCCGACAGTTTCATGAGACCCTTGGACGGATTGAGCCAGCGGCGTTTTTTTCCCGTCATCGGACGGGGTGGTCCAAGCTGTCTTCTCTTGAATGTCATCAAATTGGAAAATGTCGATGCCGAGGTGCGCTAGCTAACCGGACGTCAATAGGGCCTGCAATTCCGTGCGGGGAGCGGCGTCTTTTACCCAGCCAAAGCCACCGGAAGTCAGCATTTGCTTCGACGCTGTGAGTATGGCCCCGGAAGCAAAATTGGCCAGGGCGCTACCAAGACTGATTCGGCGGACACCGAGTTCGGCATATTGCTCTAGAGAAACATCAGGCATGAAGGCGAACAGAACGTTGATGGGCTTTTTCACCGAGTCAAGGACTTGCTTCACCTGGTCAATATTACTCAAGCCTGGCGCGTACAGGACATCCGCGCCAGCCCCCTCGAACGCTTGCAGTCGCTTGATGGTGTCGTCGAGGTCATCGACGCCTCGAAGCAAATTTTCCGCACGGGCGGTGAACGTGAACGGAAACGAAAGTTGCGACACCGCCTCGGCACAGGCGGCAATACGTTCTACCGCAAGCTCGAAGTCATAGATTCCGGAACCTGAATAGTCTTCGATAGATCCACCGACAACCCCCGCGCCCGCCACCTTCACCAGGTTGGCAGCAGCTTCCTCGGGGGAGTCCGCAAATCCGTTCTCGAAGTCCGCGCTGACCGGGATATCAGTCGCCGCACATAAGGCACGGCAGTGTTCGAGTTTTTCGTCGACCGAGATCTGTCCATCAAGCTTGCCGAGGGACTGGGCGAAACCAGCACTCGTCGTAGCAAGCGCCTTGAACCCAAGTCCCTGCATGAGACGCGCGGATCCCGCGTCCCACGGGTTTGGGATGATAAAGGTTTCTTCTCGCTCATGGAGTGTTTTGAAAGCTTGGGCCTTTTGAGCTTGAGTAGTCATGGCGAGCTCCTCACGGTTTAGAACCCGCAAGGCTATCACGTACTTCCGTGTGATCGGTTGTGTTTGCGCAGATGTAAGCGCGCTTCTGTCTACAGAAGGACGTCACGCATCGGATGCAGTACGCCGGAGATGCCCGGATCTTGCTCCAGGCAGCTATCGACGGGCCGGTGGCGTCTTTCGCTGGTGCGGCGCCCCCTTCTTTTTGGCGGCGCGCGATTCCTATTGTCGCTCTCGCCATGGCCTTATCGGGACTCACGGTCTGGAACATCAAGCGTCCAGCTCCAGAAGAAGCGGCCCTCAAGCGATTCGTGATCGAGTCTGAAGCCATCCGTTTCATCCAGTCAGGCAACGAACGCTCACTGACGTTGTCCGAGGACGGGAGCCTTCTCGCTTACGTCTCTCAAAAGACGATGCGCCGGCAATGATCGAGATACGTGCGATGCGTCAGCTCGAGCCCAGAATTCTTTCTGGAACCTTTGGTGCGGGGCAGCCTTTCTTCTCACCCGACGGCGAATGGGTAGGATTCAACGCAGAAGGACAGCTCAAGAAGGTTTCCATTACCGGAGGAAGCGCGGTCACGCTCGTCGCGTCGGCGACATTCAACGGGGGGGCGAGTTGGGGCGATGACGGCACGATTATCTTTGCCACTGAATCGGGACTCGCGCGCGTCTTTGCCTCGGGCGGCATCGTTGAGCCCGTAACGACACTCGATGGCGAGGATCGTGGCACTTTTCATCGCTGGCCAGACGTTCTTCCAGGATCGGCGGCCGTCCTCTTCACCGTAAATCGCGGTCGCTTTGGTTCTCGTATCGATGTCGTAGTGCTGGCGACGGGCGAGCGCAAGACCGTCATGGAGAATGCGACCGACGCGCGCTACAGCGCCTCTGGGCATCTGATGTTCATGACCGGCACCAGCGGCATGACCCTTCACGCGGCGCGCTTCGATCTCGAACGATTGGAAACGTCTGGCCCTGCCGTCCCGATCGTCGCGAGCATTCTCGTTTCTGGAGGTGGGGCCGGAAATTACGCACTCTCTAGGGACGGCACTCTCGTCTATGCGCAGGCGCGGGAGCGTGCACCATCAGAGATCATTCGCGTCGACCGAGGCGGAGGCGCCGAGACCCTTCGCTCCGCGGGCCACGTCCAAGAGTTGCGTCTGTCGCCTGACGGAGCGCGCATCGCGACAATCATTCGCGAGACCGGCTCATCACGTACCGACGTCTGGACCTATGACCTCGCAAGGGGCACGTTGAGCCGCCTCACTTTCGGGGGTGGCGAGAATAGTGGGCCGATATGGAGTCCAGAGGGTACTTGGATTTACTTCGCGTCGAAGCGCGATGGCGCCACACAAGTCCAGTTCTACCGCAAGCGCGCCGACGGGAGCGGCGCAGCTGAGAAGTTGACGACTTTCGAGGAGCGCCCCTTTCTCGTTGCCGATAGCGTCTCACCAGATGGCAACACCCTTGCGTTCACGTACTATCTGGGCGGAGCTCATCTCGGGCTCCTTGATTTACAAAGCGGCGGACCGCGGGATGTTGATCTCAAGCCGGCGTCGACGCAAGTCCACGGAACCTTTTCCCCGGACGGACGTTTCCTCGCTTACTCCTCGACCGAGTCGGGCCGTTCCGAGATCTATGTCCGTACTTTTCCCGGGCAACAGGGAAGATGGCAAATCACGAACGCTGGAGGGCAGGAGCCCGTTTGGTCCAGGGATGGCAGGGAGGTCTACTTTCGAAACGCCGGCTATCTGGCAACGATTCCGGTCGAAACCGCCGGAAGTTTCGTTTTCGGGCAGCCACGCCGCTTGTTCCACGATGAGTACGAAAATTCGGAAAACGTTAGCCGTGAGCCTAATAGAAGCTACGACGTTTCCGCCGACGGGCAGCATTTCTTCATGTTAAAGAGGACGGGCGAGGAGCCAACCGACCAAATCTATCTCGTACTAAATTTCTACGAAGAGCTCAAACGCCTCGTCCCCACCGACAATTAGACTTAAAGTAAATCCTCAACGAACTGTGTCCAGGCACATATCAAGCACGTAGCACTCACTTCATGAAGTAGAGCGGCTTGGCCGGCTCCGGATCTGGATAGATTCTGGCGGCATCGCTTGCGCTGTAGAGCACGCCGTTTTTCATCACGTATTCGACCTCGCGTGTGTTCCGGATGTCCTCGAGCGGGTTCGCCTTGAGCACGACGAGATCGGCGAGCTTGTTCACTTCGATCGAGCCGAGCACCTCGCTGAGACCATGATGTTTGAAGCCGTTAATGGTTGCGATCTGGATCGCTTCGAGCGGCGTGAATCCCCCATGGACGAAGAGCTCCATCTCCCAATGCGCGCCGAGACCCATCATCTGACCGTGGGCGCCCATTTGCAGCAGGACACCTTTCTGGTGGAGGCGCCTCAGGTCTTTGGCCATTTCAACGTGATAGAAGTCATCGTCGAAAAGGTGCGTTGGCCGTCGCAAACGAACGAGCTCGTCCTTCCGGAAGAACTGGGAAAGCTTTTCGTCCTCCCAGAGCCGCTCCCGCATATGGAAATATTGTTCTCCCGAGGGCCCGTTATAGACGACGATGAGTGTTGGGGTCATGCCGATATTCGTGTGGGCGAAGAGATTACGCACATCGCTATAAAGAGGCGTCAACCCCATCGAGTGTTCGAGCCCGGTAAACCCGTCCACGAGCTGGGTGAGATTCATTTGCGGATCGGCGAACGACTCGGAGACGATATTCACCCCGTTCGAGCGCGCCGCAGCCACGAGCTGTTGCCGCGCGGCGCGCGTGTGGTTCGAGTAGTCCTTGACCGAGGTCGCGCCGTGCTCTTTGTTGAAGCGTACGTGCTCCTCCGCATCGGCGAGGGACGCGATCGGCCGGTGCATCTTCGTTCGATACTTCGTCACGAAGATAGGATCGCCGACGGAGAATAGGCGCGGCCCGACGATTTCACCCTTGCGAAGCATGTCGGAGACCCAGAAATCCTTCTGCGTCGTCCCGTAAACATCGTACATCGTCGTGACGCCATAGGCGAGATTCGCGTGGAGTCCGTACAGGCGTTGCTCGATGACGTTCAGGGTCGAGATCGGGCTGCCATAATGTCCATGCGCATCGAAGATCCCAGGCATGACGGTGCGCCCCGACAGCTCGATGACCCGTGCGCCTTCAGGAATCTCGACGTCGCCTATCGCCGTGATGCGATTGTCCCGGACCACGATGGTGGCATCGTTGAGGATGTCCATCGAGTCGTTCATGGTGAGGACCCGCGCGCCGGTCAGAGCGATGACGGAAGAGGGCGTATCGAGCTCGAACTCGAAGTCGAGTGCGACCGCGTCTCTCGCTTCCCGTCCCGCGATGACGTCGTCTAGAGACTTTCGAAAAAACCGATTCCCTCGGGTCCAGTAGAGGTCGGCACTGTCATCGCTCCACTCGGTGAAGTCGCCGTCCTGGATGTCGACGCGCTTCGTAAAGCCTTTGCCGTCCGCAGCACTCACCTCGACCACCTGGCCGATGAACGCATAGGGCGTGACAAAGCTGCGGTGATATTCGCGAAAGACGACCCACTCCAAGTTCGGTGCCAAGACAGCGCGCGTGGCGTGAAGAAAACGGTAATGCGTCAGCGGGTCGAGGCCGTCGCTGCGCACGCTTTTGAGCGTGAGCGTATCGTCGACATATTCGGTGAAATAGATTCTCGTGCCGTCTTCCGAAAAGAGGACGCTCGGCGGTCTCTTGGCATAGCGATTACCGATCCAGTGGATGGTCGTCACCTTCCGCTCCTTGCGGTCGGCGTCGAGGTGCACGAGCTCGAACTCGGTCTGGCGCTCGAGCTTACCTCCATCGATGAGCGAGCCCGCGCCACGAACAAAGGCTACCTGTTTACCATCTCGCGACACCGCGATTGAGCCGTATTGCGAACGGCGCGTCGTCAGTTTCTCCGCGGGACCGCCCTCGAGGTCTTGCACGTAGACGGCCCCCATATCGTCATCGGACCAGGATGCGTAGTACAGCTTTCCGGTCGATTCATGAACGACCGGGTTCGTCTCGAAAGCCGAGGTGTCCGTTAGCTTCGTGCTAGCGCCGTCACGATGGAGATAGAGATCTCCGAGCGCCTCGAAAACGATCCCGCGCGACGTCGGCACCCCCCACCGGTGCGAGCGCGTGCGTGCCGTGCTCTCGGGGAGCTGGAGTCCGACCCGATGGGTGTCGTCGATCTTTCGATGAACCGGTGCAACGAACTCGATGTTGCGCGATCCGCCCGTCAGCACATCCACGGCGTGAATCTGCCCACCATATGTGAGAAAAAGCTCCTTGCCTTCCGGGTGCCAGGCGATGTTCGGGTAAGCGCCGTAGAAGCTGCGCGATTCCAGACGCCCTGTATCGAGGCCGCGCATCAACACCTTCTCTTCCCGAGTTTCGAGGTCATGGACGATGAGAACCGTTTCCTTGTCATCGCGATGCACATAGGCGAGCGAGAGCCCGTCGGGCGACAATCGGGAAGTCGCGGCGCCGCCGGGTCGGTCGATATAGACCTCGACCTCCCCGGTCCCAAGGTCATAGGTCTTGATCTTCGGACCGCTCGCCGGAAGACTCCCCTCGTTATGCACGAAGAAGATCCTTCCGCTCTGCGTGTGCTCTTGAAAATGGTTGACCGGGGTGCGCTCGCCCGCAGGGAGGAGCATTTGCTTCTCACCGAACAAGTTGAACTGGTAGGCGGGAAATCGGACCTGCATGTTGAGAGCGGTGCCGTAGAGATGGCGTCCGTCCACAGACCAAGTGCCTTGAAAAACAGGAAGCTCCATCTGCGAGACATTCTCGAGCGCGCCCGTCGAACGATCGAGGATCCAAAGGTCGTTACTACCGCTTCGGTCCGAGGTGAAGGCGATCCGCGAACCATCAGGGGCGTAGCGTGGAAACATATTCCACGAACGTCCTTCGGTGAGCGGCTCCGCCCGACCGCCTTGGATAGGCATCTCGTAGAGGTGTCCGAGGAGATCGAAGACGATGCGCTCGCCGTCCGGAGACACATCGACACTCACCCACGTACCCTCGCGTGCATCCATTTCGAACACGGAGTACGGGGCGCGATCTTCATCCACGTTCCATATCGCGCTCTCTTCTTGCGCGCTTGCCTGTAGAGCCAATCCAAGAGCCAGTGTTGCTAGGATGATGCGCACGTTTGCCTCTCTCTCCCCGGTCACTGCGCCCCGATTCTAGCAGGCTTGCAGACAAAGCATTCCGAGCCGTAGAAAACTGAAGGCCGCTCCTCGACTTCTGGAAGCGGCAATTTCTCGTCGCAGGCGGCGAGGCTGTTGCCGCGCGAACGAGACGGCGTCGAGGCGAGCATGGGTTGGCGGTATGACAATAGTAATATTCGATAAGAATCTCGTTCAGAACGAGATTTCAAGAAACAGGTCGGTACGTTCTGCGGTGGCCGCCGGGAAAGTCCCGTTTCTCCTCTATCAAACGGGAGATTCCGTTGCTAGTCGGCATAGACTGTCAAATTAAGGCAAGGCTCCACAATATCGAGTGGTCGGGTTGGGTACGGCTATATCTTGTGGTCGGGGCTCTCAATTTGACAATACCTAACAGACCCTTATGCCACTGGCCCGAAGCAGCCAGCTTCAACACGTATTGATTTAGACTTATAATACGTACATGTCTAAGCTCACCTTAAGCGTGGATGAGAGCGTTGTACAGCGTGCGAAACGCTTCGCCGAGAAGCGGGGAACGTCGGTATCGCAACTGGTCCAACAGTTCCTGGACCTTTTGGCTCGTCCGCCCAAGCCCGAAGAGGACACGCCGGTTCTGCGACAACTCCGGGGAATCCTCAAGAAGGGGGATCGCGAGGACTATCGGGAGCACTTGGTCGTGAAGTATCGATGAAGCGGTTGCTCCTGGACATCAACGTGGTGCTCGATATCCTCCTCGACCGACAACCTCACGCCGCGGCCTCAGCCGCTGTCTGGGTCAAGATTGAGAAAGGTGAGGTGAGTGGGTTCGTTCCCGCCCATGGACTCACCACGATCTACTATTTGGTGGAGCGCGAGCGCGGAGCTGAAATAGCTCGTCAGGCCGTGGAAGGAATTGTCCAGGTCCTTGATGTCGCGCCCGTGGACGGTGCGGTCGTGCGCAGCGCGATGGCTTTGTCCTGGCCGGATTTTGAAGACGCTGTGTGTGCGGCTGCTGCTGAGGCTACCGGATGCGATGCCATCATCAGTCGTGATCCCGACGGATTTCCCAATCCACCGGTACCCGTGATGGACCCAGAAACCGCGCTTGCGTGGCTCGCGTCCGAGTAAACGCTGTCGGTGCTTGCGCCGTCTGCTGTTGTTAATTTGCGCCGTTCCACGGGAACAAGACCCACATGTCGGAGCAGCTCGGAATCAGCCGCTGGACCCTGCTGCAGAAGATGCGCGCCTACGGCATCGACGCCGGAAACGGCGATTCTCCCTAGTTTGCTCGATGCTAGATCTCGGGGCGGCGTGGACAATTCCTATCCTTTCGAACAAAGGCGACCCATCCATGACGTTCAAACTGCGTTCACCGTTCTTGTCGGTCGCGACTTCGAGCCGTGCTACCGTGATTTCCCGTCGCTCCGAGTTGATTGACGGAATCCTTGATTGCGGAAGCACCGCGCGTCGAGGACATGCTACGAAGCTCCCAGAGCCGTCACCAGTGTCGGGATCGCCGTGAGAGGTACGACATCTATCGAGTCGTCCAAGGCGTATTCCTTCGACCCCGGGTAGACGACCCAGATTCTTTCAAGCCCGAGGTCCTCGAGTGCGGTTCGCATCGAGCGCGTTGTTCGGGGCGCGTCTTGATACTTGAACTCGAATCCATAGCGTTTGCCTCTCAGCATCGCGAGCAAGTCGAGCTCCGCTCCGTTATGTGTTGCCCAGAAATACGCGTCTCTCGTCTCGAGCAGGCCGACGACCTGCTCGAGCGCGAAACCTTCCCATGAAGCGCCGATTTTCGGGTGCGCTTGTAGCTCCGCGAGGGTCTCGATTTTGAGAAGCGCGTGCAGGATCCCGGGGTCGTGGAGGTACACCTTGGGCGACTTTACCTGACGCTTGGAAATATTCTCGAACCATGGCGGAAGAACGCGAACCACGAAAGCGCCTCGCAAGATGTCGAGATAGCTCCGCGCGGTATTTTCCGAAGAGCCTAACGATCTCGCGAACTCCGCCGCGTTCCAAATCTGACCGTGGTAGTGAGCGATCATCGTCCAGAACCGGCGTATGGTCTCGGCCGGCACCCGGATTCCGAGTTGAGGAATATCGCGCTCGAGAAACGTGCGTATGAAATCCTCGCGCCACCTGAGGCTAGCGTTGTCATCCGCAGCAAGAAACGAGCGCGGGAAGCCTCCTCGAACCCAGAGGCGATCCTGAGCAGCGCCGCCGGTTTCGCGGAGGTCGAATCCCGATAGATCGACAAAGCCGATTCGGCCAGCGAGAGATTCGGACACTCCCCGAACGATTCCGGGCGAGGCCGATCCGAGCAGGAGAAATCGCGCGGGGTTGCCCGGTCGATCCACGAGCACGCGGAGAAGCTCGAACAAATCCGGCCGCCGTTGGATTTCGTCGATGATGACCAGACCGGACAGCTTTTCGAGTGCAGTCATCGGAGCGGACAGACGGCTTCGATCGACAGGGCGCTCCAAATCGAAGAATTCACAAGGCGCACGTTCCGCGATGATTCTGGCGAGAGTCGTTTTCCCGGACTGGCGTGGGCCGAGAAGAGCAGCTACCGGGTGCAGTTTCAGCGCCTCGTCAATGCGCTCGAGCGCGTGAGGGCGTGGCAACACATCTCAGTATTAACCATGAAATACGCATGTCAACTGATGATTTTCATGCTTATTTCATAGAAACCAGCACTCATGATCCCACAAAGGCTAGCGGTTCAGTGGGTCAAATTCAAGGAGAGGGGGCAATAGAGAATGTTTTCCCAACGGTCCATCGCCTCGAACGTCGATCTCAGCGGACTCGACCATGAGTTAGAATCCATCTCATGAAATTCCCCTGCACCTTCCTGGCCGTGTTTGTTTTGTCCGTCACGGTTGTTTCCACCTCACTTCCCGCCGCCGAGCTTCCGGACCGTGACCAGCGGAATGTGGTCATCCGCCACACCGATACGAAGTTCGACATGCCCGAGTATCGCAGCCTGCGCCTCTGGCAGGAGCGGGCCACGGCTCTTCGCGAGGAAATACTTTTTAGCGCCGGGCTGCTTCCGCTGCCGAAAAAGACGCCGCTCAACGCCCAGGTCTTCGGCAAGATCGTGCACGAAGACTACACCATAGAGAAAGTTATCCTGGAGACCTATCCAGGATTCTTTTTGGGAGGCAACCTCTACCGGCCTGTCGGCAGTTCCGAACGCCTGCCGGGCGTAGTCAATCCCCATGGACACTGGCGCTATGGGCGCCTTACGAATCAATCCCTCAATTCCATCCCCGGCCGCGGGATCAGCCTGGCGCGCCAGGGCTATGTCGCTTTCGCCTACGATATGGTTGGCTACAACGACACGGCTCCGCAGATCCCCCACAGCTCCGGGTGGGGAACGAAGGCTCACTTGTGGGGCGTCGGCATCCTGGGCACTCAGTTGTGGAACAGCATTCGAGCGGTCGACTTTCTCGCGTCGCTGCCCGACGTCGACCCAGAGCGGATCGGAGCCACCGGGGCATCGGGCGGTGGAACGCAGGTCTTCTTGCTGAGCGCCGTCGACGACCGCATCAAGTATTCGGCGCCGGTCAATATGATCTCCTCCATCATGCAGGGTGGCGACGTCTGCGAAAATGCGCCCAACCTTCGGCTGAACGCAAGCAACATGGAGATCGGCGCCATGATGGCGCCGCGCCCCATGGTGATGATCTCGGCCACCGGCGATTGGACCAAGAACACGCCCAGCGTAGAGTACCCGGCCGTGAAGTCGATCTACGAGCTCTACGGCGCCGAAGATGAACTTGAAGAAGCCCAGTTCGACTCGCCGCACAACTACCACCAGGAGAGCCGTGAAGCGGTGTATGCGTTCTTTGGCAAGAAGGTGCTCAGAGACAATGACGCCTCGCATTTCAAGGAAGAAAGTTTCGGCGTCGACCAGCTCGGAAGCTTATTGAGCTTCTGGGGGAGGCCAGCCCCGGATACTCCCAAAGACGCCGAAGCATTTATCGAGGATCGAATCCGCGAGGCCAACACATGGATTGAATCACTTCGCCCTCGAGATGGCGCCTCCCTGAAAAACGCCCGCGAGGTATTCCAGAAGGCGCTTTCACTCTCGATCGCCGCGCGGTTGCCGACTGGTGACGAGCTCGTGTCGGAGCTGATCGACACATTCGACAACGGAGAGCTTCTTGTCGTCGGTCGGCGCAAGGAGGGTGACCGAATTCCGGCGATGCTGTTGCGTCCCCGCCGGCCCCGCGCGTCCGTCGCTCCCACCTTGATTGTGCATCCCGAGGGAACGGCCTGGACGCTCAGCTCGTCGCAGAGCCGCGACGGGATGGTGCGGGCACTGCTCGAGCGCGGGGGCTCGGTTGCCGCGATCGATGTTTTTCAGACGGCGGGTGCCCGCGACGCTCGTGATATTGCTGGGGCGGGTTCCTCCGCGGAAAGGTACTTCACAACTTTCAACCGTACCGACAGCGCCAATCGTGTGCAGGATGTACTCACGGCGATCACGTATTTTCGGATGCGGTTCAACGTTCGCGAGATCAACCTGGTTGGCATGGGAGAAGGCGGCCTCTGGTCGTTGTTCGCCAGAGCGCTGGCGGACGATAACATTCGCTTGATTGCCGATCTCGACCAGTTTGACGCGGCAAGGGACGCGGAATTCGAGCGCAAGCTGTTCATCCCGCATCTTCGAAAAGCTGGAGACTTTCGGGCGGCTTCCGTTCTGGTCGCCGGACACCAGACGCTCTTGCACAACTTGAGCCCATCGTTTCCCCGCGACTGGTTCGAAGGAAGTTTCGTCGCTGCCGGCACTCAGGACATGCTGGAGCTGCACTCTGCGGCTCTGACCGAGCAGGAGTTGATCGACCGGTTACGCTGAAACCATGCGTCGAGCCGCGCCTCAGCCATGAGATGATTGCCGGCCGGCGCGGAGTGCCTGCCATTTGGGCACCAATGCTTCACCGGTGCGTCCATCAACGCTCTCCTGCCGTTGGCTTGAAGGGTCTCGGGGAGCAGAGGTAGAATTGTGCCTGTTTCAACCTGGCTCGGATGGATATTTTGAAGGATTCGCGAACGTGATCGGCCGCACGCTGCTCCACTACGAGGTCCTGGAGAAAGTGGGCGCGGGTGGAATGGGCGACGTCTATCGGGCGGCGGACAAGAAGCTCAAGCGCGAGGTGGCGTTGAAAGTCCTGCCTTCCGAAATGTCGAGGGACCCCGACCGGTTGGCCCGATTCCAGCGAGAAGCCGAAGCCATCGCCGCGCTGAACCATCCCAATATCGTGACCCTCTACTCGGTGGAAGAGGCCGAGGGCATTCACTTTCTCACGATGGAGCTCGTCGAGGGGAAGCCCCTTTCAGAGATCCTCACCGAGGAAGGGCTGAGCGCGGAGAAACTCCTCGAGATCGCTATCGCCCTGACGGGAGCGCTTGCGGCAGCCCACAGAAAGGGGATCACGCACCGGGATCTCAAGCCCCAGAACGTGATGATCGGCAAGGACGGGCGCCCCAAGGTCCTGGACTTTGGCCTGGCAAAGTTTGCGCGGCCTGCCGGTGAGCCCGGAGGTGAAATCGATTCAGCGCTTGCGACCGAGGCGAGGACGCAGGAAGGGATG
>SMVB01037484.1_pt1 | contig 27299 bp, 28 predicted proteins | sample 2456461 | NCBI WGS metagenome assembly SMVB01 (sample SAMN11095934, study PRJNA526329) | marine sediment metagenome | biome: Marine sediment; feature: Surficial sediment; material: Deep marine sediment; isolation source: Hadal surficial sediment | place: Pacific Ocean | collected 2014-05 | depth...
CGCCCCACCCCCTTGTAAGAACCTTGCCTATTCGGGTTCCCGGCCCCGGCATGCTCCCTAAATCCCCCAAAAACAAGGCCTTTCAGAGGCGAGAAAACCCTTTAAATATCTAAAGTTCAGACTCGTTTAACCCGATAAAATAACAGTAGGATTTCAGGTGGAACAAAACCTTTTACCCAGAGTTTTAAAATGCCCTCTACCCTATTTGGCATCAGCACAGGATTTGACAGCGCCGAGTTGATCGACAAACTGGTCGCGCTCAAAGGGCGTCCCATTGACTTTAAAATAGATCAAAAAAACCTGGAGTCCAGCAAACGGAGCCTGCTTCAAACCCTGGGAGGTCTGCTCGAAGGATTCCAAACCAGTTCGCTAGCTCTCAACACGCGTAAGGAGTTTTTTGTCAATCAGGGGGTTTTCACCCGGACGGCAGGTACCGGTGACGTGGTCAGCCTGCTGACAACATCCGCCGCTTCACCGGGTTCGTTCATACTGGACGTCACCCAGCTGGCACAGGCCGAAAAGCTGGTTTCGAATAACGGGTTTGCGGCTTTGACCGACGTCATCAGTATTCCGGGGATTTTAAATATCACGGTGGCAGGCGTCACGACCATGATCAACCTCGATGCCAGCAACAACACCTTGGAGGGTGTGCAACAGGCGATCAACAACGCGGGGATCGCGGTGGAAGCCACGATTTTGAACGACGGATCCGGCGCCACTCCACTCCGTCTGGTCATCTCCGGAACCAACACCGGCGCCGCCAATACCGTCGTCGTGATGCTACCGTCGCAACCCTTCACGACCACGCAAACGGCGCAGGATGCGCTGTTGACCCTGGACGGCATCGCCATCACCAAATCCAGCAACACCATCAGCGACATCATTGCCGGAGTCACTCTCACTCTGGAATCGATCGGCACCGGCAACATCAAAATTTCTACGGACACCACCGAAATCACCACCAAAATCGAGAGTTTTGTTGACGAATTCAACACCTTGATGGAGTTCATTGACGACAACACCTCGTTCGATACGGAAAGCCTTGAAACCGGTTTGCTGTTCGGGAACTCCGCGGTCCGCAGTATTGAGAGTCGATTGCGCGCCATTATCACCGGTCAAGTGACAGGGGCCACCGGAACCTTTTCGTTTTTATCCCAGATAGGAATCACCACCGGTGATGACGGGTTGTTGACCATTGACAGCACCATACTGAGCGATGCCCTGGCCACGGACCCAGAGGGTGTGAGCCAACTGTTCATCAGCAATGGAACGGCCACCGATGCCAGAGTGAGTTTTGTCGGGTTCTCAACCGCTACGGTCGCGGGTTCCTATGACGTTCAGGTTTCGGCCATGGGAGTGCCGCAATTGAGCAACGCGGGCGCGGCCGTATTTGTCAATGCCGTCGTCATCGGAAGCTTCTTCACCGGCGCGGTGGGCACCGATGCGGAGGGTTTGATCTTCAGCATCAGCACACTGGTTCCCGGCGCTTACGGCACCATCGATTTATCGCTGGGTGTGGCGGAACAATTGAACCGCGAATTGAGTGTTCTGGTGGATTCCACCGTGAGCGGCCCCCTGACAGCTGCATTGGCCATCACCACGAACACCATCGACGACTTGGCGGAAACCATCGCGGACCTGAAGTTTCGCCTGGAATCGTTTGAAGACAACCTCCGGAGAAAGTTCGTCAATCTGGAAATCATTTTGGGGCGGCTGGATACCCAAAGGTCCGCCATGCAAGCGGCACTGGCCGGACTCAAAAGTATACGCAGTAACAATTGATTTAACAAATTCTTGAAGGAGTGACCTGAATGGATGCATCGCAACGTTACAGCGAATACCATAATAATTCCATCTCCACATCCTCTCAAGGCAAGCTCATCGTGATGATGTATGAAGGCGCGATCCGGTTCGTCACCCAAGCCATCACCTGCATGGATCAAAAAGACATCTCAGGGCAAGGAAACAACATCCAAAAAGCGTACGATATCGTCAATGAGCTGTCGCTGTCCCTGAACTTGGATGAGGGGGCGGAAGTTTCCCGGAAACTCGACAACCTTTACCAGTTTATTTTAAAACAATTGACCCTGGCCAACATCAAATCCGACAAAAAGGCTCTGGCGTCTGTGCTTAAAATTTTATCCCCTTTGAAAGAAGGTTGGGAGCAAATATCCGGTGGTAAACATTCGGCGGATATTCCGGCGCCGAATGAGGCGTTGCCAAAAAAATTCGCCGCCAAGTGTTGATCCCTCACAGGCATCCCCCATTTTTTTCAAACCATTAAATTTTAAAATACTGCCGCGCTGTAGAAAGCCCGCAAAATTTCTGCGGCTTTTTTTTGACAAACACCAGGACATGTGATAAAAACCCGCTCTCCATAAACTTCGATTCCAGCAAATTCAACACTCAGTGCTTTTATGAAAATTCACGAATATCAGGGCAAGGAGCTTCTCAGTAAATACAACGTTCCGGTTCCCAACGGAAAGTTGATTCACTCAGCAGACGAGGCCGCCGAAGCCGCCCGTGAATTAGGGACGAGCGTGGTGGTGGTGAAAGCTCAAATCCATGCCGGTGGCCGGGGCAAGGGCGGTGGCGTCAAGCTCGCCAAAAGCCCCGAGGAAGCCGCCCAATACGCGGGCCAAATACTGGGCATGACGCTGGTGACTCACCAAACCGGTCCCGAGGGACGGTTGGTCAAAAAAGTGCTGATTGAGGAAGGGATGGAGATCGCCAACGAACTCTATATGGGAATTCTGATCGACCGCGAAAACAGCCAGGTGATGATCATGGCTTCAGAAGCGGGCGGCATGGAAATCGAAGAAGTGGCGGCGGCCACACCGGAACGAATCATCAAGCAACATGTGGATCCTCTGATTGGCGTTAAACCTTATCTGGCCAGAAAAATCGCATTCGCCCTCAACCTGAGAGGCGCCGCTTTAAAGCAGGCCATCCCCTTCATCATCAACTTGTACGAATGTTTTGTTAAAGAGGATTTGTCCTTGCTGGAAATCAATCCGTTGGTGGTCACGAAAGACGACCGTGTTTTGGCCTTGGATGCCAAGATGGACATCGACGACAACGCGCTCGGCCGCCATGCCGACACTTACGCGTACCGCGATCTGGATGAGGAAGACCCCAACGAAGTTGAAGCCGGTAAATATCGCCTCAACTACATTCAGCTGGACGGCAACATCGGATGCATGGTCAATGGCGCCGGTTTGGCGATGGCGACCATGGACATCATCAAGCACACCGGCGGCGAGCCCGCTAATTTTCTGGATGTCGGAGGCGGCGCCGACGAAGAGATGATTGAAAACGCGTTCCGCATTCTCGTGGTGGACCCCAAGGTGAAAGCCATATTCATTAATATTTTTGGCGGCATCCTGCGGTGCGACCTGTTGGCCAACGGAGTGGTGGCCGCCGCCAAGAAACTGAACCTCAAAATTCCCGTGATCATTCGGATGGAAGGCACCAACATGGAAGAGGGCCACCGCATCCTCAATGAATCCGGATTGAATTTTATTGTGGGCAATGGCATGAAGGACTCCGCTAAAAAAGTGGTGCAGGCAATCCAATGAGTATATTAGTAGACGAAAAAACACGGCTTCTGGTACAAGGCATCACCGGGCGGGAGGGCCAGTTTCACACTGGTCAGGCCATCGAATACGGAACAAATGTGGTGGCGGGAGTCACGCCCGGCAAAGGCGGCCAGTCGGTTCTCGACGTGCCGGTATTCGACACCGTTAAAAAAGCTGTGGATAAAACCAAAGCCAATGCCACCGTGATTTTCGTTCCGCCGGCATTTGCGGCCGATGCCATTCTGGAAGCGGCGGATGCTGGAATCGCGTTGATCGTTTGCATCAGCGAGGGCATCCCGGTGATTGACATGGTGGAGGTATACCACTATTTGGAAGGTTCGGATTCCCGCCTGGTCGGTCCCAACTGTCCCGGCGTCATCTCTCCCGGCAAAGCCAAGATTGGCATCATGCCCGGCCACATCCATAAAAAAGGCAATGTCGGCATCATTTCGAGAAGCGGTACCCTGACTTATGAGGCGGTCAGCCAATTGACCGCGCTGGGCATCGGGCAGTCGACCTGTGTCGGAGTGGGCGGCGATCCCATCATCGGAACGCGTTATATTGATGTTCTGAAAATGTTCCAGAAAGACCGGACCACGAAGGCCATCGTCATGATTGGGGAAATCGGCGGAACCGCTGAAGATGAAGCGGCTTATTTCATCAAGAAGAACATTTCCAAACCGGTGATCGGTTTCATAGCCGGACAAACCGCACCTCCGGGCCGACGCATGGGTCACGCCGGGGCGATCATTTCAGGCGGCCAGGGCACGGCTGAAGAAAAAATGAAGATCATGAAAAAGTGCGGCATCAAGGTCTGCAAAAGCCCGGCGGACATCGGCAAAACCGTTGCTAAATATCTGTAATTCCCGCCACCCGCCGCTCATCACTTATAAAGATCCGCCCGCGTGAGCGGTAGCCCTGACGGTCCCTTCGAAGAACGCTTGGTCGCCACCACCTGGCAGATATGCATCGAACCATCCCTGAACCCGGTTGCAACTCCCGCCAGGTAAAGCGCCCACATCCGAAATTTTTCGACCCCCACGAACCCGATCGCCTCGTCTTGGCGGGCCATGAGTCTCCGGTACCAGTGCTGACAGGTCATGCCATAATGTTCGCGCCAGGCTTCGATGTCATGCACCTCGAACCCGGCAAGTTCCATCGTGTCAACTGTGTGCCCAATATTATCGAGCTCGCTTCCCGGAAAAATATATTTCAAAATCAGACGCCGCTCGGGCCTGATCCGGCGGGCTTTGCGGCGCGAAGCCTTGGCCCGGCGTGAAATGCCATGGTTTAAAAGAATGCCCCGGTCCCGCAACAGCGAATTGATCTTCTGAAAATATTTTGGCATGTTGGCGATACCAATCGCCTCGAACATGGCCACGCTGGCCACCTTGTCATAAGTGCCCTCCAGAGTCGCGTAATCGCGGAGCTCGACGGTCACTTGATCGGCCAAGCCGAGCTGGTTGATTTTTTCCGTGGTAAAGTCAAACTGCTCTTGCGACAGGGTCACGCCATGCGCTTTCACCCCATAATGACGGGCGGCGTGACAGAGCAACCCGCCCCAGCCACAGCCGATTTCAAGTAGTTTCTCACCTGGCTGGAGACGCAGTTTGCGGCAAATCATTTCCAGTTTGTCGTGCTGGGCCTGTTCGAGGGAATTGTTGGCGTCTGTGAAATAGCCGCACGAGTACTGCATCTCGGGATCGAGAAACAACGCATAAAAATCATTGCTGATATCGTAATGAAACTGGATGAACTTTTTATTGTCACGGCTCGGTTCATCCCGGCCTACCGCATCATCCTGATACTCGTGTTGAACGGTTATATCTCCGGAAGGGGAAAAAAGAAGCGGCAGTGCCTGGCGGATCAGGAAGAACTTGTTCAACGTCTTCAATTTCTTCCGCACCTGTTTCTCACGCACGAGCGCGATCAAATCAATCAGGTCGCCGTGAATTTCAAGGTGGCCCTTCACATATTGCAGGAGCAGGTGTTCGAGGGTGGGCCGACGCATGAGCGCCCCGAGGACTCCCGGCCCATTGATGGCAATGAAGAAACCGTCATGAACGTCTTGCCCCAGCGGCACCATGGAGCCGTCCCACAGGCGGACCGAAAACCGGGCATTGATTGTTTTGCCGATATACTCGAGTATCCGCCGAATGGCGGCCAATCTGTTTTCTGCTGAGAAAAAAAACATTTTCAACTCCGTTTTGGAACATTCGAAACCAGCCTTAAAACCATTCGCCCGGTTTTGGCATCTAATGATTATGGAAAAACAATTCTGTTCCAAATGTGGCGCTGAAAACGTAACCGATTCGGCCTGGTGTGAAAAATGCCTGAACCCGTTCCGCTCGTATGGCGATGACAAGATCCTGCAGTGCCCGGCCTGTTTCCATCCCAATGATTACGCGCAGGACCATTGCGAAGTCTGCCACGAACCGTTGAAACCGGGACAAGTGGAGTGATCAACCCTCCGCTTCGGCGGAATCGCGATTCGATTGCAACTGATTCAACTCGGCTTCGTAATCAAGGTTGCTGAATATTTCGCCTTTGCGGAAATTGGCGAAATACAGTTTGGCGTAAATCCCAATGATGGCATGCAGGGCTTCGTGCTCGTCCACGCCGCCCGTTTTCAGCCGCTGGTAGGTTTCGGCCACAAACTCAGGAGAGTAATCCTGAATTTGCTTGTCCACCACCACATGCAGGACGGTGTGGACAAAAGGATTGACCACCTTGCCGTCTATCTCCTGCGGATAAATAGCCATTTCCCCCATATCCCAAATCGAATCGAACTCAGGATGCAAGTCCATGATTTGGACGATTCGTTCATCCACTTCCGCAATATCTTTTCCCTCAGACCGGTCGCCCGCCACTCGCAGAATACGGGTCTGAGTTTCCTTATCAAATTTCATAGCTTCACCTTTTCTAATAACCTGCTTATTTTCCACACCCCTTGGGAGGCGAGAGATTTTAATTCATACGGTCCAATAATTCTAGAAATAAAAGGGGTGAGTTGTATCGCAAACTGTAACGCAGACTGGATACGCTCAGAGACCCCGGCCTCACGCGTCTCAGGGGGTTACGGATGAGTGTGTGCGGCGTGCCCGGCCACTTCCGCCCCCATAGACCATGAATACCCTTTTGCCCTGACGCACATGATATTTGGCCCATGCCGGGGATTTGCCGCCGTAACTCGCCTCGGGGTCTTCCCCTTCCGCCTTCAGAAAGTCCGGGTAATCCAATCCCGCATCGAAAACTTCCAGAAGCAGAGAATCGGAGGTAAAACCCTCGCCCGTAAAACTGATTTTGCTCAAAAATTCCTGGATCTCGCTCGGATCGTTCAGTTCAATGGGTTTCATTGTTTTTTCAGGTATTTTAAAATTAAACAAAAAGTTTTGACTCAAGCTAACCATTTGATATGGTAAGACCCTCTTCAGCCTGATTTTTCGAGTATATTAACACACGCCCCGCAGGTCGCAAAATTATGAATCGCTGGGACCATCTTTAAAGGACTATTTATGTTGACCGAGAAAAATCTGGCGCTCACCCGCGCCGAACCATCAGGAAACGGTGGGCTTCAATTTGTTTACCGGGTCCATAATTATGGGCTGACGGCCTGCAGTCCTCCCAAGGAAGATGTGGCCATGATCCAATGGCAAGTGGATGTCGTAAAATATCTAGATGACAAGACCCTGCGGTTTGAGATTTGCCACAGCACCGACCTGGCCGATAAAACTTTAACCTTCCGCAATGACAAGACTATCAATGAGTTTCTTGAGAAAGCATTCGTATATTTTGAAGAATTGCATACTTTGGAAAAAATGATGGAGAACCCCTGACCGCCGTGGCGCCTGTTAAAAATCAACCCCCGGTTGACCCAAAAGATGATCGGGCAGTTTCTTTCAGGCCTCAAGGAATCATTGAGCCACCCCGATAAAAACAAATAATCAATTTAAATTCAATAAGTTATAAATATTTTATTGGAAAATCTCTAGCTCAGTAGCGGCATGTCTGCAAGATTGTTTCAAAATGGGCGAAATTAGCTGATTTTTTTCAAATGACTCCCTATTAAAATTGTAAAAAATTATCAATCATGGTAAGTTGTCTCTCTTGCAAGTCAGGGGATAGAAGTCAGTTACCAATCAAACTCCACAGTCAATTTTATTGGCATTTTGTAAATAAATATATAGTATGTAACCCCTTTAAATACAATAACCATTAGAGGAATCGTTATGGCAGACCAACAAACCGCCAAAAAAGAAAAATGGGTCCCAAAAGGAGATTTACAAAAAGTCGTAGACCCGGTGTGGTTATTGCGCGAAGCGCCTCGTGAGACTCAATTCATCACCGGCAGTGAAGCGGCCCGTGAAGCCATTCGCCGGGCCAATGTAGATATTGCCATTTCTTATCCCATCACCCCGCAGAGCGAAACGATGCAACAGGCGGGTTACCTGTATGACGAAGGTTACATCAAGGATTATTATCGTGCCGAAGAAGAAATCGGCGTCATGACCGCCCTCGGCGGTGCCTCCCGCGGCGGAGTGCGTTGCCTGACAGCAACTTCGGGTCCAGGCCTGATGCGCGGAATGGAAGCGATTTCCTCCTGGCCCGGAGCGCGCACGCCTTTGCTCCTGATGAACATGTGCCGGGTGATCAACACCCCCTTGGCCATCCAACCCGACAACATTGAAATTTCCTTCTTGCTCAATACCGGCATTCTGCATGCCCACGCAGAAAACCAGCAGGATTTCTTCGATTATTCCCTGGCCGCCTTCATGGTTTCCGAGGAAGTGGACGTCACTCTACCCGCAGTGGTTTCCGTGGATGGATTTTTTGTGACCCACGCCCGCGGTCAAGTGTCCATGCCTTCGGCAGATTTCAAACTGCCGCCGCGGGATGGTTGGCGGTCTGCGGTACCGGCCATGGACAACGAAAACCCACCGGCCCGGCTTTCCCGGGATGCTCCCATTCAAAAAAGTAACTTCATCAGTTACCACATGCACGCCAGCTGGCAACAGGAGGTTTTTGCCGCGGTGGAACGGTCCGCCAAATACTGGCGGAAATACATCGGGGACCTGATAGAAGTCATCAATCCGGAGGCCGAGGAATTCCTCGTCGCCTCCGGTGCGTGCGTCTCCCAGGCCCGTGAAGCAGTGCGCCAGGAAGGCGAGCAGGGCCGCAAGGTCGGTTTGATCAAAATCAAAACCATTCGCCCTTGGCCGAGAAAAGAAATCGAGGCCGCCTTAAAAAACGCCAAGCGTGTTTTCGTTCCGGAATTCAACCAGGCCGGCTGGTTGCACAAAGAATTGTGCTCCACCTTGTACGGACACTGCAAAGCAGAAATCGTAGCTGGACCGCGCGTGTATGGCGGGATGACCATGCCCACAGAAATGATTTTGGAGTGGCTGGCCAGATTTCGAAAGTAAGGTCTCCGATGGTCCATTTGCTTTGAACACGTCTTTTGTATACAATGTGTGCCTTGCGAGATGCATATTTCTGCCAGACGCATGTTCCCAAAGAGTCAGATTTGTTTTATACTTCAGTTAGATTGTTGAGTTTGGATTAATTGTATCTTTCATTTTAATTATAAAAATTAAGTTTTCTATATATAGAAAGGGACATCACCATGTCTTTAGAAACCGTTAGACCTTCTCCGGGTTTTGAAGATCTTTTACCCATTGAATACCGCGATCTGATCAAGAACGGTCAGTATGGACGGGAAATGAAAGTCAGTGACATGGGTAAGTTCAAGGAGATCATCGAAGAGCACCCCATGTGCTCCGGCTGTGCCATGACGCTGTTTATTCGCCTGGCGGTGATGGCCCTGCCCTGTCCTGAGCACACCATCCACGTCGGTACCGCAGGATGTGGCCGTTTGGCCATCAGTCAGGCCAACATCCCCTTCATCTATGGCAACTATGGCGACACCAATTCGGTGGCGTCCGGCCTCAAGCGCGCCTTGGAGATCCGTTTTCCCAACCAACCCAAAGATGTCGTGGTGATGGCTGGGGACGGCGGCTTGATCGATATCGGTTTTCAGGGCCTGATGCATTCCTGGTTCCGTCTGGAAAAATTCACCACCATCATGCTGGACAACGAAGTGTACGGCAACACCGGCGGTCAGGAAAGCGGCATGACCCTTAAGGGCCAGGTTCTCAAGATGGCTCCTCGTGGAAAAGTAACCGGTAAAATTGATGCCATGGCGCTGGCCAAGGTGGCAGGAGTCGCCTACATCGCCCGCATTGCGCCGACCAACCCATCGCGTGTACTCCGGACCATTAAACGGGCCATTTATATCGCACGAGAGATTGGACCGACGTACATTCAAGCCTACACCTCATGCAACATTGAGTATGCCATCCCCACTCCGGATGTCATGCAGGACGCCTTTGACGTTGAAAAAGACCGGTATGGGTTTGAGGAAATTTTCACAGATGATGCTAAAGCCTTTATCACCGATTTGGAAAAGAAACAAAAAGAAAAAGCCAAGGCGAGTGCCAAAAAATAAAGAGGAGGTTTTAAACTAATGTCAAAAGTCCATCGTTACAATGTTCGTATGGCCGGGCTCGGCGGTCAGGGTGTGGTCACTGCGTCTCATATTTTGAGCAACGCCGTAGTCATTTCCAAGGGGTTCAGTTCCTTGGTACCCTTCTTCGGTTCGGAAAAACGCAATGCCCCAGTGGAAAGTTATGTACGAATTTCGAATACCGAAATCTTCGAAATTGGGGAGATCGTTTATCCCAACGTGCTGATAATTTTCAGTGCCCAGGTCATCACTCTGGGCAAGTCCTACACCATGCCTTTTTATACGGGCCTGAAGCAGGGCGGAATTATCCTGATCAACAGCCCGGAGCCACTGGTATTCTCTCCTGATGAAACCCGCGAGCTGGAAGAAAAGGAAGCCAAGATTTATTATATTCCCGCCACGGAAATGGCCAATGAAGTCGCTAAAACCGAGTTGGCCACCAACATGGCCATGTGCGGAGCCATCGCGGCCATTTTTGGCATGCCCAACATGGAATCCCTGGAAGGGTCGGTGAAGGACCGGTTCATCGGTAAAGGCATCGTGGTCTCGGGGGGCACCGCCGCCCTGGACAGTGTCATCGAGAAAAAGTTTGCCAAAAAGGCAAAATTGCTTGAGGCCAATATGAACACGGTTAAAGCCGCCCACCAATACGCTATCGACCACAAGTGGGGCGTGCACGCGGATTCGGAAAAAACGGTTTCTGTTTAACGATTAATTACTGGAGTTACCATGTATTACATTGCTGATGTCGATAAAGAGATCTGTGCCCAGAGTAACTGCCACCTTTGCACCACCTTTTGTCCGGAGTCCAATTGCATCAATTACAGTGAGGAAGACAAATCAGCTTATGTTTCAGTGGACCGTTGCAAATCCTGCGAAATCTGCGTTTACATTTGTGATACTGTCGCTAAAAAGCATGCTATCAAGATGACATGGATCAAAAAACTGGAAGACAGGTTTGTGATCAAAAGGGTCGGCCTCGTTCTAAGATAATCTCTTATTTCATACAAAAAAGGGTATTTGGGCTGGATGTCCAAATACCTTTTTTTTTTACCCTCAACAACTTAAACTTAAAAGTGGAGAGTTCGAAGAATTATGGAAAACACCCTGGCAATCATCAAACCGGACGCCGTGGAGCGCAATTTAATCGGAAAAATTCTGGAGCGTGTGGAGTCCAATGGATTTCGTGTGGTTGCCATGAAAAGAGCTCAATTGTCCAAAACCACCGCCGAGGGTTTTTATTATGTTCACAAAGACCGTCCCTTCTTCAATGACCTGACCACCTTCATGTCCTCTGGGCCCGTGGTATTATTGGTTTTGGAACGGCAGGAGGCTATAAGCCAATGGCGGCAACTGATGGGCGCCACCAACCCCAAGGATGCTGAACCTGGGACCATTCGCAAAGATTTCGCAATCGACCTTGAAAAAAACTCGGCGCATGGCTCGGATTCCCCGGAAACCGCAGCGTTCGAAATATCGTATTTTTTCAGCCAAACAGAAATCCTGTCTTAATTTCATGACATCTAAGGTAGAATAAGTCGAGGCCTCATTATGTCACTCAAAAAATTTTTCGCCAGCGGCATTATTTTCGCCCTGATGGGATCCTTTTGGGGAGCCTCGCCGAGTTGGGGCGTCTCTCCTTACCAGTATCAGCTCTACAAAAATTCCGAAAATTTTGGTGTTGTCATTTTTCCTAAAAAACACATCTACCCGGAACTGGATAATTTTATTTTATCTCTGAAATTTAAAAATGTGCAGTCCGGGGAAGCTGTCATGCGGCAAGGCAATAAAAAGGAAAATGCAACCTACATGATGCCAGTTGAGGTACAAAAAAATTACCAGATCAAAAAGTTCGTTGTCCTTCAGGTGTTGAATGATCAACAGAGTATAATGATTGGTATTTATGATCAGGAGTTCGGCCTCACACTGCCCTCAAGAGTGTTTCAACTGGAGGACGTCAAGAAGAACTTGCCCAAAACTCTGGATGTCTTCAGAGAGCAACTGGGTTACGAAAGAAAATCTATCCGGGGAAACCCACCGCATCAAGTTTTACCCTTTAAAATGCGAGACGTTGGTGTCAACCCCGTCGTAAGTTCAGGAGTTTAATGTCTCATGCCCATATATGAGTACGAATGTGAAAAATGTAAAGAACACGCGGAAGTCCTGCAAAAAGCCAGTGACCCTCCCATGGAAACTTGCGAAAAATGTGGCGGAAAGTTGACCAAGTGCATCACTAATTCCACATTTCATTTATACGGGCCCGGTTTCTTTACCACGGACAATAAGAGAAAGTATCTGAAATAGGTTCATCCATGATTTATATCACGCGAAAATTGGAGTTCTGCGCCAGCCACCGGCTTTTCAATCCGGAGTATTCGGATGAAAAAAATGCGGAGGTCTTTGGCCTGTGCAACAACCCCAATGGCCATGGCCACAATTATGTTCTCGAAGTGACTGTCTGTGGCGAGGTGCATCCGGAAACAGGGATGGTGCTGGATTTGAAAACGCTGAAAAAACTGGTGACCGATGAGATCATAGAAAAGGTCGACCATAAAAATCTTAATGTGGATGTACCTTTTTTAAAGGACGTGATTCCTACCGCAGAAAACCTGGCGATCTATTTTTGGGAAGTCCTGGAACCCAAACTGCAAAGCGGCAAATTACAGGAGCTAAAACTTTATGAATCCCCACGCAACTTCGTAGTTTATAGAGGAAAATCCCATGGAAGAGTTGATTGAAAAATTACTGATCGAGCTGGGAGAAAATCCTTCCCGCGAAGGCTTGAAAGACACTCCTGAGCGCGTGACCAAATCCATGAAGTTTTTGACCGAGGGTTATTGGATCGACATTGATGAGCTGGTCAACGGTGCTCTTTTTACGGACAACAATACTGATGAAATGGTGATCGTCAAGGATATTGATATGTTCAGTCTGTGTGAGCATCACTTGCTCCCGTTTTTTGGGAAATGCCACGTCGCTTATCTACCGCAGGGAAAACTTATCGGGCTCAGCAAAATTCCTCGTGTGGTCAACGCCTTCAGCCGCCGGTTGCAGGTCCAGGAGCGGTTGACCACACAGATTGCTGATTGCATCAACGAAATTCTCCAGCCCAAGGGAGTGGCGGTGGTGATCGAAGCGCTCCATCTCTGCATGGCCATGCGGGGAGTGGAAAAGCAAAGCTCCTACACCACCACCAGTTCCATGCTCGGTTATTTCAAATCCAATCCCAGCACACGCAGTGAATTTCTCAGCCTGATTCAATATCCGTCGCGTGCCCAAAGATAACTCCCCCCATCCAAGGTTCCATCAATACATTTTTAACTCATTGTTTAACAATTCGTTATAGAAACACATAGTTTTGACATCGCGGAAACTTACAGGATATAATTGAACAAACAAATCCATTAAGGAAACACTCCTCTTGAGCCAAATCACATCCAAAGAACTTCTTCTCGAAACCAACCAGTTCATTCCGGACATCTTCGGCGTTCATGACGAAAACCTCAAAAACATTGAGAAGAAATTCAGTGTTCGCATCACCACCCGGGAAAACCAAATCAAAATCATTGGCGATCCCGACAACATTGAAATGGTGGAGCGGCTCCTCGATCAGTTGCTGAGCATGTTATCCAGCGGCAACAAACTGGTCAACGGCGACATCAAATTTGCTATCCGCCTGATGGCGGAGGATCCGCAAATCGATCTGGTGAAGCTCTTCGCCGAACGCATAGCCGTTGCGCCGCGTAAAGGATTTATCACTCCCAAGGGCGCCAATCAGCGCGACATGATTCAAGCGATTCGTGAGAATGATATCGTACTCGCCATTGGGCCGGCAGGAACCGGTAAAACCTATCTGGCAGTAGCCATGGCGGTAGAAGCTTATATGAAGCGGAATTACAAACGCATCATTCTCACCCGACCGGCGGTCGAAGCGGGTGAAAAACTGGGTTTTTTGCCCGGCGATATTACCGAGAAGATCAATCCCTACCTGATGCCGCTTTACGATGCCCTGTACGAAATGGTGGAGTTCAATCAAGTCCAGCAAATGCTTCAGGACGGCCACATAGAAATCGCTCCTCTCGCCTACATGCGTGGACGTACCTTGAACGATTCTTTCATCATCCTTGATGAGGCCCAAAATTCCACACTGGCCCAGATGAAAATGTTCCTCACCCGTTTGGGATTTCGATCCAAAATGGTGGTGACCGGTGACATCACCCAGGTAGACTTGTCCAAGGATACGAAATCCGGATTGATTCACGCTCAGGAAATTTTAAAAAATATTGACGGAATTCGTATCATCCAATTCAAGGAAAAGGATGTCGTACGGCATGAACTGGTAAAAAAAATAGTCCGGGCTTATAACCAAACCAACGAGTAGCTGATCATAAAAAACTCTGAACTCGCCTCAAGCAATTCATCAATTCAGAAACCCTCCGTTTTTTACAATGTTTGCTCCTGGCGGGCATAAAATTTCAAGAACCATGCGAATTCTTGTCAGGAATGGACAAAGAAAACATAAAATTGATTCGAGGCTGTTTAAAAAACGACTTGCGAAGATTTTACAAGCATTGGAGCAAAACCCTTGCGAGCTCAGTGTTTTGCTCACCGGTGATCGTAAAATCAAGAAGTTGAATAGCCAATACAGGAAGGTGGACAGTGCCACCGATGTGCTTTCTTTTCCTCAGGACTCTTCCGCCGTTGATGAGCAGGGGATTCCATTATTGGGGGACGTTGTTATTTCTGTGGAGACCGCCGCCAGGCAGGCTAAAGAACATCTTCTGACGTTGGATGAAGAGTTGGCTCTTTTGGCCATCCATGGCATACTTCACTTGCGGGGACTCGATCATGAGCGGTCCAGCAAAGAAGCTCGCCTAATGCAACGGCAGACCCGCGATCTGTTCACACTGATTTTCCCCGGACGGCAACCTTCCGGAACCAGCAACTTTTAAATGGTGAATACGAGGAGGCCATCATGGAAAGCCTATGGGCGCCTTGGAGAATGGATTATATTGTTTCGGACAAATCCAAAGAATGCGTTTTCTGCACGGCCCCCAAGGCAGAAAACGATTCCATTAAGAAAATCCTTTTTCGCGGACCCAACAGTTATGTGATTTTAAATATTTTTCCTTATGCCAACGGACATTTAATGATTTGCCCTTACCGGCACGTTGGCTGTATCACCCTTTTGAATGATGAAGAATCCCATGAGATGTCCGTTTTAACGAAGCAGTCGCTGGGCATCCTCCGCCAGGAATACCGGCCCGATGGATTCAATACGGGATACAATATTGGCAAAAGCGCCGGTGCCGGGTTTGAGGAGCACCTCCATGGACACATTGTTCCGCGCTGGAATGGAGACACCAACTTCATGCCGGTCCTGGCAGAAACCAAGGTGCATCCGGAGCATATCGAGGCCACCTACAACCGATTGGCTCCAATTTTCAGGAATATCACCCTTTGAGCAATCACCATGACCCGCACAGCCCCAGGCCGGCCCACCGCCGAAGACGACACTCCGATGATGCAACAGTATCAACGGATCAAAAAAGATTATCCCGACGCCATTCTTTTTTTCCGCATGGGCGATTTCTACGAAATGTTTTTGGAGGATGCCAAAGTAGCCTCAAAAATTTTGGAAATCACCCTCACCTCGCGCAATAAAAACAACCCCATTCCCATGTGCGGCATCCCGCATCATTCCGCCAACCTTTATATTTCCAAGCTGATCAAAAGCGGAAAAAGTATTGCTGTCTGCGAACAGGTTGAAGACCCCAGGCAAGCCAAAGGATTAGTGAAACGCGAGGTGGTTCGCGTCATCACACCCGGCACCGTCCTGGATGAAAATCTTCTGGACCCCAAAAACCATCATTTTCTGGTGTCCCTTTATTTCGGCAAAGAAAGTTCGGGACTCGCATCGTTGGATATTTCCACGGGGCTGTTCCATGTCATGGAATTACCACAAAATAACTGTGATGCCTTGTTGAGCGATGAATTGACCAAATTGGAGCCCCGGGAAGTGATCGTCCCTGAGTCAGCCTTCAAGGATAATGGGACCAGTCAAAACTTACTTCAGCAGGAATCGTATTGTCTTCGACCGAGGGAAGACTGGACCTTTTCCTACACCCAGGCTCGCCGGGTTCTGCTGGAGCATTTCAAGACCCAATCTCTGGAAGGATTCGGTTGTGAGGCCCTGCCCTCGGCCATTTGTGCCGCTGGCGCTCTCATCCATTATCTCAAGGAAACTCAGAAAACCAGCCTTCAGCATATTAATTCACTATCCACTATCAGTTCTGATCATTTCATGCAACTGGACCAAAGCACGGTGGCCAGCTTGGAGCTGGTCCAATCGAGTGATGGCCAGAGAAAACATTCTCTGTTGGGATTGCTGGACGAGTCTTGCACTCCCATGGGAGCCCGGCGAATCAAAGATTGGATTCTCAAACCTCTGATCCGCATGCCAGAAATTGTGAAGCGTCAGGAACTTATCGAGGAATTCAAAAACAACCTCCTGCAAAGAAACGAAGCGAGAGAGCTTTTAAAATCCATCTCCGACATGGCGCGCCTTTTGAGCCGCATATCTTTGTCCGCCTGCAGTCCGAGGGATTTGGTCGCTCTCAAGACTTCCATTCAGGTATTACCAAATTTGGAAACCATCCTGCGCGCCGCGTCTTCACCCCACATGACCGAATACATTTCGGCCTGGGACAATTTGCAACCGGTCTTCGAATTAATTGAAAAGACCCTATCCGATCCACCCCCACTTCAAATTCGAGACGGCAACCTGATCCAGTCCGGTTGCAACCCCGAACTGGACCGATTGAAAACAATCACCCGCAACGGCAATCAGTTAATAGCCGATCTGGAAGCCCGAGAAAGAAAGCAAACCCATATTCCGCAACTCAAAGTCGGTTACAACAAAATCTACGGTTACTATATTGAAGTCACGAAAAAAAACCTGGACCGTATTCCCGACAACTACATTCGAAAACAATCGCTGGTCAACACAGAGCGATTCATCTCGCCGGAATTGAAAGAATACGAATCAGAGATCATGGGCGCGGAGGAAAAAATTCAACTATTAGAACAGCAGTTGTTTCAGGATCTCCGTCTCAAGGTAGCTGAATACGGCACCCGCATCCAGAGCATGGCATTCATCATCAGTGAAATCGACGCTTTTGCCGGGTTGGCCGAGGTCGCGCACCGCCACAACTACTGCCGCCCGATCTTGGGCGAGAGCGATGTCTTAAAAATAAAAAATGGTCGACACCCCCTGGTAGAAGGCATGGAGTCTGATCACTCCTTCATACCCAATGACACTTTATTGGACTGCCAGGAAAATCAAATTTTAATCATTACAGGACCCAACATGGCAGGTAAATCCACTTACCTGCGCCAGGTGGCGCTCATCACCTTGATGGCTCACATCGGAAGTTTTGTTCCAGCGGAAGAGGCCGAGGTGGGCATGGTCGACCGGATCTTTTCCCGGGTGGGCGCCCAAGACCATCTCGCCAAAGGTCAATCAACATTTATGGTTGAAATGAATGAAGCGGCCAACATTCTCAATAACGCCACAGAAAAAAGTCTACTCATCCTGGACGAAATTGGACGCGGTACCAGTACTTTTGACGGCATCAGCATCGCCTGGTCCATCATCGAATATCTGGAGGGTCCAAGACATATTGGTGCCAAGACCCTGTTCGCCACCCACTATCATGAGCTGACTGAATTGGCCCAGGTATATCCAGGGATAAAAAATTATTACGTTCAGGTAAAAGAATGGAATGACGAAATTATTTTTTTAAGAAAAATTCTTCCAGGCGGTGCCGATAAAAGTTATGGCATCCAGGTGGCTCGATTGGCAGGACTGCCGGAAGCCGTTTTGAAACGCGCTCATGAGGTTTTATTCAACTTGGAAAACAGTGAGTTCGATGAACTGGGAACGCCAAAGCTGGGACTGTCCCAGGATTCTTCCCACCCGCCGCATTCAGTTCAATTGGGATTGTTTCCAGAACCGACTTCCCCCCTGATACAATTATTAAAAGAAATCAACCCAGACGATTTAACACCCCGCCAAGCTTTGGAAAAATTGTATGAATTGATTCGGCATTTTCAGAAACTCGAAAGTTGACGGCGCCAATTCAACCAACAATTCATAGCAGTTACATACCATTGTAAAAACAGAGATTATCCTTACCCGTTGCCTTACAAGTTAAACCCGCTCCAATTAATGGGATGACGCAAAACCTCAATAAAAGCAGATATTTACAATTAATTGAAAATGGCTTATCATTGATAAATTAGGGGAGGATTCATAGTTTTTAACATCACCCCCGCGAGTAAACAGGATTTGATTCTTCATCAACCTGCCCCTCTTGAACGCATTCTATGGGAACCGAATGACGTATCATAATTCCTTCTCGAAATTATTTTTCAAACGATGGGTGTTCGTGTTGTGCCTCATTGCCTTGTGGGCGAGGCCGGTTCATGCTGAACCCAGCATGACCGACATCAAGGTAGATGCCAATAGAAACTATCTCATTCTGGACGCTTATCTCTCGGGCGCTTTTTCGAGTAAATTGACGGAAATCATCGAAAGCGGTTTCCCCATGACATTCATTTACAAAATCGAACTGCTAAAACGCGTTTCTATTTTCGCTGATTCTCTAATCAGTAAAAATGAGGTCACCAATACCGTTCATTACGATACCTTAAAGAAGGTTTTTACTTTCACGTCTGAAGGAAAAAGCGTTCATCGCAAAGTCCATACGAAGAGCCTGGAAAGATATCAATCTCTCATGCTGACTCTCAAAAATATTCCAGTCGCCCCCCTGTACAAACTGGACCGGGATGAACAATACTATGTCCGTGTAAAAGCCGCAATGGAAACGGATGAAGGATTTTGGTTTCCGTTCAACTACCTTCTTTTTTTCGTGCCAATCAATGAATTTGAAACCTCATGGGCGGAATCTCCGTCCCTGGTCCTCGATGTTGATCCGGATTTCCCTTCGGACGATTCCAAAAAGAATAGTCTCTCCGGGAAAAATCATCCCAAGGTAATGAACAATGTCATTCGATCCTTCAGTCAGTAATTCCGTCCACACTCCACTCACCGAAGATCAAATTCGGCAAAAAAAATCAAGAGCACGCCGCAACATTATTTTTGTATTTTGTGCTTTTGCCATTTTGACTCTCATTGAAATTTATTTTATTAATAAGCAAACCGCCACCATCGCTGACAATATTTCGATTCTTTTTTTATTCAATGTGATCATCATTCTCTTGTTTATCATGATCACGTTGATCATCAGAAATCTGGTCAAACTTTACAATGAACGCAAAAGCAAAAAATTCGGGTCGAAATTTCAAACGAAACTGATCGTCGCCTTTTTGATTCTGGCCTTGGTGCCTTCCATTCTTCTTTTTTCTGTTGCCAACAAACTTTTCAGCTACAGCATAGGCAACTGGTTCAGTCTGCAAGTGGAACGTTCCCTCCAACAGTCCATGGAAGTCGCCAGGGAATATTACGCCCACATGGAGGCCAAGAGTCAACACCATGCAAAAAATATTGAAAAGCTCATTACCAGTAATGAACTCTACTTACAGGAAAAACGAGACCAACTTCAGCAATTAATAGAAATCAAGGTCGAAGAATATGAGCTGGGAGGCGTGATCGTATACGATCATCAGGGAAACGTGGTCGTTTCCTACGCTCACAAATCCATGCCAGAAAACTACACCAATCTGGATTATGCCGACTTGATACGTGAAAGTATGGGAAACGAGTCCATCTCAGAAATCCAGTCTCACACCAAAGGCAATTACCTTGTAGTTCTGGTTCCACTCGCCCAAAAGACCGAGGGACAGGAGTCCATTTGGGGGTACATCCTGACCCTCTCAAAAATCCCCAAAAGCACCGTCCTTAAAATAAAAAACATTCAAAACACATTTGATGACTACAAAAAACAGAGCTTTTTAAAGCTACCGGTCACCGCCAATTATTTCATTACCTTTTTGCTGATCACATTACTGATCCTGTTTTCAGCTATTTGGTTAGGATTTTATATGGCCCGTGGCATCACTATACCCATCCAGCAATTAGCCGCAGGGACGCAAAGAATCCGGGAGGGCGATCTGGATGTTAAAATCACTTCCAATTCGAGTGATGAGATTGGATTATTGGTGGACTCATTCAACAACATGACTGAGGAACTTAGAAGTAATCGCATAAAAATAGAAACCGCTCATGAAAATCTCAAAACAACAAATATAGAACTTGATCGGCGACGTGATTATATCGAAACAATCTTAACGAACATTGGAGCCGGTGTAATTTCCATCGATAAGAGAACCCGGATCACCACGATCAATAATGCCGCAAAGCGACTTCTGGATATTAAAGATAAAGACGTATTGGGTTTATCATACAAGGATGCCTTCAGCCATGCTGTTCAGGAACCCATTCGACGATTGATTAAGGAAATGAATGCCTCGCAAAGTGAAACTCTCGAGGATCAGATCGAATTGCGAGTGGGAGAAAAAACATTGACTCTCCTGACCAACATTAAATTCATACAAGGAGACAAAAACAAATACATGGGTTTGTTGATTGTTTTTGAGGATGTAACACAATTGATAAAAGCTCAAAAAATTGCCGTATGGCAGGAAGTGGCTCAGGGGATCGCTCATGAAATCAGAAATCCTCTCACCCCGATCCAGCTCAATGCCCAACGTCTTAAAAAGAAATATTATGAAGATAAAAAGGGTTTTGACAAAGTATTTGACGAAAGTATTCGGATCATTACTCAGGAAGTGGAGGGGATGAAAGATCTTCTCAATGAATTTGTTCGTTTTTCCAGAATGCCCCCTGCTCGTCCACGGTCCGCTTCGATTCATCAAATTATTGACGATGTTGCCAGTCTCTATGAAAACCATGATAAACCATTCTCCATAGTTAAGAATTTTGATCTCAATATCCGTTCTCTTCATATTGACCCCGAACAATTTCGCAGGGTCTTTATAAATTTATTTGAAAATGCATTGGACGCTTTTGAGGGGGACGGGATCATTGAAATCACCACACGCTGGAATACGCAGGACAATATGGTGAGGATCGAATTTTCCGATAATGGCATGGGGATCAGTAACGATGACCGTGACAAGTTGTTTTTGCCCCATTTCACCACCAAAAAGCGGGGCACCGGGCTGGGCCTCGCCATTGTCAACCGAATTATTATTGATCACAATGCAACCATTCAGGTTCGGGAAAATGAGCCCAAGGGAACCGTATTCGTTATCGAACTTCCAGATTCCACCTCAACCTCGGCGACTCGGCCCAATCTGAAGTCCCGCAAAAAAACATTCTCGCCTTTTTAAATTTTTCAATCCTATTACTCCCCTTATTGAATCCAGCGAAAATTCGTATACAATGTAGATAGATTCAACAGCATGAACTGATTTTAATATGGCGCCCAATGACCCAAAAGCATAACTATCTGATCGGCCGGGAATGGCATGATGCGATACACTGCATCCCTGTCACAAATCCTTATACTCAGGAGGTGTTCGCAGAAGTTTGCATGGCCAACGAAGATGAGATCAAACGTTCCATCGGACTTTCCGTGAAAGCATTCGAGACATCGAAAACTCATCCCGCCTATTTCCGGAGTCGCGTGTGTACTCAAATTGCTCAAGGCATCAAAAACAGGAGCGAAGAGTTTGCACGATTGATCACAATGGAATCTGGAAAACCTCTCATTTATTCACGCGGGGAAGTGGTTCGATCCATTTCCACTTTCACCATCGCGGCAGAGGAAGCTTTACGGATTCCGGGGGAACTCCTCAATCTGGATATTACAGAAGCGGCTAGAGGAAAATTGGGCCTTATCCGAAGGTTTCCGATCGGACCAATCTCTGGAATTTCTCCTTTTAATTTCCCCCTCAATTTGGTCGCGCATAAAGTCGCTCCGGCATTTGCATGCGGTAATCCTATTGTCCTGAAACCCTCTCCCTTGACCCCCCTCACAGCCTTGTTGTTGGGTAAAGTAATTATGGAAAGCGATGCAGTGGAAGGCAGTTTCAGCGTTTTGCCTTGCAAGAACGAGAATGCGACCCCATTTGTAGAAGATCCTAGATTGAAAATGGTTTCTTTTACCGGAAGCCCGCGCGTGGGTTGGGATATCAAGAGCCGCGCCGGCAAGAAAAAGGTGACCCTGGAGTTGGGGGGCAACGCCGGTGTGATCATTGAACCTGATACCGATCTGGATCTCGCCGCAAAAAAAGTATGCTTCGGGGCTTTTGTCTATTCCGGACAAGTTTGCATTGCCGTGCAAAGAGTTTATGTTCACGAATCCTGCTTTAAAAAATTCATAGACCTATTGCTGGCCGAAATCAGTCATTTAAAAAAGGGCGATCCGTTGGACGAATCCGTAACCTTTGGTCCCATGATTGATATGAATAATGCGCAACGCATCGAATCCTGGGTTAAAAATGCAGTCGATGGCGGAGCCAAAATGATCACAGGTGGAAAACGCGAAGGCACTTTTTTTGAACCCACCGTACTGACGCAAGTCGACCCGCAAAATCAACTGGTCTGCAACGAGGCTTTCGGCCCCACTCTAGTGGTCGAATCCTACAGTGATTTTCAAACGGCCATCGATCAAGTCAACAACTCTCCATTTGGATTGCAAGCTGGCGTATTTACCAACCAAATGGATAAAGCCATGCAATCTTTCAACCAGCTGGAAGTGGGAGGGGTGGTGCTCAACGATGTACCCACTTTCCGGGTGGACAACATGCCCTATGGCGGCATCAAGGATTCCGGGTTTGGCCGGGAGGGTATCAAATACAGTATTGAAGAAATGACTGAAATTAAACTTTTAGTCATGAACCAATAATTGAAATAAATCTTTAGCCACCATTCAAACAATGACTGACAATTCACGTTTTACCGATAACGGCAATGGCACCATTTCAGATCAACAAATGAGCCTGATGTGGAAAAAAACTGACTCCTTCCAAGACACTAAAAAATGGAAAAATTGGTTCACGGGTCACGAATACATGCAAATTGAAAATCTGGAACGGTGCGGCGGCTTTGAGGATTGGCGCTTTCCATTGGAAGAAGAAGCGTGGAGCTTATTCAATCTCGAGTTCGCTAATAAAGACAAATACGGGGACGATATCTACTTTCCCGACATTTTTGATCCGGGGAGCGCCGGTGTCACTTGGACAGAAGACATAAAAGATTCGTCCGCTCTTATTATCCAATATGAAGATGGGATAAAAGTATGGCCATCCCAATACGCCAATTTAAATATGGCGGTACGACTGGTTCGGTCATTGACCTGATATCGGTTTAACTTCTCCAATCCCGCCAACAGGATAATGGATGCGGATATTAGGATGTTCCGGCCCCATATACTCAAACCATGGCTGAACCAGGAATCGGATTTGGGTGGGGTTTGAGTTGAGATCGGAAGAAACTCGCGGGTGTTTTCGCCGGGCTCCCAATTCTAAAATAAGTTCACGGCCTTCTACCAATCCATATTTTCCGATAGTGGTCCCTTCCAAATCAATCATTACCGACCCATTACCGCTGGTAAAAGGCCCTGCCCTGCCCTCAGCAAGAATTATGGAACTATTCCCAGCCAAAGAAAGCCGCCAGACATATTCAGTTTTAAAACCTCGAGCATAGGCATACATAATCACCGGGTCCAGGAATTGAATATAATCACGTCCTTTTTTTTGGTAAAAGAAAACATCCGACATAGGCCAACGAGCGCTACCGTCCTCAAAAGCCCTGCGTCCCAACCGAAAGCACCGCTCGTTTTTAAAAACTCCACCTAATTTAATTCTGCCGTTGATCAACAGATCTCTTCTAAATTTCAATGCTCCTGGATGATACAAATAACAACTGGCAACAGCCAATTTAACATCCACGCTCTCGGAGATTTTTTCTTCAATAGCTTGCTTTAAACCAGCCAAAATTATTGCCTCGACATCTAAATTCAGGAATCTACTGCTCTCTTTCACGATATTGATGACTTGATTCCATTCTTTACTCATCAAAGCATTATTAAAGTCTGAAATTATCAACTCCACATACCCGGTTTCATGGCGGTTTGAGAAATATTCCTTACCCTGAAAAACTCGCTTTTTAAAATATTGATATCTTTTGGGGTGAGAATATTTAAAGTAGGGGTAATGAATATAGGCCGCAAAAGAATTGGCAAAATCTTCCTGCATATTCTGCCTGGAATAAGTTGGAAGATTGCGCTCTGAAGTGGGCGCATAGTGCGGAACCTCAGGATTATTCAAGAGCGTGTACAAATAGTCACTGTCAGGCGACCCGTCCAAGGCAGGTAAATTGAGTATCCGAAATTGACTCACGGACAACCATTCTTGCTGGAAACTTAAAAATCCGTAAGCCAAATCAAAAACATGACCCATTTCATGATGCACAATATTGTAGAAATCGTCCAGACTTTCGTAAAACAAATCATCATAAAACTCAATCCGTAAAGACTGATTATCAACAACTACCAAATAGGTTTCGGTTTGTTTCCGGTAAACCTTGGTGAACTTTGGGAAAGTAGCGGCCGGGATACCACTCACATCTCTGGATTCTGTTTGTAAACTATTGGAGCGATAGAATCCTTTCAATCCAGGGAGTTGATAAAGACTTTTTGGGAGCTGGGAAAAAGCGGCCTGGATTCTTTCAATCTCCTCAGGAACCCATCCTTTATCCATATCCAACAATTCATATCCAAAATCCTGTTGAAATTTGGTCTTTAACTGATTGATTTTGTCACGGTAATTTCCCGGATAAACATACAGTGGACGCTTTGATTTCTCATGATCACCAGCGCCAACTCCTAAATGACCGGCATGAACCCAGGAAGTGTAAGCCCATGCAAGGACAGATGCAGCAACCAAGAATACCGCAAAATACTTTATTATTCTAGTCATCGAGGACACGTTTGGGAAAGAGGTTTTAATAATAAACTATCAAATTTTCCGACTGAATGACAAGGAAAGTTTTTAGGTTTTTTTAATTCAGAACACTTGAAAAGGAGTTTGCGGGGTATTTATTAGTTTCTGTATATTTAAAAATAAATATTTCAAATGATGAAATGTGAATACCAATTTCCAAAAATCGGATCAAACAAAATGCTAAGTGGGGGAGGATTTTTTAAAAATTTCCTGGAAGCAGTAACTGGATGTTGCCTGCGTAATAAATAATACTCATGCTCCGGCACTCAATATTTGTCAAGTATTTTTAGAATGGCAGAAAGTTCGCGTTTGGTTTTTTTCTTCCAGTCCTTTAAAGGCTTATTATTATCAAATCCAAAGTCCATCTGATTGTCTTTCTTTTTTCGTTCCTTTAATTTTTTTTTGGCTCCCGCCAGAGTGAATTTCTCCGTATACAGCAGGCGTTTTATTTTAAAAACCTGGTCGATGTCTTTTTTTTGATAGAGCCGTTGACCGGATGGGTTTTTTGTTGGTTTGAGCATATCAAATTCATCCTCCCAATAGCGAAGAACATGTTGCTCCAAGCCGACAATTTCCGCCGCCTCACCTATTTTAAAAAATATCTTATCTGGTATTTTGGCATCCATTAGGACTCATTATTGGTTGAAATCAGGAGTTGTTTACTGGGCTTGAATGACAAAACTTTTCGGGGCTGGATAATTATAGACTCTCCCGTTCTGGGGTTACGGGCTTTTCGAGCTTTTTTTTCTTTTATATTGAAACTGGCGAACCCAACAATTCGTACATTTTCACCTTCCACCAATACTTTCTTGATCTGATCGAACAGGATATCGACCGCCGCCGCCGCTTCCTGCCGGGTGAACCCTACCCTTTCATAGACACGGTCCACCAAATCGGACTTAACTACTGTACCTTTTTCGCTAAATTTAGACAAAGAACCCTCGCTGGAAAATTTATCACTCTTCCTTTTTTCACTTTTTGGAATCGTCAATTATTTTTGAGATGAGATGGTCAGGAACATCATCATAATGGTCAAACTCCAACACAAAATCTCCCCGTCCTCCAGTTAGCGCCCTCAACTCAGCGGCATAGTTTAAGATGGAAGCCATGGGCACATAAGCTCTAACTTTTTGTTGATCATCGCTGGCATCCACTCCAAGGATTTTTCCGCGCTTGGAATTTAAATCTCCAATCACGTCCCCCACACAATCACTGGATATCACCACTTCCATCAACATCATTGGTTCCAAAAGGGTGGGTTTGCATTCCAAAACTCCTTTTTTAAAACCAATGGACCCGGCGATTTTAAATGCCATTTCCGAAGAGTCCACATCATGATACGAACCATCATACAACGACACTTTAATATCTACCATCGGACAATTGGCCAAAATACCATGGGCCATAGCTTCCTGAATTCCTTTATCCACTGCCGGAATATAAGTTTTTGGTATGGCTCCCCCCACGATTTTATTTTCGAATTCGTATCCTTTTCCCTTGGGTAAAGGCGAAATTTCGATCCAAGTATCGGCAAATTGCCCACGACCTCCAGATTGTTTTTTATGTTTCCCCTGAACCTTGGTCTTTTTGCGAATGGTTTCCCGGTAAGGCACTTTAGGGGGTTTGACATCAACATCCACACCGAATCTTCTCTTCATCCGGCCGATGATTACATCAAGATGCACCGTTCCCATGCCAGACACCAGGAGTTCGTGAGTTTGGATATCGCGATCCACTTTCAGAGTGGGGTCTTCTTCCTTCAGCCGAGTCAAGGCATTGCTGATTTTTTCTTCATCGGCCCGGGTTTTTGGAACCAACGCCAGGGACAAAACGGGAGTGGGATAGGTGATGGGATCAAACACAATTCCTTTATCCTGGATGGTCAGGGTGTCCCCGGTGCTTGTCACCTTGAGTTTGGCAACGACCCCGATGTCGCCCGCAGAAATCTGATTAACCGGAACCTGTTTCTTCCCCTGCAGGGAAAACAACTGTCCAATACGCTCATTGCTTTTATGAGTTGCGTTGTATACCGAGGAGTCGGATTTCAACGATCCGGTAAAAACTCTAAACATAGTCAATTTGCCTACGTAAGGATCGGATATGGTTTTAAAAACCAGGCAGGAAAGGAATGAATTTTTATCTAGAGCTAATTCTACCGGAGATTCATCTTTTAAGGATTTCCCAATCGGAGGAGTCCTTTTGTC
>SMVB01103310.1_pt1 | contig 27280 bp, 24 predicted proteins | sample 2456461 | NCBI WGS metagenome assembly SMVB01 (sample SAMN11095934, study PRJNA526329) | marine sediment metagenome | biome: Marine sediment; feature: Surficial sediment; material: Deep marine sediment; isolation source: Hadal surficial sediment | place: Pacific Ocean | collected 2014-05 | depth...
CCGCCAGCTCCGTCGTAGACCCGGCGGTGCCCTCGCTCCCCAACGACTGATCGCCGCCGCACGAACGTCGGTGCGCCGAGCCACGGCGAGGCGATTTCAGGCTCGCGCCCCGTTGATCAACGCCTTGTTGCTCGGCGAGCGCGGCGAGGTTCCCCGCCCGTTGCTCAACGCCATGGCGCGAACCGGCTTGATCCACGTAATCGCCATCTCGGGACTCCACGTCGGCATCTTCATCGCCGTCTTGTTCGCCGCGCTACGCGCAGCGGGCCTGGCGATACCTCGGGCCGCCACCGGCTGCCTCCTCATGCTGCCGCTGATCTACTCCTTCGTCGTCCCCCGCCCCGCCGTCGCCCGAGCCTGCATCATGGCGGCGGCCATCCTCGGCGGCGTCGCCCTCGGTCGCCGCACTTCGGCGTTCAGCGGGTTGGCGCTCGCCACCCTCCTGCTGACCTTTCGCGACCCGTGGGTTATCCGCGATGTGGGCTTCCAGCTCAGCACCGCGGCGACGGCGGCGATCCTCATGGTCGGCGCTCCGCCCGTCACCTCCAACCCGATCGCACGAACGGTTACAACCTCGCTGCTGGTCTCTTGCGCTGCACAGATCGGTGTGGCCCCGGTGCTGGCGGCTGCAACGCACCGCCTACCGTTGGTCGCCGTGCCCCTGAACCTCGTGGCCGTCCCCGCGGTCGGTGTCGTCATCGTCGCCGCCGGTGGCGCCCTCGGTGCCGCATCCGCCGGTGCCGACCTCTTGGCCGACGCGCTTGCGGCGCTGGCAGGGGGCGCACTCGACACGCTGCAAGGCCTCGTGGGCGCCGTCGACGCGCCGGGCCGCGCCCTCCCTGTCCCCGCCGCCGCCGTCGGCTGGTTGCTGCCCTCTGCCTTCGTAGCGATCGCCTTGCTCGCCGCCTGCAACCGAGCCGCGGTACGGCGGTCGAGCGCTTTCGGTTCGCTCCTCGGCGGCGGCTGTGCCCTCGCCCTGATCGCGGCGGTCCCGGCCGTAGCCGCCATCGCCGCGGAGGATCCTCGCCCACCCCCCGGTCATGTGCGCTTGGTGGCGCTCGATATCGGTCAAGGCGATGCTCTACTTGTGGAAACCGCGCAGGAAACGGTGCTCGTAGATACGGGCGGTAGCCCGGTGAGCGACTTTGATCCCGGTGCCGCGGTGATCGCCCCCTTTCTTCGAGCCCGCGGCTCTCGCTCCCTCGACGCGGTGGTGATCACCCACTTTCACGCCGATCACGCGGGCGGCCTGCGTGGCTTGCTGGCGGAAATCCCGACCCGGCAAGCTTGGGTAGCGAGTGCAACCGCCGACGATCCGGCGTCCGTACGCTTTGCGGCCGCGCTCGGCGACACCCCGGTTACCGTTCTCGCCGCCGGCGACGAGCGACGTGACGGCGATTGCACCTGGCGTGTGCTGCATCCTTCGGGGCGCTGGCTCGAGAATGGTGGCGCCCCCGTCTCCAACAATGGATCGCTCGTTCTGGCGATAGCTTGCGGCGGCCGTCAGATTCTGCTGACCGGTGACACCGAGCGGGCCGCCGAGTCCGACTACGCCGCCGACAGCGGCGGGGTGCATTCGACCGTGTTGAAGTCGCCGCACCACGGCAGCTCGACCTCGAGCAGCGACGTGTTGCTCGACGCGATCGATACTCGACACGCGATCATCTCGGTGGGCTGGCGCAACCGTTTCGGCTTACCGAGCAGCGAGGTCCTGGAGCGCTACCGGAAGCGTCAAATCGCCGTCTATCGCACCGATCGTGACGGCGCCCTCACCATCGACGCCGGCTCCCGAATCCGAGTGCGTGCCGAACGCTGGTCGGCCGGCCGCGGCCGTGAACGCCGCGGCGGCTGGCTTCACTGATGATGGAGGCCGGGGTCGAAGCAGGACCGGCAGCGCGCTTCGTACACGTCCTCAGCGCCCACCACGACCCGCTCTTCGCTGGCAATCAACCGCTGTGAATGGTTCGCCGGCGCGCCGCACTGGATGCAAATCGCCAGCGTCTTGGTGATGTACTCCGCCACCGCCAGCAATTGAGGAATCGGCTCGAAGGGTCGGCCGAGGTAGTCCTGGTCCAACCCGGCGATGATCACCCGCCGTCCTTCGGCGGCCAGACGCTGGGAGACGTCGATCAGGTCGTCATCATAGAACTGCGCTTCGTCGATGCCGACGACGCGGGTACCCGGCTCGACCGCGGCATACAGTTCCGTCGAGGTCATGACCCGCTGGCTCGAGATGCGCTGTCGGCTGTGCGACACGATGTGGTCTTCGTCGAAACGATCGTCGATACGGGGCTTGAAGACCTGCACCTTCTGGCGGGCAATCTTGGCACGGCGGAGGCGACGGATGAGCTCCTCGCTCTTGCCGGAGAACATGCTTCCGCAGATCACCTCGATCCAGCCGCGCCCTCGGGCGTGGCCGCCGTTCTCTGGCGCGTGCATGTCGGTAGCCTCCGCAGCGGCGCCGCCCTCGAGAGCGCTGATGTCGCTACGCACCAAACTGTCCATTCGATTCCTTCCGCGCTCGGCCGATTATCGAACCAAGGAGAAACCGTTGGCCGATGCTATAATCCCGCCTCTTGCGGCCCTTTAGCAGGCCAGCCCACAGTAGCCCTTCCCCGTGGACACCGCCACTACCTCGAATCCCTCGGATCCCACCATCCCGTGGGACCACGTCATCGACCGGATCAACGCGGTGCGGCGCGGCCTTCTTTGGGTGGTCGTTGCCCTCTTGCTGGGTACTGCGGCTGGCTGGGGCGTCGCTGATCGGCTGTTCTCATTCTTGGCCGCGCCCTTGACGACGGCGCTCGCCGAGGCCGACCGCGACCCGCGCCTCGTCTTCACCCACCTGAGCGATCCGTTCGTCATCTACTTCAGCGTCGCCATGTTGTTGGGGCTGCTGCTGGCGCTGCCGGTGGTCATGTCGCTCTTCTGGCGCATCATCGCGCCCTTCGGCCTGGGCGGTGGCGTCGCCAAGGCGTCCGCCTTCGTCATCTCGTCGTCGATATTGTTCCTGCTCGGCCTGGCGTTCGGCTATTGGGTGTTGCTGCCGTTCGTCGTCCGCTACCTACTCGGCGTCGCCGAGCAGTTTCGATACGCGGTTACCATCCGCGAATATCTCCGTTTTGCGCTGCGCATACTCATTGCGATGGGACTCTCGGCGCAGCTGCCGCTGGTGAGCTTCGTCCTCGCTCGCTTCGGGTTGGTCACCGCCCGACGCATGCTCCGCTGGCTCCCCTACGCCATTCTCGTCGCCTTCGTGCTCGCCGCCCTGATCACGCCGCCCGATGGCATCAGCCAGGTGCTCGTCGCCGTCCCGATGCTGATCCTGTACCTGATCGGTGTGGTCGTCGCGGCGGTCGCGGCACCGCGTTAGCGGTGAGGGCACCTACTCGGACAGCTTGACCTCGTCCCACAGGGCGTCCATCGCCTCGAGGTCGGCGGCCTCCCCGGCGGTGATCCGCGGCTCAATGGCCCGGAACCGGCGCTCGAACTTCTCACTGGCGCCGCGCAGCGCCACCTCCGGCGACAGTCCCAGATGGCGGGCAAGGTTGGCGATCGCGAACAGCAGGTCGCCGATCTCGGCTTCGACCGCCGGGGCGCGGCGCTCGGCGTCGCGCTCGGCGTCGGCTACCGCTTCCTCGACCTCGGCGAGCTCCTCGCGAACCTTGACGAGAGTGGCGGCTGTATCGGGCCAGTCGAATCCGACATGGGCGGCGCGTCGACCGAGCTTTTCGGCACGAACGAGAGCTGGAAACGTCTCCGGAATGTCGTCGAGCACCGAGCCGCCACCGCGCTCCTCGCGTTTGATGGTTTCCCAACGCTCCAGAACCTCGTCGGCAGTCTCCAGGCGCCCGTCGCCGAAGACGTGCGGATGGCGACGCACGAGCTTGTCGGTGATCGCCTCGATGACGTCTTGAACGTCGAACGTCCCCTCTTCGTCGGCCATCTGGGCGAGAAACACGACCTGCAACAAGAGGTCGCCGAGCTCCGACGGAAGCGCCTTCATATCGTCGTCATCTATCGTCTGCACTACCTCGTACGCTTCCTCGAGGACATAGCGCCGCAGCGAGCGCAGATCCTGCTCGCGGTCCCAGGGGCAGCCGTGCGGACCGCGCAGCGTCTTCATGATGTCCACCAGCCGTCCGAAGGCGGCCTCGGCCTCGCGGTTACTCGACACGATCTTCGTTTCCCGGATGTGGGGACGGAGCAGAACCACCCGCCGCGGTCGGATCCGCCGCGATTGTAGCAGGGCGCTCAAAGACTCTCGTTGGTGCCGCAGCGCCCTGCTACACTGCGTACAAGTTCCCCGAGCAGGGCGTTGAAGAACTCCCGGGGAGGTCCGCAGCACGGTGCCGGCACCCCGCAAAGGCAGAATGGACGACGACGAGTTGTTCGAAGAAGAAACCGAGCGCCCTCGTATCAAGGTTACCGACCGTCGCAAGTTCGCGGCGGACGGCACGCCGCTGGAACCAGACCTGGGGACATCCCCCACGGACGCCGATTCGGAATCGGCAGAACCCCCCGCGGGACCCGAGGCGGAATCGGCGGCACCCCCGACAAGCGCCGACACCGAATCAGCCCCACCCGCCACGGGCGACGACCAGGGATCAACAGCGGACCCCGATACGAGCGACGACCCCGCGCCGACGAGCGACGGGACGATCCCCTCCGACGCGGCGCCGCGCATCGCCACCCCCGAGGGCAGCATCGCCGAGCTTCCGCGCGACTTCTCAGCCTTTGTTGAAGGCATGTACTTCGAGGCGATGCTCCATATGGGCGCCATCCCCGATCCGCGCAGCGGCGAGACGATCGAGGACACGGAGCTGGCCAAGTACAAGATCGATCTTCTCGGGATGCTGCAGCAGAAGACCGAAGGCAACCTGACGCCGGAAGAGAAGAAGCAGCTCGACGAGGTTCTCTACCAGCTCCGCATGCTGTATCTGCAGAAGACCCAGGCGATCAAGCTCTAGCAGGCCGCATAGCTCTACGAGCCAGGCCACAGGGGGGCGAGCTTGTGGCGCGCGAGCCGCGACACGACGCCAGGGAGCTCCCAGGGGTTCCCCGGACCGCCCATGGTCCGCTTCGGCCCCCAACGGGCGCTTGCTGGGCCTTATTAGGCTTGACAATAGTACACTCAAGTTTTATCCTGATGATTAACTAAAGGCGAATCTGAGCGCCGTCATGTGCAGCCAGCCGCCCTTCCACCCCGAAAGCTCCATTCCAGAAACGAACCACGAGGGAAATCATGTCCAAAATCATCGGTATCGACCTGGGGACGACGAATTCAGTCGTCGCCGTCATGGAGGGCGGCGAGCCCATCGTCATTCCCAACGCCGAAGGCAACCGCACGACCCCCTCCGTGGTGGCGTTCACCGAAAAAGACGAACGTCTCGTCGGGCAGATCGCCAAGCGGCAAGCCATCACCAACCCCGAGAACACCGTCTTCTCGATCAAGCGCTTCATGGGACGGCGCTACAGCGAAGTCAGCGAGGAGATGAAGATGGTCCCGTACGAGGTCGTCGAGGAGGGAGATGACGTCCGCGTCCTGGCCCGCGGCAAGAACTACTCGCCGCCCGAGATCTCGGCGATGACCCTGCAGAAGCTCAAGCAAGCGGCTGAGGACTACCTCGGCGAGAAGGTCGAGCGCGTCGTCGTGACGGTGCCCGCCTATTTCAATGACAGCCAGCGGCAGGCGACCAAGGACGCCGGAAAGATCGCCGGCCTGAAGGTCGAGCGCATCATCAACGAACCCACGGCCGCCGCCCTCGCCTACGGCCTCGACAAACAAGCCGATGAGAAGATCGCTGTGTACGACTTCGGCGGCGGCACCTTCGATATTTCGATTCTCGAGGTGGGCGACGGGGTCGTTGAGGTCAAGGCGACAAACGGCGATACCCATCTCGGCGGCGACAATCTCGACCAGCGTGTCATCGAGTGGATCGTTGCCGAGTTCAAGAAAGACCAAGGCGTCGACCTCTCCAACGACCGCATGGCACTGCAGCGCCTCAGGGAGGCCGCCGAGAAGGCCAAGATCGAGCTCTCCAGCGTCTCTGAGACCGAGCTCAACTTGCCGTTCATCACTGCCGACGAAAGCGGCCCCAAGCATCTGTCGCTGAAACTCTCAAGAGCCAAGTTGGAACAGCTCGTCGAGGATCTTCTCCAGCGAACGATCGAGCCCTGCAAGCAGGCGCTCAAGGACGCCAACCTGAAAGCGGGTGAGATCGACGAGGTGGTGTTGGTAGGCGGCTCGACCCGCATGCCCAAGGTGCAACAACTGGTTACCGAGCTGTTCGGCAAGGAACCCCACAGGGGCGTCAACCCGGACGAGGTCGTCGCTATCGGCGCCGCCATTCAAGCCGGCGTGCTCGCCGGCGAAGTCGATGACGTCTTGTTGCTGGATGTCGCCCCGCTGTCGCTCGGTATCGAGACCCTCGGCAACGTAACGACCGTGCTGATTCCCCGCAACACGACGATCCCGACCCGCAAGAGCGAGGTCTTCAGCACCGCATCCGACAACCAGCCGAGCGTCGAGATCCACGTCCTGCAGGGCGAGCGCGAGATGGCCGGCGACAACCGAACACTGGGCAAGTTTCACTTGGTGGGCATCCCGGCGGCGCCGCGTGGCGTCCCGCAGGTCGAGGTGACCTTCGACATCGACGCCAACGGCATCTTGGACGTGTCGGCCAAAGATCTGGGCACGGGCAAGGAGCAGAAGATCACCGTTACGTCGTCGAGCGGCCTGGAGCCGGCTGAGATCGACACGATGGTCGAAGAGGCGGCGGCGCACGCCGAGGATGACCGGAAGCGCCGGGAGTCGGTCGATGCCCGCAACCAGCTCGACTCTATCGTGTACCAGACCGACAAGGTGCTCAACGAAAATCGCGACAGCATCGACGAATCTTCGGTGTCGAAGATCGAGGAGGCATTGCAGAGCGCCAAAGACGTGCTCGGCAACGAAGATGCCGATGCGGCGACGCTCTCGGCGGCGGGCGAGAAGCTGCAATCCGCATCGCACGCCATGGCCGAGGCCATGTACGGCTCCGCTTCATCGGGGTCCGGGACGGACCACGCGGATTCTGCAGCGGCTGACGACGAGGAAGAAGTTCTCGAGGCCGAGGTCGTCGAAGACGACGGCGAATCCTCCTGACCCGACAACGGCGACCACCGGCGGGGCGTTCCCCGCCCGGTCGGTCGCGGGCGAATCGCTTCCATGCTGTCCAGGGATCATTACGCGGTGCTCGGCGTTGCACCCGACGCCGACGATGAAACGATCGACGCCGCATTTCGGCGCCTGAGCCGCCGCTATCACCCGGATCTGAATCCTGGCGACGCCCAGGCGCAGGCTGCATTCGAGCGTCTCAAGCTGGCCCACAGCGTCCTCACGGATTCTCTTGATCGAGTCCGCTACGACCGAGAGGGACACCCCGAAGCCGACGAGATCGAGATCCTGAGCGGCACCAGAAAGGGAACCGGGCGCGATGCCGGCTCTTACCCGGAACTGTTTCGGCAGCTTTGCGACCACGCCCGGCGCGCCCGGCCGCAGCGCGGCAACGACATCCACGCCGCGGTTGTCTGCCGGCTCGTGGACGCCGAACGCGGCCGCCGGACGACCGTCGAAGTTCGCCGCTTGCGGCGCTGCTCGGGGTGCGGCGGAGCTGGCTACTCGCGCACCGGGGGAGCTGCACCATGCGCCACCTGCAAAGGCTCCGGCAAGGAATTCTTCCGGCGCGGCGCGCTCGCGGTGGCCGTCGCCTGTGCCGATTGCGGCGGTGAGGGCCTCAGCCCCGGCGCCATCTGCCCGGCCTGCAAGGGCTCCGGCCTCACCGGCCATGAGGAAACGCTCGCCGTACGAATACCCGCGGGGGTGCACAACGGCCAGGAGATCCGCATCGGCGGAGGCGGCCACCAAGGGCCGCGTGGCGCCCCCCCCGGGGACCTGGTCACCGTCGTCAGCGTGCAAACCGATCCGCGCTTCGAGCGCAGCGGCCCGCACCTGATCACCTCGGTGCCAGTTACGGTGAGCGAGGCGGTCCTCGGGGCGCGCATCGACGTGCCGACGCTTGACGGGGCGCCGGCCACGGTCCGTGTCCCCCCCGGAACGCGGGGCGGCGCCCGGTTGCGTGTTCGTGGACGCGGCCTCGAGATGGCCAACGGCCAACGCGGCGACCTGATTGCCGTCGTCGATCTTTGGCTTCCGGATGTCGTCGACGAAGACGTGCGCGGTCTCATTCGGGAGTTTGGAGAGCGCACGGGCGGCCCGGTCCGGGGCCGAAATGAACGTGCTACCGTGCAACGATGAGCGTCGACAAGAAGGCGCGCCGCGGAAAGTACATGATCAGCGCCGTGGCGGAAATCTATGACATCCATCCGCAAACGCTGCGCATGTACGAACGACAGGGATTGCTCCGGCCGAACCGTTCCGAGGGCAACACCCGACTCTACTCCAGCTCAGACCTCGAGCGCCTCGAGTTCATCCTGACGCTCACCCGCGAGCTCGGCGTCAACCTCGCCGGCGTCGAAGTAATCCTCAACATGCGCCAGAAGATGTCGCGCTTGCAGCAAGAGGTCGGCTCGCTGATGTCGTACGTACGCGACGAGCTGCTGAAACACGAGAGCGAGCTGAAGGGGCGCTTCGAGCAAGCGCTGGTGCGCATCGACCACGGGCCTCTGATGGTACTCGAACGGACGACGCGGATCACCGTGCGCTCGTCGAACAAGCCGGCCGGCGGCGATGGCGGAGAGACGAGCACCCTGTGACAACACCTTCCGAAACACCCGTCGCGCAGGCCGCCTGCTGCTCCGAATGCGACGGAACCGGCTGGACCACGGTCAGCGACGATCCCGGCTCCGCGGTGCGCCGGTGTTCGTGCTACGCGCTCCAGGACGCCGAGCGACGCCTCGACACCTCCCTGATCCCGCCACGCTACCGCGGCGTCGAGCTCGCCAACTTCTCACTCTACAGCGGTATCGACGGCTCGCTCGAAGAGGCCAAGCTCATCGCCGAGAAGTTCGTCGCGGCATTCCCCGATGTCGAGGCCGGTCTGCTGTTCGAGGGGCCTTCCGGCGTCGGCAAGACGCACTTGGCGGTGGCGGTCCTTGGGGAGCTCGTCACCAGCCACGGGGTCACCGGCCGTTTCGTCGACTATCGCGACCTCTTGAGATCGATCCAGGATTCGTACAATCCGGTGTCCGAGAGCTCGGAGTTGGAGATCCTACGACCGGTCCTGAACGCCAACGTCCTGCTTCTCGATGAGCTCGGGACCCGGCGACCCACCGCCTGGGTTCGCGACACCGTCACTCAGATTCTCAACGATCGCTACAAGCACGAGCGAATCACTCTGATCACGACCAACTACGGTGACGACGAGGCGGACCCGTCGGTGCCGACGCTCGCCGAGCGAATCGGCCCGTATGCCCGTAGCCGCCTCTACGAGATGTGCCGCAAAGTAACGATGCAGGGGCAGGATTTTCGCAAGATCACCGGCAGCGGCAACGTCCGCGGCGCCACCAATCGGCCGGCCGCCTCGCGCCACGCTGATCGGGCACACTAAGCCCGGATATCTCATCGGGTCGCGAAGCGAGCGGGCGCGCAGCCGGGTGAGGACAAGGCACGCGCCGGGTTACGGGTCTCAGCGAAGATCCCCCCACAACGCCTGAAACAAGGTAACCGCGACCACGCCTGCGGTGTCGGCGCGCAACACGCGCGGCCCGAGACCAATCGATTCCGCCCCGGCGGCGAGCGCAGCGTCAACCTCCGACTGCGTCCATCCTCCCTCGGGGCCGACCAACACGCTGACGGCCCCCGGTACCGGAACCCCAGCCACCGAGCCCGCACCAGGGTCGGCAATGAATATCGGGCGAGGCAAGCGATCCCATTCCAGTTCGCCGAAAGCGCACGGCATCTCCACCTCAGGGACCCGCGTCCGACGGCTCTGCTCCGCCGCTGCCTCCGCGATGCGGCCCCAACGCTCGGCGCGGCGCTGCATGGCGGCGGCCTTGGCCTTCGTTTGCTGGCTGCGCTCCGCAACCACCGGCACGATGCGGTCGACGCCAAGCTCGGTAACCTGGCGGACGATGGAGTCCATGCGCGCTGGGCGCGTCGGAAGCGCCTGCACGAGCCAACATTCGAGGTCCGACTCCGATTTTTTGGTGACCCGAGTCCGCACCGTCGCCGACACGCCGCTGGCGCCAAACGCCCTGATCTCGGCCTCGACCTCCGCCCCACGGCCGTCGAACAGATAGACGACGTCACCGACCCCAGCGCGCACGACTTCGAGGTGATGACGGACGGCGCCCAGGTCAATCAGGCCGGCGGCGTCGGGCTCGACGGAATCGACGCGGAATCGACGCGGTGCCGCGTTCTCGCTCAACCGACGAGGTTACGGAGACGATCCCACCAACTCTCGGCTTCGCCCTCGAGTGGCGGTTCCTCCGTAACCTCACGGAGCTGCTCCAGGAGAGCCCGCTGCTCGGAGCTGAGCACCGAAGGGGTAACCACTTGCACCGCCACCCGAAGGCTGCCGCGCCGACCGCCATTGAGCGACGGCACTCCTCTGCCGCGGATTTCGAACACCTCACCGCCTTGAACGCCGGCTGGAATCTCGAGCGTCGCGGGTTCGTCGTCGAGGGTCGGAACGTGGACCGCGCCGCCAAGCGCCGCCTTGGGAAACGAAACCGCCACGCGGGTGAAGAGGTCGTTGCCGCGGCGCACGAACATGGGATGCTCGCGCACCCCGATCAGCACCTCGAGGTCACCGGTCGCCGCGCCCCGCAGCCCGGCCGAACCCTCGCCTCGCAGCAAGAGCCTCGACCCGGTGTCGACGCCCGGCGGAACACGAACCGTGAGCTTGCTGTTGTCGGCCACCCGGCCTTCGCCGCGGCAGGTCGGGCATGGGTCGGCGACGATACGCCCGCTGCCGCTGCAATCGCCGCACGGGCGGGCGATGGCAAGAAAACCGTGCCGCTGTTGCACCGCGCCGCTACCCCCACAACGCCCGCACACACGCGGCGCGTCACCGCTTTGCGAGCCGCTCGCATCACAGGTTTCACAGGCAACGTGACGACGGACAGTGATGCCCCTCTCCGCCCCGGCGATCGCCTCATCGAGGTCGATATGGAGCTCTACGCGCAGGCCGGCGCCACGCCCGGAACGCGCCCGTCGCGAGCGCCCCATCCCGCCGAAGGCGCCCCCGAAGCCGAACATGTCGCCGAGAATGTCCGAAAAATCGGCGAACACCTCGGCGTTGAACGGCTGGCCGCCGCGCAATCCTGTCTCGCCGAAACGATCGTACGTAGAGCGCTTCTCGTCGTCGCCGAGAACCGAGTACGCCTCGGCCGCCTGTTTGAAGCGCTCTTCCGACTCGGCGTCGTCGGGATTTCGGTCGGGATGGTATTTCAACGCCGCCTTGCGGTAGGCGCGTTTGATCTCGTCTTTCGAAGCCTCGGGGCCGACCCCGAGGATCTGGTAGAAGTCACGCTCAGGCATCTTCGGCGTCGCCGTCCTCGGTCAGCAGGGCGTCGACCTCGATGGCCGGCTCCGGTGGCTCCTCGGCGGCATCGGGCTCGGCGACCGGACCCCCGAACGCAACCACGACGGAAGCCGGACGGATCAAACGATCGTCGAGCCTGTAGCCCGCCTGGTAGACGTCGAGGACGTGCCCCTCGGGCACCTCGTCGCTCTCGTGGCGGGCGATCGCTTCGTGATACCGCGGATCGAATACCTCGCCCCGCGGCTCGATACGTTCGACGCCGATCCTCTCGAGGACCTTCTGCATGCTCCGCAGGATGATCTGCATCCCCTCGTGGTAGGCGCCGGCGTCTTTTGACTCGGTTTCGACGGCGCGCTGGAAGTCATCAATGACCGGAACGAGTCCTTCCAGCAAAGCGGCCTGTGCCGCGACGACCATCTGCGCCTGCTCCTTCTGGACACGGCGTCGATAGTTGATCATCTCCGCCTGCCGCCGCAGTGACTGATCGGTCAGGCGCTCGATCTCGGCCTTGGCGAGCTCGAGCTGACCGTCCAGCTCATCGCGCGAAAGCTCTGCTGCCGGCTCGGCGGCCCCGCTCGGCTCTGTTTCGGGGTCCGGCTCGACCTGCTGCTCGTTATCGTGCTCTCGATCGTTCAACGTCAGTTCCCGTAGAATGTCGATACGTCGCGGCGCCTTTGATTCGGCACTCTTTTCGTCGCCCACAGACCGATCACGCGTTCAGCAAGGCTCGTCAGGCGCACAGTCGCGTGACCATGTCGCTAGTCACCCGCGCCATCGTTGTAACCATGGGAATCGTCCGTTCGTAATGCATGCGAGCCGGCCCCAACACGCCGAGAGCACCACCCGGCCTCGGACCGGCGCGATAGCTGGCGGCAACCAGGGCGCAGCCCCCCAGGGAGGCCGGCAGGCCGGCACGACCGACCAATACGCGGGCGTCCTTCTCCGTTCCGCACTCGGCCATCACCCGGCTCAGCTCGCTGCGCTCCTCGAACGCCGCGAAGATCTCGGGAAACGTCGCGCGCTCGGCGAGCTCGGGGCTGTCGAGCAAGTGGAACGCGCCCTCGACGTATATCGCCGACTGATCGATCGCGTCGCTGAGCGACCGCCGCACCAGGCGAAGCGCGATCGCCTCGGGATCCGACGACGTGGAAGCAGACGAAACGCCGATACTCTCCCGCAACTGCCGCAACGTCTGACCTGCGAATCGACGGCGCAGATAGTCGGCCGCCGCGTCGAGAATCCTCTCGCCGAGCTCCTCTTCGAACATGATCGTGCGGGTATGCACCATGCCGACGGAGGTCACGAACACGATCGACACGCGATCGCGACCGAGACGCACCAGCTCGACGTGTCGGATGGCCGCCTCCGCCGGTGGCGGGACGAGAACGACGCCGACGTACTGGGTCATCTCCGAGAGCACCGAGCAGGCGCGCTGCAACAACGCATCGAGCTCCGGCTGCGCTTCGTCCAGGCGTTCGCGGATGCGGCGCTCATCGACCCGCTGTAGATCACCGTGGCGCATCAAGTGCTGGACGTAGGCGGCGTAACCACGCGCTGTCGGCGTGCGGCCGGCGGAAGTGTGCGGTTGGGTGAGATAGCCCTGTCGAGCGAGCTCCGCCATCACATTGCGTACCGTCGCCGAGCTCACCTTCTCGGCGAGCAGCCCGGCCACAGTGGCAGACCCGGCCGGCTGCCCGGTAGCGATGAAGTGGCGCACCACGATGTCCAATACCGCGGCGCCACGCTGGCTAAGGTCCTTGGTCATCTCGGGTCGAGCTCGGTCCCCTTAGCACTCTCACACGTTGAGTGCTAGAAAGTGATGGAACAATGGCGCCGGAGGGCTGTCAAGTCGGCATCGGGACAGGCGCGCACGGCCGACAGCTGCCACCGGGCAAATGCTAACATGGGCTCAGATGTCCCCTTCGACCCAGAAGCCATTCGCCGAGAGTCCACCGCAGGAATCCGCCGAAGAAGCGCGGACTGGGGGACGGACGCCTTTCGTCCAAGGCACGGCGAGATTCCTCCTGCGGCCGCGTAATCTCGTCCTGACAGCGGTTCTGGTCGTCCTTTCCGGAGCCGGAGCCGGCGTGGCGATGGTCTACCTTCCCGATGCCTCGCAAGTGCGCGTACTCGAAGAGTACGTGCCGAGCATGCAGGTGATCCTCTACGACGACGAGGGCCAACCCTACGCCGAGCTAGAGGCGGCGGAACGCCGCAAGCTGGTTCCTTACCAGGAGATCCCCGAGCAGCTGCGCAACGCCCTTCTTGCCGTGGAAGACAGTCGCTTTTTCTGGCACGTGGGCATCGACCCGATCGCCGTGCTGGGAGCGATACGCGACAACCTGACCGCAGGCTTCGGGACCCGTGGCGCCAGCACGATCACGATGCAACTTGCCCGCGGCCTCGGCTGGTCGAGCCCGGAGAAAACTCCCAGCCGCAAGCTCGTCGAGGCCTTCTACTACGCCCTTCAGACCGAGCGCTACTTTTCCAAGGAGCGTATTCTCGAGCTCTACATGAACCAGCAGTTCCTGGGCCATAACGTCTACGGCTTCGGGGCAGCCGCCGAGTTCTACTTTGGCAACGAGCTCGACGAGCTTACGCTGGCCGAGTCGGCGCTGCTCGCCGGCATGCTGCAGCGCCCCAACGCCTACTATCCGCTCGAAAACAACCAGGATCGAGCCTTCCGCCGGCGCGACCTGGTGCTCGGCCGCATGCTGACCGTGGGTTACATCACCGAGGAGGAGCGCGAGCAAGCCCGCAACGAGCCGCTCGAACTCGCCCAACGCGACGACCGCAGCGAGGAGCTCGGCGCCTACTTCACCGAGGAGATCCGCCGCATCCTGATCGACGAATCCGGCACGGAGCTCTACTCGTCCGGCCTACGGGTGTACACGACGTTGAATACGCGCATCCAGGCGGCGGCGGAGCGAGCCCTCGACGTCGGCTTGCGCGCGGTAGACCAGCTTCAAGGGTGGCGCGGTGCGCAGCGTAACCTGCTCGACCAGCAGATCGACCTGATGGAGCACTCCGAGCAACGTTGGGAGCAAGCCATCGAGGCCGGCGACTACGTCCCGGCGATCGTCCTGGACTCGAGCCGAGAGCGAGCACGGCTGCGAATCGGACCGTATACCGGCGAGATCACGCCGGAAGGCGCGGCGTGGACCGCGTTTGAGCAGGTGCAGAACGTACGCCTCGAGCGCCTGGTACGGCCCGGAGACATGATCTCCGTGCGGGTCACCGAGGTGCGCGATGACGGCACCCTCGGCGTCGAGCTCGACCAGGAACCCGAGTTGGAGGGCGCGGTGCTGGTAATCGAGAACTTCTCGGGCGAGATCAAGGCGGAGGTCGGCGGCCGCCGCTTCTCCGTAAGCGAGTTCAATCGTGCCCATCAAGCGAAGCGCCAGACCGGGTCGGCATTCAAGCCGTTCGTCTACGCGGCGGCGCTGCTCCTCGGCTGGACGGCGGGCGACGTTGTGGTTGACATACAGCAGTCTTTCACCGACGGCAACAGGCAGCCCTATCAGCCCTCCAACCACAACGACGACTACGTCGGAATCACCACGATCACCGAGGCGTTGGCGTCGTCGCGTAACGTCGTCGCCGTCGCCGTTCAGCAGCAGATCGGGGCCGACAACATCATCGAGCTGGCACGACGGTTGGGCATTACGGCCAACCTGCAGCCCTACTTGTCTTTGGCGCTCGGCGTCATCGACGTGTCGTTGCTCGAGATGACGCGGGCGTACGCCGTGTTCGTCAACGGTGGCGTACGGGTCGAGCCGCACCGCATCGTCCTGGTCGTCGATCGCGACGGACGACCCAGGTTCCGGGCCGAAAGGCTATCGCAGCAGGTGATGGACGCCGATGTCGCGTTCCTGATCAGCCAGATGCTCACCAACGTGATCGAGTACAGCTTCGACGGCGGTTTGCAGGGTGGCAGCGGACGAAGGGCGAGATCACTGGACACTGAGCTCGGCATGCAGATCGGCGGAAAGACGGGTACGACCGACAACTACTCCGACGCCTGGTTCATCGGCTTCTCGCCCTACCACACGATCGGCGTTTGGGTCGGCAACGACACGAAGCGGCCGATCGGCCCCGGTCGCGAGGGAGCCAACACCGCCTTGCCGATCTGGATCGAGGTGATGCGGGCGGCGAGCGAAGGGCTCGAGCCCAAGGACTTCGAGATCCCGGTAGGCGTCGTCCTGCGTACCATCGACGCCCGCACCGGCCTGCTGTCGAGCGATGCGTGCGGGGCATCGGTCGTGGTCGCCTTCATGGAAGGCAGCGCCCCGACGCGTGCCTGCGGCGTTGAGGAAGCACGCATTCTGACGATGAGCCCTTACCAACAGGCCTACTTCATCAACGACATAAGGGACGGCGGCAGATAACCGATCGGCAAGTCCCCGATACACGTTCTCTTGCCCGCGACCTGCCTCCTGCCTTCGCCCCACGCGCCGTCGATAGCGGCTGCTGAAGGAACTTCCCGGCGAGTTCTTCAGCGCCCTGCTCCGCCGGCGACCCACTTGAGATAGGCCTCGGCGAAGGGGTCGAGCCGACCGTCGAGTACGCCGTTGACGTCGCCGATCTCCAATTCGGTGCGGTGATCCTTGGCCATCTGGTAGGGCTGCAAGACGTACGAGCGGATCTGTGAACCCCACCCGATTTTCTTCTTCTCGCCCTGGCGCTCGGCGATGCGCTCGATCTGCAACTGGCGCTCGCGCTCGTACAGCCGGCTCTGCAACACCTTCATCGCCATGGCGCGGTTGCGGTGCTGGGAGCGCTCCGCTTGGCATTGGACGACGATTTTGGTCGGCAGGTGGGTGATCCGCACCGCCGAGTCGGTGACGTTGACGTGCTGGCCGCCGGCACCGCTGGAACGATAGGTATCGATGCGAAGGTCTTTCTCATCGATGTCGATCTCGATCTCGTCGTCGATCTCGGGCGAAACCATCACCGACGCGAACGAGGTGTGGCGCCGGCTGCTGGCATCGAACGGCGAGATCCGCACAAGGCGATGGACACCCGTCTCGCCCTTCATGTACCCGAAGGCGAACTCACCCTCGACACGCAACGTGGCGCTCTTGAGACCGGCTTCTTCGCCGGGGGACTCATCGAGAACCTCGACCTGGTATCCACGGGACTCCGCCCAGCGCGTGTACATGCGAAACAGCATGGCGGCCCAGTCCTGGGACTCGGTACCGCCGGCGCCGGAGTGCACCTCGACAAGCGCCGGGCGCCGGTCGTCGGGCTCACCCAGAAGGTGTTGAACCTCGCGGATGCGGAGATCACTGTCGATCTCGGCGATGGTTTCCTGCAACAGGGTAATCGCTTCGTCCTCGCCCTCTTCGGCAAGCTCGAGCATCGCCTCGGCGTCGCCGAGCGCGGCCTCGAAGCGGGCGCCGGCGCTCAGCCGCTGTTCCAGGCCGGTGCGCTCGCGCTGCAAGGCGGTGTCACCGCCATCGTCCCAGAAACCCGGCTCCGCCATCTTCGCCTCGATCTCGGCGAGTCTCTCCTCCCCGCCGGAGGGGTCAAAGATGGCCTCCCAAGCCGGCATAGCGGGACCGAAGCTCTTCGATTTGCCTTCTCAGGTCGTCGATCATGTCTCTCTCACGTCCTCGTCGGATCGCTCGGTTGGCGGGTGCGGCGGTGTAAGCGGGCGTAGGCGGTAGAAGACGACGCCCGCCAATGCCAAGACTACACAAAGACGCGGCAGCGCGTCGCCAACCGCTACGTACAGCGTGATTTCTTCCGAGGGCCGGATGTCGGCCAGCAACAGCGCCGACTCGTTGAGCGCCGTCGATTCGAGCACCCGCCCCCAGGGATCGACAAAGCCGGAGATCCCCGTGTTGGCTACCCGAACGAGGTAGCGCCGGGTCTCGACGGCGCGCATCTGGGCGATCGAAAAGTGCTGATACGGCGCGCTCGTGTCGCCGAACCATGCATCGTTGGTGATCGTCGCCAGGAATGTGGCGCCGCGCGCTACCTGGCGTCGAACGTGGTCCGGAAACACGATTTCGTAACAGATCGCCATGGCGAACGGCGGGATACCACCGTCCGGGTCGGCGAACAGCTCCTGGTCTCCGGTGCCGCGACGGAAGCTGCCAACGGCGTCAACCAGCGGAGTAACAAAACGAAACAGCCAACTCACCGGAACGTACTCGCCCCAGGGGACAAGGTGAACTTTGTCGTAGCGCATCGTCCAATCGCCGTCCGCCGCCACCAGGAACGAAGCATTGGTCACCTGCCACTCGCCCGAAGGGGCAATCTCATAGTGTGGGCTGCCGACGACCACCGTCGTCTCATGCTGGCGGGCCAGTTGGGCAAGCATGGCGCGCGTCGAGGGATCGGTCTCGAGGCCACCGCGGACGGGGACGGAAGATTCCGACCACATGATCAGATCGGCGCCGCCCGCAACCGCTTCGAGCGACAGGTCGACGTGGTTCTCGAGGATGGCGCGAAGCTCGGCGGGGTCCCAGATTCGTCGCTGCTCGACATTGCCTTGAACGGTGGCAACCCGTACCGCCGGCCCAACCGGGCTTATCGCTTCGCCGGCGGCGGGGGCGACCGACAGGCGAATCACGCCGTACGCCGCGAGCGTGACGACCAGAGCGGCCGCGGCCACGGCGGAGGGCAGCGCGCGGCGACCGACGATGAGGCGCTGGGCGATCGCGACATTCACAAACACGGCAGCGAAGCTCAGCCCCCAGACCCCGGCCAGGTCGGCGGCTTGCATCATGACCGGTGACCTGCCGGAGGCGTATCCCAAGAGCGACCAAGGGAAACCGAACGGTAGGATCGTCTGCAGGTACTCGAGCGACACCCACGCGGAAGCGAACACCACCGCCCCGCCGACCCCACGATGCAGCGCGATCGGCGCCAGCAGAAGGATCAACCCCGTGTTCAGCGCCATCCAGACGGCAAGGAGGGCGGCGACCGCCGCCCCCACCGGCGCCGACATGCCAGCGTAGTTGATCATCACGTGGGCGATCCAATACAGCGAACCGGCACGCCACACGAAGCCGGCGAGCAGACCCACCCACCAGCGCCGCCACGCGCCGGCGCCGACCGAAGTGACGATTACCGGAACGAGCGCCACCCAGGCCAGCGCGTGAAGATCCGGGTACGGAAATGCCAGCGCCAGGAGCAACCCGGTGAAAGTCGCCAGCAACCAGGCAGCACGCGCCGAGGGCGCGGCGAGTTGCGAATCGCCGGCCAGGCCTTCGCTCAGCCTTCCGTCACCCAGGTAGCGTCGACGTCGGAACGGGTCACCAGTTCGGCCTCGACGATATTGGCCTCTCCCTGGGAGCGATAGCGACCGACACGCACCCGATACCAGGTTATCCCGTCAACGTCGACAGAGACGACGAACGCGGGGAAACCCGCCGCCGCCAGAGCCGCCTGCAACGAATCGGCGGCCGGTTTTTCGGGCGTCGAACGAACCTGCACGATCCAACCGCTCGGCAACGACGCGTCGGCCCGCGGCAATCCGACGTCGCTCTCGGCGACAACCGTCGCCCTCTGTTCATCGACCGGGTCAGCGGGCTCGAATTGCGGGGCGGCGGCGGAACTCAGCTGTTCGGCCTGCGGCTGGGCCGGGGGCTCGGTCGGTGCCGCCGCAGTCGCGGCCGGCGCCTCGGGCTGGAGCGTCGGTTCGCTGACGGCCTCGTAGAACTCCAACGGTTCTTCTTCGGTACCTTCGGCGGGTGCCGCGGCCTGCCATTGGTCCGCGGGGCCGGGTTCGGTTGGGCCACGGCCGACTACGACCCCCAACCAAAAAACCATTACGCCGACAACGGCCGCGCCCAGGAACGCCAACACGAGGTGCGGCGTGTTCAACTGAATCTCGTAGAAGCTCTGGTCGTCGCTCATCGACTCAACCCCTCGTTTCGTGGCCGCGACCGAACGGTCGCACACACGGAACCCACGGCGCCGGGGCTGGACAGCGCCGTATTGCATTTCGAACGGATGCCGTTCACCGGCATGCTAGCAGGCCGTGGTGACAATGTGATACCTCAGGCGACGCCGCCAACGGCACCGACACAACGCGCCGCGGCGGTGGAGATGCCGCGGCGCATCGTGGAGGAACGGCATCGCCGATGCGAGAGCGTCGTCACATTCAGCGGCCAGCCACCGGGCTACTGGTCGCGCTCCCAGAGATAGGCCGAGTCCTCGTAGCGGCTCTCGCCGCCCTCGTTGACCACGAAACGCGCCGGGCGGAAGTTGGCGCCGCCGTATTCACCGGCCTTGTTCAGGGCGTAGAAGTTGAGCGAGAAGTTGGGTGTGCCGTCCCCACGCAACAGCCGTGGGTCGACGGTCTTGGCGACAACCCGTCGCATCACCTCGAGGCATGCGTCTTTCGGGTGCATGCCATGGCGCATGAACTCGACCGCGAGAAACGAACAGCAATCCAACAAGTTGGCCTCGCCGCGACCGGTCGAGCCGGCGGCGCCGATGTCGTTGTCGACGTACAGGCCGGCGCCGAGAATCGGCGAGTCACCCACCCGCCCCGGGATCTTCCAACTCAGACCGCTGGTCGTCGTAACCCCGGAGATATCACCAGCGGCGTTGACGCAGTTGCAGTTGATCGTCCCGTGGTAGCGGAAGAAGGGGTCGAACTCGTCCACGGCGTCGCGGTCGGAAGCCGGGTCGGGCACCGCGCGCCCGCCTCGGCCGCCCCGGCCGCCCTGCTGCGGGGCCGGCAACCAGTCGTCGCGATCGGACATGGATTCCTTCCACTGCAGCCAGCGCTCCCGCGCCCGATCGGTCAGGAGATTCTCGACCTGGAAGCCGTGCGCCTCGGCGAAGTCCTGCGCACCCTGGCCGACAATCAGCACGTGGTCGGTGCGATCCATCACCAGCTTGGCGACCTTGGATGGGGTCTTGATCCCCTCGATCGCTGCCACCGCGCCGCCGTTACGGCTCGGACCGTGCATGACGGACGAGTCAAGCTGCACGACGCCGGCTTCGTTCGGTAGACCGCCGTAGCCGACGCTCATGTCTCCAGGATCTTCTTCGACGATGTTGACGCCGGCAATCACTGCGTCCAGGGTGTCTTCCCCGGCCTGTAGCATCTCCATCGCTCGGGCGCACGCCGCCAACCCGTTGCCGCTCGAGATTACCAGCGGACGAGTGCCCTGAAACCTGCGCACGTGGACAGCAGGGGCAGCGAGCGCGCGCTTGCCACCGAAAATTCCGAGGCCAGCGGCCGCCCCGGCTTGCAGGATACCTCTGCGACTCCAGCGAAAATTCATGTCGGCCTCCTGGCGCGAGGCTACTCCACGCGCCCGTAGCGATCCTCCATCCGAACGACGTCATCGAGGTGGGGAGTGGAAACTTCGAAGATGTCACAGGTAGCAATCGCGCGCATCCGGTGCACCGTGCCGGGTGGAATGTGGCGCGACTCTCCGGGATTCATCACATGGGCGACGAGCTCGTCGCCCTCCTGTAGCTCGAGCTCGAGCTGCCCGGAGGAAACGTAGATCGTTTCGTCCTTGATCTCATGATATTGGAGGCTGAGCTGCTCCCCTTCCTCGACGTGAAGGATCTTGCCGACGTACTTGTCGGTGTCGGCAAAGATCAGCTCGTACCCCCAAGGCTTCTCAACGCGGCGCATACAACCTCCCGTCATTCCGGCGGCTCCGGTCCCTCGATCGTGGCGTCGTCCCCGAGCGCCGTAACCAGCTGCGGCAGCGCCAGCTCCTCGATGGCGGACGCGGTTTCGAGTTCCAGGGCGCGTTCCAACATCTCCTTCGCCTTCTGGCGGCTCAGCCGCCGGACGACGTTCTTGATCAAAGGTATGGCGCTCGGGCTCATGCTGAGCTGGTTGATGCCGAGGCCCAGCAGAATCAACACGGTTAGCGGCTCCGCCGCCATCTCGCCGCACATGCTAACCGGGATCTCCTTCTTCCGCGCGGCCTCGACGATGTGCCACAGAATCCGGATCACCGCCGGGTGCAGCGGTTCATATAGGTGTGCTACCGCGTCGTTGGCGCGATCCACGGCAAGCATGTACTGGATCAGGTCGTTGCTGCCGATGGCGAAGAAATCGGCTTCGGCAGCCAGCAGGTCGACGATCATCGCCGCCGCCGGAACTTCGACCATCACGCCGACGGGCACCACCTCGGCGACCTCGTAACCCCTATCGACCAGCTGCCGGCGCGCCTCGTCGATCAGGCCGCGAGTTTCCCGCACTTCCTCGACCCCCGATACGAACGGCAACATGATTTGCAGCTGGCCGTGAACGCTGGCGCGCAGCAGTCCGCGTAGCTGGGTGCTGAAAATCTCGCGCTCTTGCAGCGCCAACCGCAGCGCCCTCAGCCCCAGGAGCGACTCGGCACCGGTCTCCGAGGCGGCAGGGTCACCAGGCAGCAGCTTCTCGCCACCGATGTCCAAGGTACGGATGCTGACCACACGGGGCGCCATCGCCTCGAGCACGGAACGGTACTCGAGGTAGTGTTCCTCTTCGCTCGGCAGCACCCCCGGGTTGCGTAAATACAGGTACTCGGAGCGAAAAAGTCCTACACCTTCACCACCGTACTCGAGCACCGACTTGGTGTCGGCCGAACCCTCGATGTTGGCGAGGACAGCGACCCGAAAACCGTCCGATGTCTCGGCCGGAAGATTTCGCTCGGCAAGATAGCCCTCGGCTTGGCGAACACGAGCCGCGTCGCGGGTGCGGTACTCCTGCAGCTGATCGTGGTCGGGGCCGACGATTACGAAGCCGGCGTCGCCGTCGATAACTACATCCTCACCCGATTGCAACGTCGAGGTAATGTCATGCAGCCCAACGACGGCGGGAATTTCCAATGACCGCGCCACAATCGCCGTGTGGCTCGTACGGCTGCCGATATCGGTAGCGAACCCGAGGATCATGTCGGGATCGAGCTGCGCCGTTTCGGAGGGCGTCAGGTCGTGGGCGAAGAGAACGACCGGCTCGACCAGTTGATCCAGGCGGTGGCCCTCTTCGCCGAGGAGGGCGCGAAGCAACCGCTCGGTCACATCGTCGACGTCGGTTCCGCGCTCGCGCAAATATACGTCGGAAATGCTCGACAGGCGGCTGCTGAGATCGCGGCCGACCTCGCGTACGGCCCATTCAGCGTTCTGCTGCTTTTCCGTGACCCGGTCCTGCACCTCGCCGAGAAACATCGCGTCTTCGAGCAGCAGCATCTGGGCATCGAAGATCTGGGCCACGCTGTGGCCGAGGGCGGCGTCGGCCCGAACCTTGAGGTCCTCGAGCTCGGCGCGGGCCCTCCGAACTGCTTCCGCAAGACGCCCCAACTCACTCGCCGCGTCGCCGACATTCAGGGTCTTGGCGCTGACCGCGGCACGACGGCGCTCCAGCACCAACGACGGGCCGATGGCCACCCCGGGGGACACTCCGATTCCGCGCCGGGTGTTGCCGGTAGCTGCCATCAATCCTCGCCGAACCTGGCGTCGACCAGCTCGGCGAGCGCCGCGATGGCGGCCTCCTCGTCGTCACCATCGGCGACGATCTCCAAGGCCGACCCCTGGGGCGCGGCCAGCAAGAGAACGCCCATGATGCTCTTGCCGTCGACGCACGTGTCGCCGCGACGAATCGTGACCTGACAAGAGAATTGACCGGAACAGCGCACGAACTTCGCCGCCGCGCGCGCATGGAGCCCGAGCCTGTTCTTGATCTCCAGCTCTCGGCGAACCATCCGTCTCAGGCTTCGTCGCGCGAAGAGAGAATCTCGCTGGCGACGTAGACGCTGTTCTGGCCCCGTTCCCGGAGCTCCTGGGCGACCTCCAACAAAGAACCCTCGCCGCCCTGAACGCTGGTCAGCTTGATGATCATCGGCAAGTTGACGCCGGTGATGATTTCGACCTTGTCGGGTTCGAGAAACGCCAGGCTGACGTTGGTTGGTGTGCCGCCGAACATGTCGGTGAAGATCAACACGCCGTCCCCGGAGTCGACGTCCTTGATCGCCGTTTGGATCTCCTGACGGGCGTCGGCAACCTCGTCGTCCCAACCCATCGACACGGCGCGGATGCCTTCGGTCCGCCCGACGATGCGCTCGGCAGCGTCGAGCAGCTCCCGAGCCAGTCGTCCGTGGGTGACGATTACCGCTCCGATCATCGGGTCTCCTCCGCGGTTGCCGGCTTCCGAGCCTCGTGCACCAGGTCCCGGTGCACCAGTGTGACACCGTAACCCATACCCTCCAGGTCCTGGGCAACCCGCGCCGCGATCGCGACCGAACGGTGACGGCCCCCGGTGCACCCGAACGCGAGCGTCAGGTATGCGCGTCGCTCACCCCCGAGACGGGGCACGACAAAGTGCAATAAATCCTTTACATGATTGAGGAATTCTCGCGTCTCCGGTCGCGATTCTACATACTGTGAAACTGGCTTGTCCATTCCACTCAACGGCTTGAGCTCGGGCACGTAGTTGGGGTTCGGCAGAAACCGAACGTCGAACACGAAGTCGGCATTCTTGGGCAGTCCGGAACGAAAAGCGAAGCTCACCACACGGATTGCGGCGCCCTCGTCGCTGGCTGAGCCATACAGCTCGAAGAGAAACTCTCGCAGATCGTGAGGGGTGAAATTGCTCGTGTCGATGACCCGGGTGGCGAGGTTGCGAATCGGCTCGAGCAGCTCGCGCTCTCGGCGTATTCCGGTCAGGACGTCGCCGTCACCGGCCAGCGGGTGCGGTCTGCGGGTCTCAGAATATCTCTGCTGCAACACCGCGTCCTCGGCGTCGAAAAAAGCAAGCTCGACGGATTCGACTCGGGCCTGAAGCTCCTCGTAAGCCTGGGCAAATTTGTCGAGCAAACCGTGGGTTCGCGCGTCGATGACCAACGCGGCGCGGTCAACGGTGCCTCCGGCCGTCTCGCACAGATCGGCGAACTTCGACATCAGCGCCAGCGGAAGGTTGTCGACACAGTAGTAGCCGAGATCTTCGAGGCTATTGAGCGCCGCACTCTTGCCGGCCCCCGCGAGGCCGGAAACCACCACCAAAGAAGCAGGTCGGCTCACTATTCGAGGTCGCCTTCGCTGTTTTTGGCCACTTCGAGCGCGAAGCTCGGCGTCTCCATGGCCTCCTGCAAGCGCCGGGTCAGCTCCTGTGCGGGATGGTAGCCCGTCAGCTTGAGGATCAGATTGCGCACCGCTACCTCCACGAGTATCGACAGGTTGCGAGACAACGTCACCGGCAGGCAAATGAACGGCAGCTCGATGTCGAGGATCTCGAACGTCTGTTGGTCGAGCCCGAGACGATCGTATTCGACGTCCTCGTTCCATTCCTCCAGCTTCACGACCAATTCGACGCGCTTGCGGTCGCGAATCGACGCCGCGCCGAAGAGATGCTCGATATTGAGGATGCCGAGGCCACGCAACTCCATGTGATGGCGAATCAGCTCCGGACCGCTGCCCATCAGGATGTCACCGGCACGGCGCCGGATCTCGACGACGTCGTCGGCGACAAGGCGTTGACCACGGACGATCAGATCGAGGGCACACTCGCTCTTGCCGACACCGGATGCCCCGGTGATCAACACGCCGACACCGAAGACATCGACAAGGACCCCGTGCACGGTGGTAAACGGCGCCAGGTGGCGGTCGAGATAGAGGGTCAGGCGGTCGATGAACGCCGACGAAACCAGCGAGCTCCGCAACAACGGCAACTCGTTTTCTTGGCAAACTTCGACCAGCTCCGTCGGGATCTCGAGTGCCTTTGTGACGGTAACGCACGGTATCGGCAAGGAACAAAGTCGGGCCAGCAGTTCGCGGCGCTCGTCACTATCACGACTCTCGATGAACCTGATCTCCGACTCCCCGAAAACCTGTACGCGGCCGGCGCGGACGAATTCGACGTACCCGGTCATCGCCAAGCCGGGTTTCTGAATCCGATGAAAGACGATCTTGCGGTCGAGGCCGGCACCGCCTGCGATGAGCTCGAGTTCGAGATGGCGCCCGTCGGCGGTGAGCAACTCGCGGACGGTGAGACTGGCAGCCTCAGCGCCCCCACCGCCCGAATCGGTCACCGCGGCGCCCGCCGCGACTTCGAAGCGACAATCCCCATCTCTTCGCGATACTTGGCAACCGTACGCCGGGCGATTCGCAGGCCGTCCTCCTTCAGTGCGGTGGCGATACGGGCATCGGAGAGGGGCTTGTGGAGGTCCTCGGCGGCAATAAGCTTGCGGATCATCTTTTTGACCGCAATCGAGGACACCTCTGACCCGCTGCTGTGCCCGAGGGCGCTATGGAAGAAGAACCTCATCTCCAGAATTCCCTGCGGCGTGTTCATGTATTTGCCGTTGACCACCCTGGAAACCGTCGACTCGTGCATCTCGATGTCGTCGGCAACGTCGCGAAGGACCAGCGGGCGAAGCTCCGCCACGCCCCCTTCCAGGAACGCCTCCTGGTGCTTGACGATGCTCTCGGCGACCCGCTGGATGGTGCGCTGGCGCTGGCTGTACGACTTGATCAGCCAGAGAGCCGATTTGAGCTTCGTCTGCAGGTACTCCGAGGCTTCCTTCGAGAGCTCGCCGCGCGATCGCAGCATCTGGCGGTAGAGGCGCGAAATCCGCAGCTTCGGCAGGCCGTCCTCGTTGAGGATGACGCGGTACGTGCCCGCGTCCTTGATGACCGTAACATCGGGGACGATGTACCTTGAGGGCTCGGTGGCGTAGACCGCGCCGGGTTTCGGATTGAGGCTCTGGATGATCTTTACAGCCGCCTCGACCTCCGCCGGCCGAACGCCGCAGCGCCGGGCGATTTCACTGTGTACCCGGGCAATCAGCAGGTCAAGATGCTCGTCGATAACCCTATAGGCAAGCGTTTGCGGAACATCAAGGTGATCGAGTTGCAGAAGAAGGCACTCGCGTAGATCGCGCGCCGCGACCCCGGGGGGATCGAGCTGTTGGACCCTTGCCAGCGCCGACTCCACCGCGGCGACCGGCCAATCGCCCATCGCTACCAACTCCTCGATGTCGGCGGTCAAATAACCGTCTTCGTTGAGATTGCCGATGATCGCCCGGCCGATTTCCACCTCCAGCGGCGACGTGTCGTCCATCTCCAGCTGCCAGAACAGTTGCTCTTCCATCGTCGGGCGCTTGGCGAGCATGTTCTCGAGCTGGATCTGGTCGCGGTGTTCCCGCATCGGAGCCGTGCCGGGCTGGGCGTCATAGTAATCTTGGAAATACGACTCGATGTTGATCTCGTCGAACGAGTTGACCTCCTCCGGCAGGACCTCTTCGCTGTCGGTCTCCTCGCCGCCATCGGCGTCGACTTCAGCCGGTTCCACGGTAGCGTCGACACGCTCTTCGGGCTCATCGCGCTCCTCGAGCATCGGGTTCTCGACCATTTCCTGCTCCAAGACGTTTTCGAGCTCGAGCTTGTTGAGTTGCAGGAGTCGGATCGCCATTTGCAACGCCGGTGTCATGACCAGCCGTTGCTGCAATCGTGGGATGAGTTTTTGCTCGAGCGCCATGGGTCAATCCAGCCGAAAATTCTTGCCCAGGTAGATTTCGCGGGTCTCCGGATCCCGTCCGAGAGCCTCGGGTGTGCCCGAGCGGAAAATCTTGCCGCTCCGGATGATGTAGGCACGGTCGGTGATCTGCAGCGTCTCGCGTACGTTATGGTCGGTGATCAGGACGCCGATGCCCTGGGCCTTCAGGGTGCCGACGATCCTCTGTATGTCGGCGATGGCGATCGGATCGATGCCGGTGAACGGCTCGTCGAGCAAGACAAAACGCGGGTCGGTGGTCAGCGCCCGGGCAATCTCGACGCGCCGACGCTCGCCACCGGAGAGGGTATACGCAACGTTGCCGGCG
>SMVB01175578.1_pt1 | contig 27238 bp, 20 predicted proteins | sample 2456461 | NCBI WGS metagenome assembly SMVB01 (sample SAMN11095934, study PRJNA526329) | marine sediment metagenome | biome: Marine sediment; feature: Surficial sediment; material: Deep marine sediment; isolation source: Hadal surficial sediment | place: Pacific Ocean | collected 2014-05 | depth...
GCTGGCCGAGGGGATTCTCGTTCTTCCAATACTGCGCCGCGAGAGAGCGGTTGATGATGCCGACACGGCTCGACTCCGCGTGGTCGAGCTCGGTAAAGGTTCGCCCTTGGATGAGTGGGATCCCCATCGTGCGAAAGAAATCGGGCGTAGCCACGCGTGTCGCTACTTGAGGGGCGAGCTCGCCTTCTTCGATAGGGATGTTCTCGATGCGGAACCCCGTCGTGTTGGGCGCTTGTCCAGAAAGTGGTCGCCCGCTTCCAGCGCCGACGGACATCACCCCGGGGATCTCACGGAGCCGAGGAAGAAGGGCGTCGAAAAAGCGCCGTGCGTCTTCGGCGTTTCTATAGCGCGTCCAGTTGGGTGACATGCGGGCCATGAGCACGTTCTCGGTGCGAAAGCCCGAATCGACTTGATGGAGCTGATAGAGGCTTCTGAGCGTAAGCCCCGCGCCCGCGAGGAGCACGAAAGCGAGGGCCACTTGGCCCGAAATGAGGAGCCCGCGAAGCTGATGACGGCTCTTCTGGCCCGTGGTATGGCCTCCGTCTCTCAAGGCGCTCACCAAGTTGAGCTTCGTCGTTACAGCAGGGATGAAAGCGACAATCACAGCGGTCATGAGTGCTACGGCGAGCGTGAACAAGAGCACGTTGCTGTCGATCGTGATCCCTACAGCCCGCGGCGTGAAACGGCCAATGAAGGCAACGAGCAGATCGAGCCCACGATATGCCATCAAGAGCCCCCCCGCGGCGCCGACGAGTGCCAAGAGCGTGGCTTCGACGAGCGCCTGCTGCACGAGCCGTGCGCGACCCGCGCCGAGAGCTGCTCGGACAGCCATTTCGCGATCGCGGCGCATGAGGCGCGCGACGGCGAGATTCGCCACGTTGGCGCAGGCGATCAGGAGCACGAGTACGGAGGTTCCGAGCAAAATGAGGAGCGTCGGCCTCGCGTCCCTCGTGAGCTCATCTTGCAGCGATGCGACAGAAATCTGGTAGCCGCCTTCCTGAGGATAAGTTTCGGGATAGTCGAGCTCGAAGCGCCTGGCCAGATTAGCGAAATCCGTCCCGGCCGTCTCTAGCGTGGCACCTTCGGCGAGGCGGCCGAACGCGGTAATGGCGCGAAAGGCGCTTCTGTTCTCGGCCATGCGCTGCTCCGCGCCCGCGCGGAACGGGCACGCGGAAGTGGGCATGTACACGTCGTGCTCGGTCGGAAATTGAGGGATGGGCGGGAGCACGCCAATGACCGTATGCGGCTTGTCGTTCATCTCGAACGTTTGCCCGATAATGTCCTCGTCGCCACCGAAGCTCCTCTGCCAGTAGCCGTGGCTAAGGATCAGCACGGCTTCGGCGCCGAGATCGTCGTCCTCCGGATAGAACATCCGGCCGAGCGTTGGCTGCACGCCGAGAACGTCGAAGAAATCTGCCGAAACGACCCCTGTCGACACCCGCTCTGGCTCGCTGCGGCCCAAAAGCGTGAACGTCATCGCATGGTGCTCGACGAGCCCCTCGAGACTCTCGTTCATGTCCCGGTAGTCATAGACTTCCTGAATCGAAAAGGCGAGGTTTTTGATCTCCGCCTTGGGCGCGCTCTGGCGCAGCAGCACGAGCCGGTCACCGTCCCGATAGGGGAGAGGCCGGAGCAGCACCCCGTTGATCAAGCTGAAAATAGCGGTATTGGCTCCAATCCCAAGCGCCAGCGTGACGACGGTGGCGAGGGCGAACCCTGGGCTTTTCAACAAGCTGCGGGCGGCGTAGCGGATATCGGCAATGACTCGTTCCATTTTCGGCGTCCCCTAGATATTCTACAGGGGATAATGTCGCGTCCGCTCCGGGCTGTCAAGAAATTTTTGTGGAACGAAACCGGTCCTCATCCCGTCTAAGAGGTAGACAATCAACGAGGTGATGATGAGCTTTCTGAAAAAGTTGCTGGGACGGAAGGACACTTACGAGCCGGGTAAGCGTGTTCATGTGTGTGTCGAGTGCGGAATGCCGGTCGAAGACCACAAGGACTGGTGTGCCATTTACCGCGAGACCCAGCGGCGCGCGGAAGCCGCGAACACCGCATAAGTAACTGAAAACAAACGCCCTTCGGATGATCTCGGAGCTCGAAGCCTCAGACTACGAACCCAGGAGCAGAAGCGACGCCACTACTGTCAGTTGAAGGTGACGTTGTGGCTGTGCTGTTCGACGTCGGGGTACAAAACGTCCGGCATAACAGTGGAAGCTGATTTCGTTACACGGACGCCGTTTCCTATCTGAGTTAAATCGGCCACGCTGAGCTCGACCAAGTGGGGATGACCGGCCTCGCCGTCGATGTCCAGAACCAACATATTTCCAGCCGTGAGCTCAGCTTGGGTGATGATGGCGATATGGCCGTGATTCATGCTCACCACACCGACGGTGTCATCCGAAGGACCGCTCGGACTTGTCGGTGCCGGCGTCGGAGTTGGTGATGGCTGCATGGGGCTCGAGCTCGAGTCACCGCATCCGGTAATCGAGATGACGACCCCGCTCAGAATCACCATCGCGGATTTCTCTGTAAATTCGCGTCGCGAGACGCTTTCGTCGTGTTTCATCGACTTGCCTCCCTGAGCACGTGGAGCACGCAGGTGCTCGAGCCAGACTATAACCTTTGGATGGTCTGGAATGTTAGTGGGCTAACAGTTCTCGTCGATTCGGAGAAGGCCTGATCGTCAACCTTGTGAGCTGAGATAATTCAGTGAAAGGAGACGCGCAAATGACTCATTCCAAGATCTGGTTGCTTCTTGTGACCCTCATGGTGCCCTCGGCCGCACTTTCTGGGACTTCTGCCGTAAGCCTGAAAGACGCCGCCTGGTTGGCGGGCGCTTGGCAAGGCGAAGGCCTCGGAGGCTATGTCGCGGAGGTCTGGACGCCGGCCCGTGGTGGCGCGATGATGGGCTCCTTCCGGCTCATCCGAGACGACCAGGTCGTGTTCTACGAAATCTTTACGTTGGTCGAGCACGAAGGCGGATTGCAGCTGCGGTTGAAGCACTTCGAGCCAGACCTCGTCGCCTGGGAAGAGCGAGAAAAAGTCGTGACGTTCAGCTTCGAGTCCGTGGAGCCCGGTGTTCTACGCTTCAAGAGCCTCGTCTTTCAGCGTGTCGACGACGATGCGCTGCGCATCGACTTGCGTCTGCGACAAAGCGACGGCACCGTCAAAACCGAGTTGTTCCACTTGCGACGTATGTCGCTCGACGGGCATTAGAATGTGCTGATCAAGACGAGCTCGGTGCAGAGGGCCGCCAGCTTTTGCCTGTCAACATCCGCGGGAAGCGGTGAGCGCTTAGCCGCGTCCTCCATGCGTGCCTGTGAAGGGCCTCGGCCGCCGCGAGCATCTCGTCATAGCTCAAGGCTCCGTCCCGGATCGCGTTGAGCTCGGACGCGTCGGCGCGGCGCACTTCGAGGTTGCCCGTTTCGAGCACTTCGAGGCCCGTTCTCATGAGACGGAGCAGATGCATGGCGTGCTTCGTGTCGTAGCCGAACGTCGCCTCGAGCGCGGCGCGCGCCTCGTTTCTTTCGCGCTTCCATCGCTCGTGGGAGTCCCAATGTTTGAGTGCCGCTCGATAGCCCCTCTCACTCTTGAGGACTTCCAGCATGTCGCGATCGAGCCCGAGGCTCGCGGCCGCGGCGTGTTGCGTGGCCTCTTCGAGTAGGGGCAGCTCGTCCTCACGAACCCGCAGCGTGTCCGCCCAAAACTCCTCCATCTTCTCGTTGAGCGCGATCCTCGTGGCTTTCGGCATCTCGAGCGTGTCGAGGCGCCAACTTCGAACGCGGTCCGCGATGCTCTGCTCGATTTGGACGCGATCGTCCTTCTGGAGCGTCCCGCGCTCGGGAAGCCCGAACTCGGCGCGGGTCGGCTTTTTTCGCGGTGGCGAGAGGAGCCACGAGCGGTGGGTCTTGATTCTCTTCAGCTGCGCGAGAGCATAACCGAGATAGGTTTGCTGGACTTTCTGCGACAAGAAAAGATGTCGCTCTCTATGGAGCCTCTGCCACGCCTCCGTGCTGTAGAGCCAGTCGCGGGTATCGGCGAACAACATTTCGAGTGTATTCGGGTTGGCGGCGGCGCTGAGCTTCACGAACTTCACGACGTCGAAGATGATGCCTTCCACTTTGACGTCGATTGCCTGCGCCGCCGTTTTGTGGACCTTTAGCTTCGCGTCGACGAGCCCACGCAGAGATGCGTCGATCGGCCCGTCATATTGCTCGAACGCTTCGAACGGGGAAACACGCAGTTCGAGAGGCGCGATACAGACGCCGCGGAGGTCCACGTCCGAGCCTTCGCGGGCCGTGCCGTGGGCGTGGCTTCCCCCGAGCGTGATGAAGATCGTTCGTTCGGCGAGCGCGAACATCAAAGGGCTTCGAGCCGCGTCCGCACGACGAGCTCGTCGAGGGCCGCGACAGTCGAAGGCTCTTCGGGAAGCGCGCTTTTCTCGTGCGCCTTTTTCAACCGCTCTTCGAGCTCTTCTAGGGAGCGCTCGTGCTCCGGGAGCTCGGCTTCGTCGAGTAGCCCCTTCTCCTTCCCCTCACGTTTTCTCGAGATCAAGACGTTGATTTCGGAAAGCTCGAAGTAACCGTTCAACGTCGGGAGGTGAGAAATGACCGCACCCGTTTGCATGAGATGGATACCCGTCAAAAGAACGCGATACGCATAGAGCAAGTGCTTGACCGTCGGATTCGGCTCGCGCAGGCGCTTTCTCCGGCCTTCGAAAAAGCCGAGATAATGTCGAACCGTCTGGCGCGTCACGCAGCCGCGGCCGAGATCCCGTAGAGCGTCGTGTATGGGACCCGTGATGACGACGAGGGGGGAGTAGAGTTGCTCGAGCACGTATCCGTTATGTCGTGTCATCATGCGCGCGAATTTCCGCAAATCGTGAGCGACCCAGTCGAGCTCGATGCGGGCAGTGTCACTATCAGTGATGGTGATCGTTTCGTCCGGCGGGTGCAGCCCGAGCATGGCGGACGCTGGCGAAAGGAACACGCCTCGGAGATCGACGTCGCTATCGGGAGACGGAAAGCCGTAGAGATGCGCGCCGCTGACCGAGGCGAAGACGCAATTCGGCCCGCTCCGGGCCACTTCAGCCAGGTGGTCGCGGTCGAGGTCGTCTCAATTCGGTGCGTCCATTCGGTCCCGAGCTACTTTTCGGTGTCGATCTCATTGTCAGTCTCAGATCCGGTGAGCGCGACCGGTCAACCGACGAGGTAGGCACCCGTGCCGACGGCGATATGCTCGCCCTCGTCGTTGTGAAGCTCCATGCGCGTAACCGCGACTTTGTTGCCGGCCCGCAAGATGAAGCTTGTGGCGATGAAGTGCTTGCCGATGCCCGGGCGCAAGTAGTCGACGCGGAGATCGATCGTGCCCACGTTCGCGAGCCGCGCGGTTTTTTCCTGCGGGGTACCGCCTTCCATCGTCTTGAGCGCGCCCACGAAAGCCACGAGCCCGCCGGTGAGATCGAGCGTCGCCGAGACGACGCCGCCATGCAGGCTGCCGCGAACGAAGTTCCCGACGAGGTCGTCACGATAGTCGAAGCGAACTTTGGCGCTATCGAAAGTGAGTGATTCGATGACGACACCCAAGACTTTATTGAACGGGATTTTCTCCGAAAAAATCTCGCGCACGATGGCCAGCGTGGCCTCGTCGTCCTCAAGCTCAAGCTCAGCCTCAGCCTCAGCCTCAGCCTCGGCGTCGGCGTCGGCGTCGGCGTCCTCAGTAGGTCCTGCGGTCATGTCGCGGCATTATACTCACGCGCTATTATTAATGATCAGGCGGCCTTGGACGCGCTTCCGGCCAGAGCGGCTCGATAAGCGCATAGGGATCGGCCACCATCGCGCTCCAGTCCGACACGAGCTCGTTCCAGAAATTGGCCACGTCGTCCGGATAGCTCGCCGGATTACTTCCGAATCGTCGCGCGACGAGCTTCATCAGGTTGTAGCAGAGCGTGGCCTGCCCCGCGGCAACGAGACAGGGGAGCTGGTACGGCTTGTCCTTCTCGAACCAGAGCGTCGTCGGCATCTCGACCGCGACGGTCACGACGCGCCCGAGTGCTTTGGAGGGCTTTTCTATGTCGGGCCGGTCTTCGAAGAAGAATCGACGTGACGGGAGCAAATCGTAAATGAGGTTCGACACTCGCCGATGCCGATAGCGCTCGTCCCGATAGATCCTTCCATAGACGAGCGCCCGGACGCGCGTCATGAAAATGCTCGATGCCATCGCGAAAAGCGACGTGATGCGAAGCCGGACCATGCCCACGAGCTGGCCGAGCCGCAACTTACGGAGGTCCTCCCAAGCAGCGCGGCCGACGCTAGGGATGCGGCCCATCTCTTTTCGGATCGTGCGCCGCGTCCACCAGAGCAGATAGGCCGTCAGACCTGCGAGCGCCGTGGGGATGATGTAGCGGAAGAAATCCCAGAAGGTGAAGCTCCCAGCGCGAAGGGCGCCCCAAGCACCCGCGCCTTGAATCACGGCCGTGACGGCGCAGGCGATCATGAGCGCGCGCGCCGCGAGATTGAGCGTCCCTACGGTCATCCCGGCGGCGGTCTCCTCCTCGGGAAACGGGTACAAGTCGTCCGAGGGCTGATCCACGTCCGAGATGATGAACATGTCGAGATCGGTGTCGCGCCGCTCGTCGGCCAAGAGCAAGCTCTCGATCCCCTGATTGTCGTAGATGCCGCCATCCATCAAAGCGATGGGGCCTTGACCCCGCTTCTCGACGCTTCGCGCCACGTCTTCTGGGATCGTGCCACCGGGCCACACGAAATCGTCGGGAAAGGCGAGCGGCTCGAAACCGCCGGGAAAACAAGAGGATGCGGCGACGATGTCGGCAAGACGGATCTTGGCCGCGTCCTCTTTCGTGATCGAGACGAGGCCGTTGCCGATGCGCCCCTTGGCGCTTTTCTGAAACCGAAACGCAATCCCGTGACGAAACTCGGTGGCGTTGAAAGCGAGCTCTTCGACGTCCATATCGGCGTCGAGAATCTCGCCGAAAAGATGCGTGCCGCCATCGTCCGAGCGAAAAAACGTCTCGGCGTAGACCTGAGCGAGGGCCACGATGAGGTCGTGGCGCGCGCGCGTCTTTGTCGCTGGCTTTGTGCCGAGGCGCGCGAGCCCGAGCTCGACGAGGTCGAACCGCATCAAGTCGCGGTAGAAATCTCGAAAGAACTCGGCGAATGGCTGCGACCGAACGCACGAGAGCGCGTAGCGCGCGCCGGTAAACGTGCCCCCAGAGACGGTCGAGATGGCGCGCAGCTTGGTGGCGAGCCCGGCATGATCGAGATAGGCAAGCGCACCAAGGTGGAACGCCGCTGCTCGATAGCCCCCTCCGGAAAGACATATCCCAATCGAGCTTGGGAGCGTGGGCGGCGGAGCTTCGACTTCAGATGCCATAGGTCCTTTAGGCGGACGAGCATTATACTTACGCACGTTGTCGGGAGGTGACGTCGATGGGCACGGGGAAGAGATATTCGGGATACAAAGCGTTCGACTATCTCAAACGGGGACGCGATTTCCGCGAGTTCAAGCTCATAGAGCGGGAGAACCCCTTCGAGCCGTTTCTCGTCCCGCTCTCCGAGGCTAAAGAAGTACGCGTCACCGAGCTCGCCGAAAGCTGCATTATCATCTCGCTTCACGAGCATCCGCACCTTTTTCCTGTCGATCTTGACGAGATGAAGATCTATGACAAGGAGGGGCGCATCTTCACGGCCTACGACCATCTCGCGAGCTCTTACTGGGACGCGCTCTTCGACAACTTCCAGGACGGAACCGCCATCATCACGTCGAAAGAAGGCTGGAAGTGGAGCGACGTCATCTACGATGTGGGGATGCGCCTTTGCGATCTCGCCCATCAGGATGGTGTCATCAAATGCGAGAGGGTCGATCAGATCTACGAAGCGCATGCGTCGGGGCAGATTGCGCTGATTGCCGCTCAAGAAGGCGCCGCGATGATCGAGAACGAGCTCGACCGCATCGAGATCCTCTACGGCATCGGCATCCGCGCGATGGGCATCACGTATAGCGAATCCAACGCGCTCGGCACCGGGCTCAAGGAAGTGAAAGACGGCGGCCTGACGAGCTTCGGCCACCGTGCTGTCGAGCGGATGAACGAAGTCGGGATGGCGATCGACTGCGCCCACGCGAGCCCACAAACAACGCTCGACACGATCGAAGCGTCACAGCATCCGATCTTCTTGTCGCATACCGGCGCACGGGCTTTGTGGAACATCAAAAGGCTCGCTCCCGACGATGTCTTGAAGGCCTGCGCCGGCAAGGGTGGCGTCATCGGTATCGAAGCCGCGCCTCACACGACCCTCACCGAGAAACACCCGCATCACGACGTCGAGTCCTACATGGAGCACTTCGAATATGTCAAAGATCTCGTCGGGATCGACCACGTCGGCTTCGGGCCGGACACGCTCTACGGCGACCACGTTGGCCTCCACCATATTTATTCGGACGCGCTCTCTATCGACGCTTCCCACGAAGGCGAGTCGAGTGCCCCGGCCTTCGAAGAAGTAGATTACGTAAAAGGCATGGAGAACCCGACCGAAGCCTCGAAGAACATTCTGCGCTGGCTCGTCGCGCACGACTATGCCGACAAGGACATCGCCAAAGCGCTCGGCGAGAACGCCATCCGCGTCTTGAAGGAGGTGTGGGCTTGAGACCCAAGCTTCCGAAAATCTCGCTCGCGCTAATGGCGGTTTTCTTGATTGGAGGAAGCGCCGCGCTGCTCGTCGAGTGGCCGCCCGGGCCCAAAAACCTCGACTGGGGCGTTTGGATCGTCGTCTATTTCGGCTACGTCTACGTCGTGGGCGCTTCGCTCTTCTATGTCAAGACGGGCAAATGAGCCTATCAATATCAACGCAGTACACGATTATTCTCGCGCTCTATTTCACGTGCCTCATGGGGCTTGGTCTCTGGTTCAACCGCCGGGTCCAATCGAAGCGGGACTATTTCATCGCGCGAGGAAAGCTTGGCCCGGCGACCATCGGATTCTCCTATTCCGCGACGCAGATGAGCGGAAGCTCCTACATGGGCGCGGTGGGTACGGAGAAGCTCCTTGGCTACAACTTCTCCCCCGCGGGCGTATCCTCGGCGGCGGCTCCGTGGTTCGCTTACATTCTTCTTGGGAGTCGGCTGAGGAAGGTGGCGAGCAAGATCCACTGTGTCACAATCGCGGATATCTTCGAAGCGAGGTTTTACAGCACCGCCGCGGGACTGACGGCGACGGTGATCATGCTCGTCGCATTCATACCAATGATTGCGGCGCAGCTCCAGGCCGCCGGAAATGTCTTCGAAGTCCTTCTCGGCATGCCGTACCTCAATGGCCTGTTGGTGTTCGGTGGGATCGTTATTCTGTATACGGTGCTCGGCGGCATGCAGGCTGTGGCTTGGACCGACCTGATCCAGGGCATCATCATGATCATCGGCTTCGCCATCTTAGCACCCGTGGCCGTGAGCGCCGCGGGCGGCTTCGCCGAGATGCACCGCCAATATGGCGCGCTCAATCCTGGTGCCATCTCTTTTCTCGGGAAGATGCCGGCGCTATGGGTAGTGTCCTCGTTCCTCGTTTGGGGTTTCTTCCAGATTGGTGGCTCTCCCGCTTCGGTGACGCGTTTTCTGATCGCGGAGGACGACAAGACCCTCAAGCGCGCCATGGCCTATTCGGTTTTGTTCCAGAGCTTCATCTATGTGTGTGCGACGCTTATCGCGATCGCTGCGGGCGTTCTCTTGCCGAACTTGGAGCGCGCTGATTTGACGGTGCCGACGCTCGTGTCGAATTTGCTCCCGCCTATCGTCGGGGGCGTCATCGTCGCCGCGGTGCTCGGCGCGACGATGTCCACGATCGATTCGATCTTGCTCCTCGCGGGATCGCTCGTGGTGGAGAACATCTATGTGAAGGCCCTAGGCGGAAGCGATGACGAGCGGCAAGGGCTTCGCATCGGGCGCGTGACGACGCTCGTGATCGGCGCCTTCGCGCTTCTCGTCGCGACCGACCCGCCCGCAGCGATTTTCTGGATCGTCACGATGGCCTTCAGCTTGATGGCATCAGCGTTCACCTTCCCCTTTCTTCTCGGACTTTGGTGGCCGCGCGCTACCAAAGAAGGCGGGATTGCGGGGATGGTCGGCGGCGCGCTCGCCTGCGTCGGGTGGTACATCGCCGGCTATGCGCTCTATGGAACCTTCAACGATTGGATCGGAGGCCTCTGGCCCGCATTGGTCGGACCCGCGGTCTCGCTTTTACTCGTCGTCACCGTCAGCAAGATGACGACGGCGCCTCCCGCAGACGTGAGCGCTATCTTCTTTTCGGACGATGAGCCTAGCATCAGCTGAGTTGAGTTTAGCTTCGAGACGCGCATCGGGAGGCCCGAGACAACAGGCGCAACGCTCGGGCATTAGAAACGCCTTGGGAAGGTTCAGTTTCATGTTTTGTAATGTGTTCGGGGGGGCTGTCTTATTGTACCGAACAAAGAGCCCCGTGCTGCGCTCGTAGATCGCTCAGGAGCAACATCCTATTCGTATCTTTCCTTCATGGTACTACAATGATAGAATAGTAGTACCAAGTGAGAATTGAAGGAATGTCGACGTCCACGATTACCAGAAAAGGGCAGGTTACCATCCCAAAGGAGATTCGCGACGCACTCGATTTGACTGAAGGACAAAGAGTTCTCTTTGTTCGGCGGGGCGACGAGGTGGTGCTGAAAGTGATCCGCGGGAATATCTTGGCTCTGAGAGGCTCGGTCAAACCATCCAAACGACCGGAGAACTTCGAGAAAGTGCGAGCCGCCGTGAAGAAGAAACTCGCCTCGCGCGTTGTAAGCAATGGCTGATTTCTTCGTCGATACGAATATCTTTATTCGGTTCTTGACGAATGACGACCCCGCAAAGGCTCGGCGATCGGAACGACTGTTCAAGAAGGCCATCGCCGGCGAGGTCAGCCTCGAGACTAGCCTACTCGTTATCGCGGAAATAGTGTGGACACTCGAGTCCTTCTACAAGTTGGCAAAGCCCGACATCGCAGATAAAATCGGTAAGATCCTCAATACCCCGAATCTGAAAGTTCAGTCAGTCAGCACCGTCCTTCAAGCTCTGGATGTGTACGTTACGAAGAACGTCGATTTCATCGATGCCTATCACGGTATCATGCTGAGAGAAACCGGCGTCAAACGAGTCCTGACTTACGATAAGAAGCACTTCGGACGCATGGACTGGCTCTCAATAAGCGAGCCGTAGATCTCACGCGAAGGAGTGATTCTTTTTTCTGTGGGAAAAAGTTTGACTTCGTGTGGTGCATGGGGGAAAATTAAAGTGCTGTGAAGAGCCGAGTCTCTAAAAATGCTATTACAATCCTCCAACTAGCAGGGCTCCTCCTTTTCTCAGCTTCGGCGCCGCTCGCTCATCTTCATCGAGACGGCGAGGTTCCGTCCCACCGGCACGAAGGTGACGGCGAGCACTCATCGCATCACGGAATCACCTTCCACGCCCATCTCGACGGCCACTCCCGCGACGCCGACGATCCTAGCAACGCGGGTGAGCGTCAGGAGGCCGCGCTGAACATTTCACATGGGCGGCTCGACTCGCCACGTGTGGAACGCGCCTTGATGCCCCTCCTGGCACGCGCGCACACCGTCGAGCTCAACCCCCTGTCCATGACGTCTCCTGCTCTCGCGGGCGCTGGGTTGGACATTTATCGCCCGCCGCCGCTTCTCTTCCGACAACCTGCTCGCGCCCCACCCTCCTCTTGCTGAGAGGTAAGTGAGTCTGCCTTTTTAAGGCACCTCTACTTTTTTTATTTCCCGAAGCTTGGCCGGGCTAATGCCCGTATCGGAAGGACATGCATGTCCGAAAAGGTGACGATTGCATGGGGTCTCAGACGGATCCTGCGCGACAAAGTAGGTGATTGGTGTCGCCCCCGCGTGGTTTTCACGACGCTGACGGCGGTTGCTTTGGTCGCTCCCCACGCGTTGGCGGATGAGCCCATGCAGCGGGTAACACTCGAGCAGGCGTTAGAGATGTTCGAAGAGAACAGTTTGGAGCTTCGTCTCGTGGCGGCCGATCGTGACCGCGCACTCGGCTTCGCCAGACAGGCCAGAGCGCACCCAAATCCAGTGGTGGCGTTTAGCCACGAGGGTTTGTCTGAGAGCGGGCGTGACTACTCGGAGAGCTACGTCACGCTCAGCCAGCGTCTGGAGTGGCCAGGACGACGCGGGGCACGCGCAGAGACGTCGGATGAGGAGGCCGCTGTGCTTCAATCGCGGCTCGACGCCGAGCGCCGCCGCCTTGCTTTTGAGGTGAAGCGGGTTTTCATCGAAGCCGCGGCCGCGGAGGAACGGGTCGGCATCGTCCGAGACGTTCGCGCCGTCTTCCGGATGGCGGAGGAAAGCGGCCAGGAGCGTTTCCGCGAGGGGGACCTATCCGGCTACGACGTGCGACGACTTCGTATCGAGCGAGCGCGTTACGAAAACCTGGGAGCGTCCGCCGAAATCGATCTCAACTCCGCGCGTCTGAGACTCGCCTCCTTGATTCTTCCCGACGCGCCCGGGATCGCCCCGACGGCAGCGCCCGAGGGCGCACCTCCGTCCGAAGGTGAGCTGGAAGAGAAAAAGGCGATCGTAGTCGCTCTCGAACGGCGGGCGGAAATGCGAAGCGCTGAAGCGCAATTGGCCGCAGCCAACGCATCCATTCGTTATCTCACGACCTTCACGGGGCCGGATGTGACGGTGACAGGAGGCTACAAGCGGCAATCCGATGGCTTCAATGGCTTTTTCGTAGGAGTGAACGTTCCGCTTCCCACGTTCGACCGCCGGAAAGGGGACCTCGAAGCTGCCGAGGCCGATGCGCGCGGTGCACTTGCCCGTGTCGATCTCACCCGGCGTTCGATCGAGAATGATGTGCGGAGGGCGCTTGTGGCCTATGCATCGCTCTCCGGGCGCGTCTCGTTGATTCGCAACCAGCTTCTTAGTGAAGTCGACGACCTGCTTCGGATCGCGCGGGTGAGCTACAGCGAGGGCGAGATGTCTCTGCTGGAGCTTCTCGATGCCGCTGAAGCGTTCAGAGAATCACAGATCCTGCGGTCCCGACTGTCGTCGGAACATTGGATTAGCTACTACGACCTCGAGAGGGCGATGGGCGGAGTCCCCGTTGCCGCAACAACAGGGGGAACCGAGCGATGAAGAGAACCATGCGTGGATTAGCGGTAAATCTTTCCATCGTCTTGTTTTCGGTTGTGCTCGCGAGCTGCGACGCACCAAGTGCGAGCCGCGAGAACGAACAAGAGGAAGACCACGAGCACGGCGGCGGGGCGGCGGTCACCGTCTGGACAGAGAACGTGGAGCTTTTCTTCGAGTACCCCCCGATGGTGGCCGGTGAGGCCGGCGAATCGTGGGCCATCCACCTGACCTTTCTCGAGGACTTTCAGCCCGTGAGAGAAGGTAAACTGACCCTCCGCTTCGTCGGACCGGATAACAAGGATTACACGGTCGTCGCCGAGACGCCGGCGCGAGACGGGATCTTCACGCCGGCTCCTTCGCTTCCGAAGGGAGGGGCCTACCAGCTCGCGATGACTCTCGAAGGCCCTAGAGGGAAGGAAGAGATTCCGGTAGGAGAGATCCGCGTCTTCGGCTCGAGTGCGGACCTCCCGCACGTAGAGGACACTCCCGCTGCCGGCATCTCTTTCCTCAAGGAGCAGCAGTGGATCACGCCCTTCGCCACCGCCCTCGCGATCGAGCGAGAGCTCCGGCGGTCGATATCCGCGAATGGCGAGATCGTCCCGGTCCCGAACGCCGTGGCCCGTGTGACGGCGCCCGTCGAAGGACTGATCCGCGCGCGCCACAACCTTGACGCGCCGATTCCCGGTGATCGGGTGAAAGCCGGAGAGCGCATCGCCGTATTGTCCCGCGTCCCGGAGGAGAACGCCTATGCGGCGTTGCGCGCGAAGGTGGAGCGCTTGGCGCGCGAAGTCGCGCGCGCCGAGCGACTAAGCGCGGTCGAGGCCATCCCCGAGAGACGGCTCGTCGAAGCGCGGCACGATCTGGAAGTGAGCCGCGCTGCACTCGAAGCTGTCGGCGACGTGAACCGAGAGGGCTACGAGTTGACGCTCACCGCTCCGATCAGCGGTCTCGTGACCGAGCGCCATCTGACCGTGGGCGAGAGAGTCCGTGCAGGCGAGCGCCTGTTCAGCATCGTCGATCCGTCAACGCTGTGGCTACGCGTCCAGATTCCCGCTCGCGAGGCGGCCATCGTGTCGGAGGTTTCGAGCGGGTCGTTCACGGTCGAAGGGAGCCCACGGTTGTACGAAGGCGCCAGGCTCGTCTCTGTCGGCGCCGCTATCGACCCCGAAAGGCGCACGCTTCCGGTGATCCTCGAAATCCGAAATCGCGACGGAAGGCTGAAGATCGGGATGCTCGTCGAAGCGCAGCTCTTCCTAGCGAGCAGCACCGAGGGCGTCGCGATTCCTTCACGGGCGGTCCGCAAAGAGGATGCGCTCGACGTGGTGTACGTCCAAGTCGGTGGAGAGAGCTTCGAGCGGCGCGTGGTCGCCCTCGGATCTTCGGATGGCGAGTGGACTCTCGTGGCGAGCGGCATCCGTTCCGGCGAGCACGTCGTCACCGAAGGTGCCTATCAGGTTCGCCTCGCGTCGCTCAACGCGTCGGAGATCGCGGATCACGGCCATCCTCATTAGCAGGGTGCGCACAGATGCGGTGCACCCTGCGCGAGCGGAGCGAGCACGGCCCGAATGGGCCGGAGAGGCCGCGCGAGGAGCGCGGCCAGCGAGCGAACGAGGAGTGAGCGAGCACTAAAAGGACTTCAAACATGCTGGACAATGTCATCCGTTGGTCTCTGCAAAACCGACTCATCACGCTCTTTGGTGCCGCTGGGGTCTTGGCCGGAGGCATCTATTCCGCCGTAACGATCCCGATCGATGTCTTTCCCGACTTGACCGCGCCCACGGTGACTGTGCTCACCGAAGCGCACGGCATGGCGACCGAGGAGGTCGAGCTGCTCGTCACCTTCCCCATTGAGACAGCGGTCAACGGCGCGGCCGGCGTGAGGCGGGTGCGCTCGTCCTCCGCCCAAGGAATCAGCATTGTCTGGATCGAGTTCGACTGGGGTGAGGATATCTACCGTGCGCGCCAGATCGTAAGTGAGAAGCTTCAGCTCGTGGCCGCCCAGCTCCCCGAGAGCACAAGCCCACCCGTTCTTGCGCCGGTCACGTCCATCATGGGCGAGATTTTACTCGTGGGCCTGACGATAGACAGTCTGTCGAGCGACCGTCTCTCCCCGATGGAGGTGCGAACCGTCGCCGACTGGGTTGTCAGGAAGCGGCTTCTCGCCATTCCGGGCGTGGCTCAAGTCGTTCCTATCGGAGGCGCCGTCAAACAGTATCAGGTGCTGGTTGACCCGGAACGTCTGCAATTCTACGGCGTGGGGCTATCGGACGTGCTCCGCGCCGCGGCGAACTCCAACGCGACGGCCTCAGGTGGTGTCTATCTCGAGAGCGGGCAGGAAATTCTCATCCGCGGCCTCGGTCGCGTGCAGCAACTCGCGGACATCGAGAAAACCGTGGTGCGCCTTTCGAACGGTACGCCCGTTCGCATCGCCGACGTCGCCGACGTGAGGATTGGCGAGAAGCCTCGTTTTGGTACCGCCTCCGTCAACACAGAGCCTGCCGTCATCCTTTCTATCCAGAAACAGCCAAACGCAAACACACTCGAGCTGACGAAGCGGATCGACGAGGAGCTCGAACGGCTGGAGGAGAGCCTCCCCGAAGGGATCACCATCAACCGGGGAATCTTCCGGCAAGCCGACTTCATCTCGCTAGCGGTGGACAACGTAATCGTAGCGCTCCGCGACGGCGCGCTTCTCGTCGTCGTTATCCTCTTCCTCTTTCTGTGGAACTTCCGCACCACGGCGATTTCGGTCCTCGCGATCCCGTTATCACTCGCTATCGCGGTCATCACGATGATGATGCTCGGCATCACGATCAACACGATGACCCTCGGCGGGATGGCGATCGCGATCGGAGCTCTCGTGGACGATGCGATCATCGACGTCGAGAACACCTTTCGTCGCCTGAGGGAGAACCGCCGCCTTCCAGAAGAAGAGCGACGGCGCGACCTCCCCGTCGTCTACGATGCAGCGCGAGAGATTCGTGCTCCGATCGTGAAGGCCACGGTCATTATCGCGATCGTCTTCGTTCCGCTGTTTTTCCTCTCCGGAGTCGAGGGCCGGATGCTTCAGCCCTTGGGTTTTGCTTATGTGGTCAGCATTCTCGCGTCGCTCGGCGTGGCGGTTACCGTTACGCCGGTCCTCTGCTCGTTCTTGCTTCCCCGAGCAGGTTTCCTCGACCGTGAGCGTGAGAGCTGGCTGGTCGAACACTTGAAGCGAGCTTACGCGGTGACGCTCACGGTCGTTCTGAAACGCCCGACGGTCGTCGTGATCGCGGCGATGCCGTTGGTGGTCGTGACGATCGCACTCTTTCCGTTTATGGGTCGGGGCTTTCTACCGGAGTTTCAGGAGGGAACGCTCACCGTGTCCGTGGTGACCGTGCCGGGAACGGGCCTTGTCGAGTCCGACGAGCTCGGGCGGTTGGCCGAGCTCAAAATGCTGGCCCATCCCGCGGTGGTCTCGACGGCGCGGCGCACGGGTCGAGCCGAGCTCGACGAGCACGCCCAGGGTGTGAACGCCGCGGAGATTGACGTTCTTCTCGATCTTTCCCAGGCCGAGCTCTTTGAAGTCATGGACGAGCTCCGGGCCGACCTTGCCTCCGTTGTCGGAACCAACGTCACCATTGGTCAACCGATCGGCCACCGTATCGATCACATGCTCTCGGGCACGCGCGCTGCGATCGCCGTCAAGATCTTCGGGCCCGATTTGCACGAGCTCCGCCGGATCGCGGAGGCTGTGAGGGCCGCTGTCGAGGACGTGCCCGGCGTGGTCGACCTCGCGGTCGAGCAGCAGGCGGATGTACCTCAACTTCGCATCGTCGCCGACCGCGACGCCATGAGCAAGTACGGTGTGACGCCGGGGGCTCTTGCGGAGGCCATTGATGTTGCCTTCTATGGAGAGCCCGTCTCACAGGTGCTCGAAGGACAAAACGCTTTCGACCTCGTTGTCCGTTTTGACGAGCAGCACCGCGGAAGTGCCGAGAAGATCAAGAGCGCGATCATCGATACGCCTCTCGGCGCGAAAGTCGAGCTCGGGTGGCTCGCCGAAGTCACGGAGGACCGCGGGCCCAATACGATAAGCCGGGAGAACGTTCAGAGAAAGATCGTGGTCCAATCGAACGTGAGCGGCCGTGACGTGGCGAGCGTGGTCGAGGACTTCCGCGAGAGAATCGAAGCGAATGTCGACATCCCCCAGGGCTACTACGTCGAGTATGGCGGCCAGTTCGAGAGCGGCGAGGCGGCGGCTCGGGCGATCGCCGTTTTATCGGCCGTTTCCATTCTCGCTATCTTTCTGATCCTCTACCAGGAATTTGGAAGTGCTCGCACCGCGCTTCTCATCATGGTCAACTTACCGCTGGCTCTCATCGGTGGTGTAGCGGCGCTCGTCGCGTCGGGCGGTGTGCTGAATGTTGCCTCCCTGGTTGGTTTCATAGCCCTTTTCGGCATCGCCGTCAGGAACGGCATCCTCCTCGTCAGCCACTACAATCGCCTGATGCGAGAAGGTGAGCCTCGCCGGGAAGCGGTCTTTCGCGGCTCTATCGAGCGACTGAATCCCATCCTCATGACGGCGTTGACTGCGGCTCTCGCGCTCATTCCACTTGCCATCGGCGGCGGTGAGGCCGGAAAGGAGATACAGTCCCCGATGGCGATCGTGGTCCTCGGAGGACTTCTGAGCTCGACCGCCCTCAACATGATTGTAGTGCCCGCTCTTTTTGTTCGCTACGGGAAGCCGGCGCGCGTCGTGGAGGTTCTTGAATGAAGAAGCGCTCGCTATCCGCGCCCACGAATGTAGCCTCCTCGGCAGCTCATGTCGGAGTCGGCGAAAAGAATCGCGACACGCTCTTCCACGTCGCGACAGCCGTTCTTGTAGGCCACTACGAGATTGTCGAGCCACGACCTCGAAGTTCGTAGTGCGCGGCTACTTTTTACGACTCGCAGGCCGGGTCCGTCGCGTGCCTAGCAAAAGCGGCATTACCTTGCTGCCCTCCTTCAATGCTGTGAGAGGTAAGACAGAGACACGTTCTCCGAGTGGGTACATTCTGTCCCCGGGATAGACCACCGCGACATGGTCGAGCGCTAGATCCTCGAGCGCGACATGGATCGAACGTGTCATTCGCGGCGCGTCTACGCGCTTGAACTGGACGCCGATCCGCCGTCCGTCTACGAAGAGCAAAAGATCGAGCTCCGCGCCACCATGTGTGCCCCAGAAATAGAAATCGTCCGCATCCGCGACCTTGAGAAGCTCCTCGAGCGCGTAGCCCTCCCACGAGGCGCCTGATTTCGGATGTGACAACAGATTCTTCTGCGTGCGGATACCGAGAAGGTGATGTAGCAGACCGCTGTCGCGCAAATAGACCTTGGGTGTCTTTACTTGCCGTTTCGCCAGATTTTCGTGCCACGGTCTCAACTGCCGAACCATATAGAGTCCGGTCAGCAAATCGAGGTAGCGTCGAACCGTGGGCTCGCTGACGCCAAGAGAGCGCGCGGGCTCGGCGGCGTTCCAGGTTTGGCCATGATAATGAGCGAGCATTGTCCAGAACCGTAGGAGTGTAACCGCGGGAACCGTGACACCTAGCTGTGGCAAGTCGCGTTCGAGAAAGGTTTGAACAAACAGGCGCCGCCAGTGGTAGCTGTCCTCTAGGGTTCGTGCCAAAAATGAGAGGGGATAGCCTCCGCGCAGCCAATGTCGAAACAAGGCGTCCTCTCCGACTTCACCGAGGCTGAGCCCTCCCAGGATGATCGTCTCGATGCGCCCGGCGAGCGACTCGGAGGATTGACGAATCAGATCACGAGACGCGATTCCCAACAAGAGAAAACGCGCAGGTAGCGGTCGTCTGTCTGCCAGAACTCTCAATATTGGGAAGAGCTCCGGTCGTCGCTGCACCTCATCGATAACCACTACGCCCCGGAGGCCGCCGAGTGCAGTCATCGGTTCGTCCAACCTTGCTAGACTCTCTGGCTCTTCATGAGCGTCGGTGGTGTCGAAAAAAATTTTGTCCCCGAAGATAGCCATGCCCCGAAGAGCGCGAGGGAAGCGGTCGAGGGGCTCGGGCAGCTCGTGCCGGTACTCCCACAGGAGCTCTCCCGTGGCTGCGTCGAGCGCCTGGATGACGTTTCCGGGGTTCATCAGGTGGGAGCGACCCCGGCCATCACTCGATGACACGGATCGAGCATTCTGGGTCGCGCTGCGGAGCTCGTGGCCCCCATGGGCGACCCGTTTGATGAGCTGCGCCCAACGTCCTCTCGAGCGCCGCGCGTTTACCTTGTAGAGCAGCCATTGCCGTGCTCTAATAGAAAACTACTTTCTGACTCAATGATCAACCGACGAACGGGAGGGTAAGTCAATGACGAGACTATTCGCTGTCGTAATCGCTCTAGTAGCAGCGGCCCCACTCTTGGCGGAGGATGTGACGTTCAATGCGGACGTCATGCCCATCCTTCAGCGCCATTGCCAGGACTGCCATCGCCCGGGACAAATCGCGCCGATGTCGTTCATGAGTTTCGACGAGACGAGGCCCTGGGCCCAGTCCATCCGCGAGGTCGTCGAGCGTCGCACCATGCCGCCTTGGCACGCGGACCCGAGGCACGGCGAGTTCTCGAACGAACGCCGATTGAGCCAGGCAGAGATCGACACCCTCGTGAGCTGGGTCGATGAAGGCGCCAAACGCGGCGACCCTGCCGATTTGCCGGCCGCGCGTCAGTTCCCCGACGGATGGGCCGCGGGAACGCCCGACGCGATCTACCCGATGGTAGAGGAGTATGAAGTCGCGGCCGAGGGGTCCGATGAGTACATCTATTTCCGCGTGCCTCTGGACTTCGATGACGAACGCTTCGTCTCGTCGGTCGAAGTGATGCCCGGCAATCGCGCCGCCGTGCATCACGTACTTGTTTACGTCCAACCGAAAACGATGGGCACGCTTTCGCGGACCGATGTCGCTCGTTACAACAATATCGCCGGAACGGAGCTCTTCTACGGCGACGGCGACACGATCCGCGTTGGCGATGGCGCGCCGAAGCACGACAACGGCTGCGCAGTGCCGAACGGCGGCTCCGCGCTCAGCGGCGACATCACAGGCGGCCGGCGAGCTATCATCGGGGTGTTCGTGCCTGGAGGCCGCGGTGAGCACTGGCCGGAAGGCACGGCTCGCCGCCTCCCACCGGACTCGGAGCTTCTCTTGCAAATCCACTACAACAAGACAGGCAGTGTCATGCTGGATCGTACGAGCATCGGGCTGAAATTCGCCAAGAGGCCAACCGAGAAGATCATGCGTGCACGCTGGGTGCAGAACTATTACTTCACGATCCCGGCGGGCGCGGACAATCATGCGGTCACGGGTTGCTATACCTTCGAAAAGGACGTGACGCTCTATTCTTTATGGCCACACATGCATTTTCGCGGGAAGGACATGGAGATGACCGCGATCTACCCGAACGGCGAGACGAAGACGCTCTTGAACGTGCCGCGGTACGACTTCAATTGGCAGCATACGTACATGCTGAAAGAGCCGATGTCGATCCCCAAGGGAACGCGCATTCTCGTGACGGCGCATTTCGACAACTCGAAGCGCAATCCGTTCAATCCCGATCCCAACCAGACCGTCCGTTGGGGCGATCCGACATATGACGAAATGATGATCGGCGGGATGGACTACACGTTTGACGACGAGGACCTGACCGCCGAAGCGACCCAACAACAACCCTGAGTCGCAAATACAAATAAAGGATAGTCTAAAGCGTCACCGAACCCGTCCTTCGTCGGAAAAAAAACGCCGCGGCGTTACGAGACCCTGACGGTTCGAGAATGCTGCGAGTTGTCCTCCAAGTCCGCTTGTTGCTGAGCTCTTCCTGCGTCGGCTGAACGATATCGTTCACGTCGGGTCGCACGCGAGACGAGCGTGAGCTCGCCCGCTTGTAGCTGATCTTTAATCTGTCTCAATCTCGCCCCCATTGAATCGTTGCTCGGGATCGAAATGCTTTTCTGTCTCTTCGTGAGGGAAAAGAAAATCCATCTCTGTCCGTGAGTCGCCCGGCATATCGTTCACAGTCCCATTTGGCCGAGGAATTGGACGTCGTGACCCGCGCTTCCCTGGCAAGAGGCGTGTTCCGTCTGTGCGCACGCTTTCGGGGCGGAGCTCGGCCAACTTGCGCGCGCCATCCAGTGCCGCCGTTGCAGCCTCCGCGCGTCTGATTACGAACTCGAGCTGGGACATCTTTTCGGAAGCATGAACGATAACCGCCCTCTGACCTTTGACGCTCGCGACACGCTTTTCGATATTGTTCAACAAGTTCTGTAGCGTAGCGATCTTGAACTCGGCCTTTTGGAGCGATGAGCGTTTGGAGTCGATGACGTTGATCCGGTCGTCGAGCGCATGGGTCTGTTGCAAGAGCTCATCGAGTTTGTCCTTGGTCTCGGCAACTTCCTTCTTGGATTCGAGGACCGACTGGGCGTCGCTCCGCACGGTGTCGCAGGCACCGGAGAGCTCGTCGATCTCGCGTCGCACGCGTTCGACATTCTCGTTTGTTTTCTGAACTTGCTCCACATGGTTGTCCGCTTTAGTCACGGCCTCCTGTAGTTTGTCTACGACTTTCGTCGCCGCGATAAGAGTCTCCTGACGCGCTTCGGCTTCGTCACCCATGGCGTCGAGCTTCCTCCAAACACCGTCGAGCTTTACGAGTTGGCTCTCCTGCCGTTCGAGCGCGCCTCGAATCTCTCGCTGGCGCGCGTGAAGCGCGTCCGCTTGCCACTCAGCCCGTACCGCGCGAGCATGCGCCAAGTCCTCATTGAGCGCGTTTACGGTACCGGTTTTGCGCTCGATGCGGGAGAACAGATCCTCTAGCGTTTGCCTCAGGCTATGAGCCCTCCCCTCGCTCTCGACGAGAAATTCCAGCGAGAGACCAATGCCCGCGAGCTTCTGCTGCTCACCGTCGGCCAGCGTGCTGAAGGCTTCGATCTTCTTCTCTGCGGGCTCGCCGAGCTCTTCGGCTGGAGTTTGGATGGACTCACTGCGTGTCTCGAGCCCGGAGAGTTTCGTTTCCACCGCCTTGGCTACACCTGGACTTTGTTCGAGCCTGTCGAGCGTGGGTTCGGTGTCGATGATCTTCTTGTGGATATCATGTACCGTCTCGTCAAAGATCGACGGCAACCCTGTTTCCACCAATAGTTCGGTGTCGGCCCCAACTGATAGATTCGACATCGTTTTCTCTCCTCGCCAAAGACGCAGTGCTGGGGGATATGCAAACTCGATGCCGCCACGAGCGCCGTGGATGCGAGGGGGTATCACGTCCGTGGGAGACAAAATCGCCTGCGAAGCGCTTCCGCTGAGCAACCGAGCTGTCAAGAACCCGACAGCATGCGTCAACGAGCGTGGAGTTCTGTCGGGAGCCCGCTGAGGTTCGCGTCGCGACCGAGTCGACGCTAACGCTAACCAGGCGTCCAGCCCCGGCGCACCTCTGGCCCCGGCGGTTCATTCTCGCTGGTCCCAGATTGAGCAGGAACCTTGACGCGAGAAGAACGACCTGAGATGACGAGGTGACCGAACGAGGCCCACAAGGCGGCCGTTGCCAGCCACTGCCAGAAGGCGAAGCTCAACCATAGCGGCACGCCCATCTCCCGCCAGCTCGTGTCGACCCAACCGAGATCACGTTGATCGAGGTAGAGACCCAGCTGGCTGAGTCCGATGGCGACGAGCGGTCCGATCGCGAACAACGTGGGCCAGGAAGAGACTTGGCGCAAACGCACCCGGTGAATTTGCAGGGCAAGGACGCCGGCGTAGAGGCAGAGGAAGGAAAGGACGGCCAGGACCTCGTGGCCTTTCCGCACGATCTGGGAGAGGTCATAGAAGAACAGTCGCTCGAGACCGACCGCCACGCCCAGGACGATGCCCAGTTGAAAGGAGCGAAGGCCGAGCCTCGCGAGCCGGTGAGCCGCAGCCTCGCATTCGCGAATCCATGCAGTCACGGGCCACAGGAGTGCGAGCGAGAGAACGAGCCCCGCTGCGAAGAACACGGCGCCATCGGGGTTGTGCCTCCGCGAGGCTAGGGTGGACATCACCGTGTAGACCCAGTCGAACCCTCCGGGAAACCGTCTCGCGGCGAGTGCCACCGCGACCACGATCGTCACCGCGGCGAGCGTGAAGGCAACGAGCGCTTGCGTATGGGAGACCGAGCTCGGCGGCCGTTGCGTGGTCGATGGGGGAGCCGATCTCATACGGGCTAAGGCGCGTCCGGCGGCGAGAGACATGGAGAGAATTTAGCCCTATGAGCGGGAAGTTACAACCCACCTTCGGTAACGCTTACAGCTGGGTCCTCCATGGACGCTGCATTGCCCGCAACTCGCCGACCGGTTAATATCTCCGAGGAAATCCGTCTATGATCGGCCAAAGCCTTGCCCACTACAAAATCCTGGAGAAGATTGGATCAGGTGGGATGGGCGACGTCTATCTTGCCGAGGATACGAAGCTTGGCCGCAAGGTCGCTCTCAAGGTTCTTCCGCCTGAGTTCGCCGAGAGCGAAGAGCGCCGGGCGCGATTCGTGCGCGAAGCGAAATCTGCCTCGGCCATCGACCACCCGAACGTTGCCCATATTTACGAGATTGGCGAGGTGGACGGCATCTATTTCATCGCCATGCAGTTCGTGGATGGCAAGAACCTGGCCGAGAGAGTCAAAGGTGATCCTCTCGCCATAGCCGACATTATCAACATAGGGCTACAAGTTGCGGACGCTCTCGACGCCGCTCATGCAAAGCGGATCGTTCATCGGGATATCAAACCCGCCAACTTGGTGCTCACCGACCGCGATCAGATCAAGGTTCTCGACTTCGGTCTTGCGAAACCGATGGCCACCGCCGGAGCGTCGCCAGATTCCGAAGCTGCCACCGAAGCGAAGACGGTGGCAGGGGTGCTGATGGGGACCGTTTACTACATGAGCCCCGAGCAGGCTCTAGGGCGCGACGTCGATGGACGCTCGGATATTTTCTCCCTAGGTGTCGTCCTCTACGAGCTTACCACCGGCCGCTTGCCTTTTTCAGGTGGAAGCCCGAGCGAGACCATCGAGCGCATCAAGAACGCACAGCCCGACGCGATCGCTCGGTTCAACTACGACGTGCCCGCGGAGCTCGAGCGCATCATCCGCCGGTGTTTGGAGAAGGATCGCGAGGAGCGCTACCAAACGGCGAAGGATCTCCTGATAGAGCTGAAGCATCTGAAACGCGATTCCGAGTCGGGAGCGGTCGCTGCCCCGGCGCCCCGTAGTGGCAAGCGCATTTGGCCCGCGTTCGCGCTAGGAGCCATCGTCTTGGCCGCATTGGCGGGCGGCTCGTTGTTCTTGCCGGGCGATTCTGAGCGCATTGATTCGCTCGCGGTGCTGCCTTTTGAGAACGGAAGCGGCGATCCCGAGGCGGAATATTTCAGCGATGGTGTCACCGAGTCGATCATCAGTCGTCTTTCGAAGCTTCCGGACGTTCGAGTGATTTCGCGAACGTCCGTATTCCGCTACAAAGGCCAAGCCATCGATCCGGAGACGGTGGGGCGGGAGCTCGGCGTCAAAGCCCTAGTTCTCGGACGCGTCGTTCAACGAGGCGACGACCTCATGGTAAGCGCCGAGTTGGTGCGTACCGATGACAGCGGCCAAATCTGGGGCGAGCAGTATCAACGAAAAGCCGTGGACATTTTCAGTATCCAAAACGACATGGCCCGGGAGATCTCCGACGCTCTACGGATTCAGCTCACGACCGAGCAGGAAGAGCGCTTGACGAAGCAGTACACGGGGAACGCCGACGCCTACGAAGCGTATCTGAGGGGCCGCTACCTCTGGAACCGAAGGACGGAAGAAGGGATTCGTCAGGCGATCGTGCACTTTCAGGAAGCCGTCGACCACGACCCGAATTACGCGTTGGCCTATACGGGTTTGGCCGACAGCTTTAGTCTGCTCGGCTACTACTACGTCTCGCCGCGGGAAGCGTATCCGCGAGCGAAACGGGCGGCCGAGCGCGCCCTCGAGCTCGATGACAGGCTTGGCGAAGCGCACGTATCACTGGCATGGATCAAGTGCCTCTACGATTGGGATTTCGACGAAGCGGAGCGGGATTTCGTGCGAGGCATCGAGCTCAACCCAACCTACGCAATCGGTCATTTTTGGTATTCCATCTACTTTGGTATCGCCGGGCGATACGACGAGGCGATCGAGCGCATACGGATTGCGCTCGAGCTCGAACCGCTGTCGCGGATCATCAACGGGAACTACGGGCAGTGGCTCAGTGTTGCAGGTCGGTACGAGGAAGCCCACGAGCAACTCAGGAAGACCTCGGAGCTGGACCCGGCGTGGGCGATGGCTCACTGGCTTGTCGGCCAAAACTACGCGCGGCAAGGCTTGTTCTCCGAAGCCGTTCCTCACTACGAGCAGGCAGTGATGCTCGATGATTCTCCACACTGGATCGGGTTTCTCGGACAGGCCTATGCCAAGTCAGGACGCGTCGACGAAGCACACAGCGTGCTCGAGCGTCTAGACGTGCTGGCGGAGACGCGATACGTCTCGCCGATTCAGAGAGCGGCCGTTTTCGCGGGCCTCGGAGACCCGGACAGGTTCTTCGAGTGGATGGAGCGCGCGTACGAAGAGCGAGCGAATGACATAACGCTGCTGCGCATGTATCCGTGGGGCGAGGGTGTCGAACGAGACGCGCGATTCGCCGAGCTTTTGCGCCGCATCGGACTCGAGGAATAGAGCTGTGATTCCCGAGACCTTTCATTCTCATCGGCTCGGCTTCCCCGTAAGCAGGCTGACGGATACGTAAACGACGAGCGCTGGGACTAAACCGATCACATAGTGGTAGGGGACATCGATCACTTTCAGCGTGCTCAGCAACACGAAACCCACGCCGACGACAAACGAGGCCCAGGCCCCCTGTTCGGTTCCCTTTTTCCACAACAACGCGCCGACGACCGGAACGAGCCCGCCGCAAACCTTGATCGCGTAGGAAATCAGGAACAGCTCGATAATCTCTGGCACGAGGTACGTGACCCCGAGGGCGCCGAGCCCGATGAGGAAGGTAGACAAAGTCGCGACCCTCAAGAGCTCTTTGTCGGAGGCATCCGGCCGGAAGATCTGCTGGTAGATGTCCCTCACCACATTGGCAACTCCTGAGAGCAGCACGCTGTCCGCCGTGGACATGATGGCGGCCAGGATCGCGGCGATGAAGATCGCCGCCACCACGGGAGGGAACACCTCTTTCAAAAGATTGGGCACGGCCATCGCCGGGTCCAGGCCCGGCCACAAGACGCTCGCGCACATGCCGGCAAGAACGGGGAAGACCGCGAGCACCATCACGACGACCGCAGCCAGAAGCGGTGCGCGGAACGCGGTCTTCTCGTCTTTGCACGCGTTCACCCTTTGATAGCTCGGCTGGGAAACGAGGCCGAGAAGGGTCGTGGGAACGACGAGCCATATCAGTGTGCTCGTCTCTGCTGGAAAGAGGGAGAGCTCCTGCGGGGGCAACGCCGAGAGAGCGCTGAGACCGCCTATCTTGTTCACTGCGAGCACCGTCCCGAGCACCATGCCGAAACCGCCGATGACGACCTGGATGGTGTCAGTGATCATCACACCGTAGAGTCCCGAGAGGGCGCAATACAAAACGATGATCGCAAACGTGATGAAGCCACCGAGCTCCTGAGAGACGCCGAAGGCGGTAAACATCGCGCCTCCCGCCAGAATCTGACCGCCGATGATGCCGAGTGTGCCCACGAAAGCAATGATCGCGAACAGCGCGCGCACGCGTTTCGTTCCGTAGACCTGTTCCAAGACGTCCGCGACGGTCATCTGTTTCAGCGCGTAGATCTTCCTAACGATGACCAGAAGGAGCAGATAAGAGAAACCGCAAGCGAGCCCATACCAGACCGCCGAGAGACCGTTCTTCGCTCCCAACTCCGCACCGCCCACGGTCATGCCACCACCGAAATGGCTTCCCACGAACGAAGCGGCCACCACGCCGAGCCCTGCGCTGCGCCCGGCGACCATGAAATCAGCGAAGCCGTGGATACGCTTTCTCAAGTAGACGCCGAGGGCGCAAATGAAGA
>SMVB01016819.1_pt1 | contig 27234 bp, 21 predicted proteins | sample 2456461 | NCBI WGS metagenome assembly SMVB01 (sample SAMN11095934, study PRJNA526329) | marine sediment metagenome | biome: Marine sediment; feature: Surficial sediment; material: Deep marine sediment; isolation source: Hadal surficial sediment | place: Pacific Ocean | collected 2014-05 | depth...
CCCGATATTTCGGATCTTCTCAAGGAGATGATCGCGAAGGGGGCCAGCGACCTTCACCTCACCACCGAGTCGCCGCCGATGATCCGCGTTGCGGGCAAGTTGCAGCGGCTTCCCTACACGGATCTCGATGCCGCTGCCACCAAGTCCTTGATGTACTCGGTCATGACCGAAGAGCAGAAGCGGATCTTCGAGGAGAACCTCGAGCTCGACTTCTCGTTCGGCCTTTCGGGGTTGGCTCGCTTTCGCGCCAACGTCTTCGAGCAGCGCAGCGGCGTCGCCGGCGCCCTGCGCGTCGTTCCGTGGCAGATTCCGAGCTTCGAAGAGCTCGGTTTGCCGAAGGTGGTGACCGATATCTGTGCGCGACCGCGTGGGCTCGTGCTGGTGACCGGCCCGACGGGTTCCGGCAAGTCGACCTCGCTGGCGGCGATGATCGACCACATCAACGAGAATCGCCACGCGCACATCATCACGATCGAGGATCCGATCGAATTCCTGCATCCGCACAAGAACTGCCTCGTCAACCAGCGCGAGCTGCATGCCAACACGCTGTCGTTCCCGGCCGCCATGCGGGCCGCCCTGCGCGAGGACCCGGATATCGTTCTGATCGGTGAGATGCGCGACCGTGAGTCTACCGAGCTCGCCGTGTCGCTGGCGGAAACCGGTCACTTGACGTTCGCCACACTGCACACCAACAACGCGGTGTCGTCGATCAACCGTATTATCGACATCTTCCCGGCCGACCAGCAGCAGCAGATCCGCACCCAGCTTTCGTTCGTGCTCGAGGCCGTCATGTCGCAGTCGTTGCTGAAGGCGGCGCACGGCGGCGGTCGGGTGCTTGCCGTCGAGGTGATGATGCCGAACTCGGCCATCCGCAACCTCATGCGCGAGGACAAGATCCACCAGATCCCATCGCTCATGCAGTCGGGGCAGGCCGAGCACGGCATGATCACGTTCAACCAGTCGCTTACGCGTCTGGTGGTGCGCGGCAAGATCACCAAGGAAGTCGCGATCGAGGCGAGCAGCGACCATAAGGAGCTGATTCCGATGATCGAGCGTGCCGAGGAGCGGGGCGAAGGTCGCTCGGGGCGCTCGCGCCCCGCCGGACGGAGGCCGCGGCAGTAGGCAAAGTGGCCTCCGTGCTCCACCTACGGAGCCGGCCGGTATCGCCGAGGAGGTCGAACAACAGGGGTAGCGAAACAATACCCGGCGGTGCGACGATCCAAGGTACACCAGCGGCGGAAAAACAGAGAAAAACGGGGACATGAAGATGAAGCGCGATCGGATCGCGAGGAGCAAGTGCGATGCCTAGATTCCGATGGGAGGGTGTGAATCGGTCCGGCCAATCGGCGTCCGGCGTCATGGTGGCCGACAATGCCGACGCTGTAGGCGCCGCACTACGACGCCAGCGGATTCGCTCGACGAAGATTGCCCCTGCCAAGAAGGGCATGAACTTCCAGTTTTTCCAGGGCAAGGTCGACCCGTTGATCGTGTCGGTCTTCACGCGTCAGTTCTCGGTCATGATCGACGCCGGTTTGCCGCTTGTGCAGTGCCTGGAGATCCTCGCCGGCCAGGCCGACGACGAGAGCTTCGCCGAGATCCTCGAGGGCGTGAGCCGCGAAGTCGAGGGTGGCTCAACCCTGGCCGACTCCATGCGCCAGTACGACAGGGCTTTCACCGAGCTGTACTGCAACATGGTCGCCGCGGGTGAAGCGGGGGGTATCCTCGACGTCATTCTGCGGCGGCTCGCCGAGTACCTCGAAAAAGCCGTCAAGCTGAAGGCGGCGGTAAAATCGGCGTCGATCTACCCGATCATCATCATCACGGTCGCGGGGGTCGTCGTGTTCATCATTCTGTGGAAGGTCATTCCGACCTTCGCCGGCCTGTTTGCCGGCCTCGGCGCGCAGCTTCCCATGCCGACGCGCATCGTCGTTGCGGCGTCGAACTTCGTCGCCAACTACACGGTGTTCGTCGTCGGCGGCTTGTTCGGCTCGATCTATGCCACGCGGCAGTGGCACAAGACCGATACCGGTGAGAGGGTGCTCGACGGTATCGTCCTGAAGATGCCGGTCATCGGCTTGATCATGCGCAAGATCGCGGTGGCTCGTTTCACCCGTACGCTCGGCACGCTGGTCGCCTCGGGTGTGCCGATTCTCGATGGCCTCGAGATCACGGCAAAGACAGCGGGTAACCGCGTTATCAAGGATGCGATCATGGAGACCCGCAAGAGTATCGAGGCGGGCAAGACGATTGCCAAGCCGCTCGAGGCCACCAATGTGTTTCCGCCGATGGTCACCCAGATGATCTCCGTCGGTGAGGAAACCGGTGCGCTCGACACCATGCTCAGCAAGATCGCCGACTTCTATGAGGATGAGGTCGACACCGCGGTCGACAACCTGATGGCCTTGCTCGAGCCGGTGATGATCGTCTTCCTGGGCGTGGTCATCGGCGGCATCGTCATTTCGATGTACTTGCCGATGTTCGAACTGATCAACAAGATCTAGCCCGTTGAGATATGCGGGCTAGCAGCCGCGGTGGACGGCCGATCATGAGTGGGCGCCGCGGTTCTCCGCGCCAGAAGTCCAGCAGCGTAGCGGGCGACAGGCGCAAAGGCCTGCCGTCGCGGAAATCAAGGACCTCGCAGCGCCGCGGACGCTCGGCGACCTCTACGCTCGACGGCGTCCGGGCGCCGACCCTCGACGAACGCGACAGCCAGCTACGCTGGCTGTTGCTGCTTCGCGTCGCCATCGCCAGTTCCGTCCTGCTGGTGGTGATGTATATCCAGTTCCTGGTCGGTTCGGCAAATTCCCTCCAACCGCTCTTCGTCGTGGTCGGGATGGTCTACGCTCTTTCGATCGTTTGGGCGGTGCTCCACGATCCCCTGCTCGAGTGGCCGCCCTTCGCCGGCGTGCAGCTCTCGACCGACGTCTTCCTGGCCACGTCGCTGGTCTATTTCATGGGCGGCGTGCGCTCGGCGTTCGTCGTTCTCTACCTCGTGATCGTCGCCGCCGCCGGGCTCATGCTGACCCGGCGAGGCGCCATCTACATCGCCGGTCTGACGGTCGTTTGCTACGGCCTCGTCGGCCTTTCGGTCTACGCATCGGTGCCGCTGATCGAGCGGCTGCCGCCGTCGATCCAGAGAGCCTTCAACCTCGGGCTGCTCGGCGATCCGATCGAGTACGACGAGCTCTATCTGCGGCTGTTCGCGCTGCTGCTCGTTTCGTACGGCGTGGCCTGGTTGTCGTTCACGATGTCGTCTCGATTGCGCCACGCCGGCTTCATGCTGCGCACCCGCCAGGCCCAGCTCCGTGCCCTTCGCCAGCTGCACGAGCGCATCATCCACGGAATGACCAGTGGCCTGGTGGCCACCGACGCCGAGGGGATCGTGGTCACCGCCAACCGCGCCGCCGCCGAAATCACCGGGTGCAGCATCGCCAAGCTCATCGGCCGGCCGGTATGGCGCATCTTTGGCGACGACAAGGAGTTTCTCGACCGTCTCAATGAGCGGCTCGGTGAGAATCGGGTGTATCGAACCGATCGGTCGATCCAGGCGGCCGATGGCACCTGGAAGACGATCGGCATGACGGTGGCGCGGCTCGAAGACGATGAGACCGAGGGCGATACGCCCAAGACGGTGTCGGTCTTCATGTTCCGCGACCTCACCGACATCAAACGGATGCAGCGAGAGCTGCGCATCCGCGAGCGCATGTCGGTGCTGGGCCAGATGGTCGGTTCGATTGCGCACGAGATCCGCAATCCGCTGGCTTCGATTTCCGGGTCGCTGCAGCTTCTCGGGCGCAGCAATCTGCGCTCGGATGATCCCAATGCCGAAGAGCTCATCCAGATCGTCGTGCGCGAGTCCGATCGCCTGTCGCGCACCATCGAAGACTTTCTCGAGTACGCCAAGCCGGGCCGCTTTGACCCCGAGGACACGGACCTTCTCGAGCTCGTCAACGATACGTTCACGTTGCTGCGCAACAGCCCCGAGCTCCACGCCGACCACTCGCTCTCGGTGATCGCCGAGCCCGGCTCCTACGACGCTGTTGTTGATCCGGGGCAGATCAAGCAGGTGTTTTGGAACCTGGCGCGCAACGCCGTGCAGGCGATGCCCAAGGGCGGAGCCCTGGAAGTGTCCGTGCGGCGAACCCCAAGGGGGATCGAGATTACCTTCGAAGATGACGGCACCGGCATGACGTCCGAGCAGATCGAGACTTTCTTTCAGCCCAGCGTCTCGGCGCAATCGAAGGGTACCGGCCTCGGGTTGGCGGTGGTTTATCGAATTCTGGATCGCCACGGCGTGCGGATCGAAGTAGATTCAGAAATCGGCGGCGGAACCCGTTGCATGTTGATGTTCGGGGAACGAACGATAGTCGAGTCCGAAGAGCAGACGGTCTTGATCGGCGGCGATCCCGTGCGCAGCGGCGACGGCGGGCGTTCGCCGGGCGAAGAATGAGCCGTATCCTCATAGTCGACGACGAGCAGAGCATGCGCCAGATGGTGGCCATCGCCCTGCGCCAAGAGGGCTACGACGTGGTCATCGCCGAAGATGGCGAGGTCGCCTGCCGCGAGCTGCAAGCCAGCAAGGTCGACGTCGTTGTCTCCGATATCAAGATGCCCGCTTTCGACGGCATCGAGCTCCTGCGCTTTGCGCGCGAGAACTCTCCCGGTACCGAGGTCATCCTGATGACCGCGTATACGTCGACCGAGTCGGCGATCGAGGCCTTGCGGCTCGGCGCGTACGATTACATCAGCAAGCCCTTCGAGATCGACGATCTCAAAATCACCGTGGAGCGCGCCCTCGAGCGAGGCGAGCTGCGCAGCCAGAACAAGTTGCTGCGCCGGCAGCTTTCCGACCGTCACAAGGTCGATGAGCTCATCGGTCGCTCGCCGAAAATGCTGCGCGTCTTCGATCTGATCCAGCGCCTTGCCGATTCCGAGATCACCGTCCTGATCACCGGGGAGAGCGGTACCGGCAAGGAGCTCGTTGCCAAGGCCATCCACAACGAGGGCGTCCGCAGCGCCGAGCCGTTCATCACCATCAATTGCGCCGCCATGCCCTCCCAGTTGCTCGAGAGCGAGCTGTTCGGCCACGTGCGCGGGTCGTTCACGGGCGCCGATCGCGACAAGCAGGGCCTCTTCGTCGCCGCCGCCGGCGGCACCCTGGTGCTCGACGAGATCGGCGAGTTGCCGCTGGAGATGCAGCCCAAGCTGCTGCGCGTGCTCGAGGATCACAAGGTTCGGCCGGTGGGCGCCACCAAGGAAGTCCACATCGACGTGCGCGTCCTGGCGGCCACCAACCGTGACCTGCAACGCGACGCGGCGGAGGGGCGGTTCCGCCAGGACCTTTATTACCGGCTCAACGTCATTCAGATCGATCTGCCCTCGTTGCGCGAGCGTAGCGAGGACATCCTGCTGCTGGCCGAGCACTTCCTCGAGAGGATCATCGCCGACGACGAAGACAGCGCCATTACCGGATTCTCGAGCGAGGTAAGGGAGCTCCTCGTGCGATATCCGTGGCCCGGCAACGTGCGCGAACTCGAAAACGCCGTGCGTCGCGCCGTGACCCTCGAGAGTGGCACGGCGATCCAGCCGGAAAACCTCCCGGAGAGCGTCCGGGCCGGCGGCACCCAAGCCGGCGAGACACTCATCGGCGGCCTCAGGACCGGCGAATTCGATCTGCAGGGCCAGGTGCTTGCCGACCTCGACGCCGTCGCGGCGGGTACCGGCACCGATTCGGCGGTTATTCCCGATCAAGGCCTCGACCTCGAGGAGCATCTCGCGGAGATCCGCAGCGACTACATGCGCAAGGCGCTGGCGGATGCCGGCGGGATACAGAAGAAGGCTGCTGCCAAGCTCGGCATGTCGTTTCGCTCATTCCGCTACTACCTCGGCAAGCTTGGCCTGCGCGACAGCGACGAGGTCTAGCCCGCATATCTCAACGCCCTCCTGCTGCGGGCGCGGAGAAGCGCGCGTCTACGGCGTTGCGCTGGGTCGGGCACCTCGACGTATTGTCACGTACGTCTCCGCGCCCAAATCGGCGCGCGCCTTGTCCTCACACGCCCTCGCGCCCGCTCGCTTCGCGACCCGATGAGATATCCGGGCTCTGCAGTTCTGTGATTACTTGACACTATCTGTCACCCGGAGGTGACAAATTACGTCGCCGGCGTCAATCAGTGACATGCTTCGAGCGTTCGCTGTGGATTTCTGATGCTATTTATATGTGTTTTGATGACTAATAGTGATCAACTGTTGCTTTTCATTCATTTATAGGGTTTGGCATGCCGATTGCTACTTATGGCTGTAGACAAACTGGTAATTGGACCTGGCACCGGGTCAACGATCTTTCGAACGGCTTGGCGCTTTCACAAACACCGGGGCAACGCCCCGTAGCTAACCCAGGGGATGTCCCCGGGAGGCAGACAGCCATGATCAGCAAGATTCGCAACACGCTTCGACGCGACGAGGGCTTCTCCCTCATCGAGCTGCTCATTGTCGTTGCGATCATCGGCATCATCGCCGCGATCGCCGTTCCGCAGCTGATGAACGCCATGGATCGCGGCCGCCAACGCCGTAGCATGGCCGACATGCGCAACATCGCAACCGCCAACGGCACCTACCGTGTCGATACCAGCGCCTACGCTACGACCCTCGTCGGGTTGCAGCCCGCGTACATGCAGGTGGTGCCGGTCGGCGACGGCTGGGGCACAATCTGGAACTATACCTTCGACGGGGGCAACGACTCGTACACGATCGAAAGTTATGGCTCGGACAAAGTCGACGGCCCGGCTGCGCCGACTCCGTGGGTCAACGATCCGTACGATCCGGACATCACGCTGACTGACGGTCAGTTCATCGAAGCTCCGACTGGCTAGTAAGATCTAACTAGCCAGTTCCCTTGGGGGCGAAGCCAGGCTCACCCGGCTTCGCCCCCTTGCCTTGTCTTGAAGTAAAACCAGGTTAGGGGATCGCCGTGGTCCAAGTAGCCGTAAGCGCTTTCGGAGCCTGGGCCCTCGGCCGGCGGCTAGCCCGGCTAGGGGGATCCAGATGGCGTTTCCCTCATCCGGCGCTCCAGTTCGCAATGGAAACCGCCCTGGGTTTCCTGGTCGTCTCCTACGCCTGCTTCGCTCTGTCTTTGACGGGGCTCGCCACTCCCGTTTCCTTCGGGGTCCTTTTCTTCGTTCTCACGCTCCTCGGGGCACTCGAGCTGCGCCGGATCACCTTCTCGACAATCACGGCGAGGGTCACATCGTTTCTCGGTGAGGCGCGCTTCGCTTACGCCATTCCGCCGATCGTCGCCGGCTTGGCCTACACGGCGTGGGTTTATCTCTCTGCCCTGCTGCCCGCCACCGGCATCGACGAGCTCACGTACCACTTGGAGGTCCCCAGGAGAATCCTCGAGACCGGCGGAGCTACGGTATTTCCCGACAACGTTCGGGCCTACTTCCCGCAGTTCGGTGAGATGTTGTTCCTCTATGGGATGGCCCACGGAGGAGAGTTGGGAGCCAAGCTGTACCACGCGCTCTTCGCGCTCCTGCTTGCCCTCGCTCTCTATGGCTTCTCGAGGCAATACGTCTCGCGGGGGTTCGCCCTTCTGGCCAGCGCGCTGTTTCTGTCCGTGCCATCGGTGATGGTGATTTCCTCCTGGGCCTATGTGGACCTGCACTTCGCTCTGTTCGGCTTTCTCGCTCTCGTCGCGCTCCTCCGCTACTTCGAGGAACGGAATCTATCTTGGGCCCTGGCTGCCGGAGTCATGGCGGGGGGGGCATGGGCCACCAAGTACACCGGCCTGCAGCTGTTGCTGCTGCTCACCCTATTGGTCCTGATCGAGCAGTTGACGGGCAAAGACCGCCGGCTTCCCGTGGCGGCCATTGCCACTCCAGCCGTGGCCTTTTGCATTTTTCTACCGTATGCACTGCGAAACTGGATCCACACGGGTTGGCCGCTTTATCCGTTCAATGTGGGTCCCTTCGTCCTCAAACCGGACTTGAACTGGGACCCCGAACGGGCCGGGCTGCTGCTCGCCTGGCTCTCGGGTTTTGGATCGTCTGCCGAACAGTCGCTTGTGGATGTCCTGGTGGCCCCGGTGCTTGTTTTCCTGACCGCCGGTTTCAACGATATCGCTGCCTACGACGGCTTTGTCGGGCCTGCTTTTCTGCTGATACCGGTGCTCTGGTTCCGCGGCACGAAGCCCCGCGAGGCTCGTCTCGTTGCGCTCTTTTGCCTGATGTTCTTGCTCTACTGGACGGTCACGACCCGACAGGTTCGCTTCCTGATTCCCGTCTTGCCCGCCCTTTGCTTCCTGTTGGCAGTCGGGTTGTCGAACTGGCGATCGAGGTTCCTGCACGGACTGATCATCGTCCTCATCCTCGTCAACGTAGGGGTCGGAGTACATCAAGTACTGAGGCTGGACCCATGGGCGTTCTGGACCGGTAGGGAATCCCGTGAGGAGTATCTGAGCAGGCGCGTCAGCGGCTATCCGCTCTATCAAACCGCCAATCGACTTCTGGGGCCGCAGGATCGGGTATTTCTGGTCAACATGAGGAACTTCGGTTATCTGCTGGATTGCAATTGGCGGGCGGACTTCGTGTTCCAGCACTTCACCCTGGGGGAGGCCTTGGAAGCGGCGTCCTCGACCTCTGACATCGAAGAATATTTCCGCTCCAGGCGGGCAACCCATCTCATGATCGATGAGGAGCTTACCCTGACTCCAGACGCGTTGGACCTTCGCCAGAGGACGATGTTGGAGGCCTTCATGCGGGAGCATGGCTCCCTGGTAGCTCGAAATCCGCTGCAGCCCGGCCAATCCCTGTGGCGACTTCGCTAGCCCGCCGGGCAAGGTCCATGATCGACGTCGAATCGAGCGCTTCCACTTCGCCGCGGCCGGCGATATCAGGATGGCGTAGACAAGCGCCAACGTTACATAATGTTGTCTTATAGAACACTAAGGCTAAGACACTCGGAGCTTACTTTCGCCCATGCCTGGTGCACGAAATCGGGCCGCGGAGCAGTCCGACCGCATGTCTGATCGTCGTTGGCAGGGTGCCGCGGCAGACAAGGGCCGAGACGCCTACATGAAGTCACCGCGTGGCGCCCTTCTTGGAGGCCTGCTCCTGCTGTTCCCGGTGCTCGTTGTGCACCTGGCGCTGGGAGAGCTCGCGTACGACGACGCCTACATTCACTTCCGCATCGCCAGACACCTCGCCAGCCATGGAGTGCCTTTTTTCAATCTAGGCGAGGCTGTGATGGGCAGCTCCTCGAGCGTCTGGACGCTCATGCTCGCTCTTCCAGCCTCGCTCGGGTTGTCACTGCCGGCGACCGTCCCGGTACTCAACGCACTATTCACCACCGCGGGCGCCGTCGCTTTTGTCCAACTGCTAAGCCGCTTGGCTCCGGCAGCCTCGGGCACAATGATTTGGCTATTTGTCCTCCCATACGTCTCGATGGTTCATTACGCCAGCATCGGACTCATGGAGACTCCCCTGGCGCTGCTGGCCCTGGCGCTGACCCTCATCGCCGTCTTCGACCATCGACCCCTGGCATTCGTCGCGGTTGGTGCTCTGCCCTTCTTTCGCTTGGAATGGGCGGTCTTTGTCGTACTGCTGGTTGGCTTCCAGGGTCTCAGCCGTGGCCGATGGCTGCGAACGGTACTACTCACCGCGACCGGCGCCCTGCCATTCGTCCTCTACAATTTGGCGTACTTCGGCACGCTCATCCCGCATGCGATAGGAGCCAAGAGGCTCGTATACAGCCTCACCACAGCGGATTTTTTCGCCATCTTGTCGGACCATGCGGCACCTTTCGGGCTTCTGTTCAGATGGTCGGTGGTGAGCTTGGTCGTGCTCGCCGCGGCAGCCTACTTTGCGAGCCGAGGCGCAGCCCTTCTGATGCCGCTGCGAGAAGGTGTCAAGCAGCCCCAGTTTATTTCCGTGCTCCTCGTGGTGGGCGGTCTGGGCATCGCGCTGACCTACTTTGTTGCTCGAGGGTTTGTTTTCCCCTGGTATGTTCCGCTCTTCGCGGTGCCCATCGTGTGCGGTGTCATTGCCCTGGGTTTGAGCCAGTTCAGTAAGCGGCCCGAGATTTCGTGGGCCTGCCTCTTGGTAATCGTCCTGATTCCCCATGGCTATGAAATCGGGCGCACGACGGTCGCCGCGGCGGGTCGCCCCTACCTATACGAGAGGTTCGAGGTCTTGGCGCGGGTCCGCACTTACATGGACATCGGTGCCCGGCTCGCGGCTGCCATGCCCAACGCGTCGATCATGGCGGCGGAGATCGGCGGCCTCGGAGAGACGTTCCCGGGCCACATTTACGACGGTGTCGGCCTCGTTTCGCCCAAAGCGCTGAAATACCATCCGCTACGTGTTCCGGAGCAGCGCATGCTTGGCTATATCGGCGCCATCCCGCCGGGCTACGTGGAGGAGGTTCGGCCGGAATTGATCGTCGGGATGGATGAGTTCGTTCGGGCTGTCCTGGCAAGCCCCGTTCGGAGTCACTATACAATTCGTCGTACCGACATCTACGGGCCCGCGGACGCGCTCGTATTGGCGTCCGACGAGCTCTGGTATAGCCGCTTCATCCAGACTCTGGTTCGCAACGACCTGCCGCAGAGGTAACTAGCCCGGATATCTCATCGCGCTTCTCCGCGCCCGCAGCAGGAGGGCGTTGCTAGCAGGCCGTGGTGAAAGTGTGATGGGTCTGGTTGTGACCACAAGAGGCCAGATGCAAGGCGGGTCACGGCCCGACGATCTTCCAGAGGGACGCGGGCCAACCCCCCGCGTTACGGGCGAGTAGCTCCGCTCGCGTGTTGAGGAATTCCATCAGGAGTTGGCGCTGATCGGGATCCAGGGCCTCGGGCGCCAGGGTCAACAACTCATCGATCATCAGATGGGTGATTCCCTGATCGAGAAGTTTCTGGGCGAGCTCCGGCGCCGTAGTCGAAGAGTCCAGGAGTCCGATCAAGTTCCAGCGCTGAAAGATGAAGTCAGCTCGCCACCGACACTCGAGCAGATAGCCGATGTGTCGCATATCGACCAGATAGACGACATCGTCCGGCCCCAACCGTCGATTGGCTTCCTCGTAGATGGGGTAGATCTGGATGCGGCGTCGCCAAAACTCTTCGCGTGTTTCATTGCCGGCCCAATAAGACCATGGACGCTCGCTCGAGTTCCAGGGCCGTGCTGTCAGGTTCTCCCGTACCCCTAGGGTCAGGCTCACCAGCATGAGCACGATCACGAGTCCGGTCAGCAGTTTGGCTCTCCACCGAGACAGCTGAGACAGCGCGAATGCCAACAAGAAGGCCAACATCGGCAGCACAGGAAACAGGAATCGTACCTGCAACGTGGTGGAAGCCCAGTAGTAGAAGTACGACAGGCTGAACAGAATGATGAGCTTGACGTCCCGCGGTTTGTAGGTACGAAACAGCAGCAGGGGAACGAGCAGGAACACCGGTCCGATCATTCCGTCATAGGCCTCGAACTTCCAAAAGCGAGCGTTGACGAAGACCAGCAAAGGCGCAAGAAGCCTGTCGACGACGCTGTAGGTCTCGCCGGTTGCGCCGTAGAAGCTGAGGAAATCCATGTACAGCCCGCTTCGCTCCGCATCCCAGTTGATCTCCGGGTTCAAGGGAAGATTTGCGAGCTGAAAGGGAAAGAACGGCCACCCCGTCGCAACCCAGGTGCGCACCAGGTATGGCAAGAACATCAAGAAGGCGACGGCGGGGATGACGATGACGGCAACGGGTATCTCCTTGCGTCGGGCGAAGAGATGCTCGGCGAGGATGACCAACATGAGCAAGAAGACGACCTGCATCCCGGTGTACTTAGTCGCCCAAGCTCCTCCCGCCATGATCCCGGCGACGAACAACCAAACGGACGATCGACTGTGGAAGTACTCCAACACACCGACGAGGGCGAGAAAGACGTAGAGGGTGAACGGCAGGTCGACGTAGGCAAACGGCAGCGTCTGGACCACCGATGGCACCGTCACGAACAGCATGGCCGCCAGGAAGGCCCAGCGGCTCGAGAGATGCTTCCGCGAGAATCCGAAGATCGCCAGGCAAAGCAAGATTCCGAACAGCGCATGGAAGAGCTTGGCAGCCGAGTCGCCCGCAATTCCCAAGCCGTAGAGGAACAGCATCTCACCGAGCTGCGGAAAGTAGGCGTAGATGTTGTCCGGAAAGAAAACCTGCCCCCCTTGCCGCAGGATCTCCCGGGGGACCTCGAGATGATAGACGAGCGAGTCGAAGCCGATCGGTGGCAGCTGGGCGAGCAGAATGATCCAGGTTCCGAAAGCCGCGCAGCTACCGGCAAGGAGTCGCGGTATGGCTCCTTGCGGCATGGACTTCGCGCATCCTCGCCGGACACCGGCCCAGTCCACGTTTTTGAGGTGCGCCAAGGTGAGCAGAGCGAGTGCGCCCAACAGCGAGTAGAACGTAAAAGGGCTGGCCCACCCCAGAAGAGCCGCGGCAAAAACGAGATGGGAGACGATCAGCAGGCCGATCGCCGTTTCGGCGGCGAGCTGCAGGGCGGGGTGGGCAAAACGCCAACGGGAACCGACGAGGAGGTGACCCAACGTCCACGCTCCTGCGGCAGTCACGGCGACATGGACGACGCTCGAGACTAGGGAGTACATCCGCCGCTCCTTGACAGAGTCCTGAAGGGAGGCTGGGCTGAGGTTCGCACACTACAGCTTGTTCAGAACGTTCGCCATCGTGCGTCGAATTGACAGCAAGTGTCAATATCGTGCGTCGAATTGACAACAAGTGTCAATCGGGATGCCGTGGTGTGGCACCTACGGCCTTCGGCGTGGGCTGTCTCGCGCGCTCGACATGACGGCCACGGTTGTTTGTGCTGTTCAACGCTGATCAATAATGCTTGAATTTGTTTTCCAAGATCTCTTGGCAAGGTTGGCATACCCCTTGCTACATCTTCCTGACAGACAGTTTTTTTGATGGCGGCGCATTGGAAACCGGGCTCAACTGACTTCGCCACCTTGCCTTTTCGGCCAAGTTTTCGTGCGGCCGGGGCTCCAATCGGCGCCCTTTTGATTATCATCACGCCGGCATGTCGATCCTGAGATTCCACAACGTGGAGAAGTCGCTTCCGTTTGGCTTCTGGCTTCGCAAGAGGGAGATCCTCAAGGGCGTTTCCCTGTCGGTGGAGCAGGGCGAGATCTACGGCTTCCTGGGGCCCAACGGGGCGGGCAAGACGACCGCGATCAAGTGCCTCTTGGGTCTCCTGTATCCGGATGCCGGGGAGATCGAGCTATTCGGCGAGAGCGGCCCGACGTTGGCGGCCCGCCGTCGCCTCGGCTACCTGCCCGAGCGCCCGTACTTCTACCCACATCTCAAGGGTCGCGAGCTGCTCGAGTATTTCGGCCGCTTGTTCGGTATGCGCGGCGCGGCGCTGCGCAAGAAATGCGACGACCTTCTCGGCCTTGTCGGGCTCCCCGACGACGGTGAGAAACTCACCGGCCAGTACTCGAAGGGAATGCTGCAGCGCCTCGGCGTTGCCCAGGCGCTGATCAACGACCCGGACCTGGTCATCCTCGACGAGCCGATGAGCGGCCTCGATCCGATCGGTCGGCGCGAGGTCAAGGGCCTGATCGAGTCGGTCAAGGAACGCGGCGCGACCGTGTTTTTCTCGAGCCACATTCTCTCCGATGCCGAGGCGCTCTGCGATCGGGTGTGCCTGCTGGTCGACGGCCGTCTGCGGATGGAGGCGCCGCTCGACGATCTTCTCGGCGAGCGCGTCGAGTACTGGGAGGTCGCTTGCGAGGGCCTCGCCGTCGACGCCCTGAGCGGGTATCAACGACACGCCGTGCAGGGCGGTCTGAGTTTCTACAGGCTTGCCGACGAACCCGAGGTCGACCGCTGGGTCGATGCAGTTCGTCAGGCCGGCGGCAGGGTGTACCGGGTAGCGCCCCAACGGATGACACTGGAGGACTATTTCGTCGCCGCCGTGCAGGCGGAGGGTGAAGCCGATGCTCCCGAGACCACCGCGAGTGACACGCCTTGATCGGCGCCGCCTACGCGATCGCCCTCAATACCTTCAGGGAGGCGGTGCGCGACCGGATCCTGGCGGTGTTCTTCTTGTTCGCCATCTTGATGATGGCGTCGTCGACGATCCTCTCGTGGCTGACGGTCGGCAGCGAGCTGAAGATCGTCACCGACGTTGGCCTGGCGGCGGAGGCCTTCTTCGCCACCCTGATCGCCATCTTCGTCGGCATCAACCTGGTCTACAAAGAGGTTGAAAAGCGAACGATCTACGCTGTGCTGGCCAAGCCGGTGCCGCGCTGGCTGTTCATCGTCGGCAAGTACTTCGGGCTCATGGCAGTGCTGAGCGTGGTGATCACGCTGATGTCGATCTTCTATCTCGGGCTGGTGTGGTGGAAGGGCGGAGTGTTGCCGCTCCACCTGGTGGGGGCGCTGATGTTGAGCTTGTTCGAGGTGTCGATCGTAACGGCGGTGGCGATCGTGTTTTCTTCGTTCACCCCCCCCATCGAGGCGGCGATTCTTACCGCCGGAGTGTGGGCCATCGGGCACCTGACCTGGGGGCTGACCGGGTTGATCGAGCGGATCCCGAGCGCCACCGCAGGAACCGTGATCGGTCTCATCTATTACGTCTTGCCCGATCTGCAGACGTTCAATATTCGTGCCCAAGTGGTTCACGAGCTCCCCGTGTCAGCGTCGTATTACGTCGACGCCTTCGTCTACGCGGCCGCCTATACCGCCGCGATGCTGACGGTTGCGGTGCTGATCTTCCGGCGGCGGGATCTGAAATGAGTCGGCGCTCGAGGGGTCAGCGGGGCGGCGCTTCGGTGCTCGCCCTGTGGCTGGCGATCGCCGGCTGCGCGGCGGTGTGGATCGGCGCCCAGCGGGCCACCGATCGGGTGCGCAATACCTGGCCCGAGGCGTATCCGCTCCTGCTGTTGCCCAATGGCCGCTACCTGGCGGCGGCGAGCCTCGGCTTTCGGATCATCCTCGCCGACACCATTTATCTTTGGAGCATCCAGTACTACGGTCACCGGCGCACGCCAGAGGGGCGCCTTTACCTGCAGCACATTTACAGCACGATCAGCGACCTGGATCCGCTGTTCATCGAGTCGTACATGACCGGAGCGCTGTGGATGGCGTCCGACATGTCCGATCCGGCGATGGCGATCGAATTGCTCGACCTCGGGATCGAGCGCAATCCCGATAGCTGGATTCTGCCGTGGGACGCCGGCTGGTACAGCTACATCGCCCTGGTGGACTACGCCGCCGCCGAGCGCTACTTCGCGATGGCCTCCGCGCACACCGACGCGCCGGCCTGGGTGGCGCGGCTGCAGGCTCACATGGTGAGCGAACAGGGTGACCTGCGGACCGCCATCGTGATGTGGGAAGAGATCCTCGTGGAGGCCGAGGCGAAGGGCGACGAGATGTCGGTGGCGATCGCCGGGAGGCGAATTCCGGACCTTTACTCCCGCTACGCCATCGGCGAGATAGAGGGCGCCATCGAGCGGTTCGAAGCGGCGCAGGGACGGTCGCCGGATTCGCTGGCGTTGCTCGTTCGTTTGGGGATGCTCGACGACTTATTTGCCGACGAGGACGGCCGGCCGATCAACTGGGTCGGCGACCCCTTCATCTACGATCCGAGCACCGGAACCGTCACCGACCCCGCCGCCGGATCGGCGCCCGACTTGCGGTGATGGTCGCAAGCCTGCTGGCCCAGTTCTACCCTCTGACCCTGGCCGAGTTCTTCGAGCTCCTGCCGCGGCCCTGGATCGCGTCGTTCGGCGGCATCTTCGGTCTGACGATCGGGTCGTTTCTCAATGCGGTGATCTACCGACTGCCGCGCCAGGTCAGTGTCTCGAAGCCGCGGTCCTTCTGTCCCAAGTGTGAAAGCCTGATTCCGTGGTACCGAAACATTCCGGTGATCTCGTGGATCATGCTGGGTGGCCGCTGCGGTGACTGTCGCGAGCGGATCTCGATTCGCTACCCGCTCGTCGAGCTGGCCGTCGCCGTTCTGTTCGCCGCCGCCGTCTATCGGTGGGGGGTTTCATGGAGCGCGCTCTCGAGCATGATCTTCGGTTGCGTCATGCTGCTGCTGGCGCTGGTCGACTACGACTTCAAGCTCCTGCCCAACGTCATCACCTTGCCGGGGACGGCCATCGGGTTTGCCCTCTCGTTCGTCGATCCGCGCGTCGCTTGGATGGATTCGGCGATCGGCATCGTCGCCGCGGGCGGGCTGCTGTACCTGACAGCCTGGCTCTACTTGAAGCTGCGCGGCCTGCAGGGGATGGGCATGGGCGACGTGAAGATGATCGCCATGATCGGGGGTTTCGTCGGCTGGCCGGGGGCGCTGTTGACGATCTTTCTCGGGTCCTTGTTCGGGTCCGTCGTCGGCGTCAGCCTGATGAAGATCAAGGGGCGCGAATGGGATTACGCACTGCCGTTCGGCACCTTTCTAGCGCTGGCCGCGGTGATCGTGGATTGGAGCGGGCCGGAGCTGATCGCATGGTACCGGGGAATTTTGGGCCTGGGGATTACGAGTAGGTAAATCTCAAGAAAAGGGGGTGGCATCTGCGCCCGCGAGTTGCGACAATGTCCCCATGATTTCTCAGATGCAGCGCCGACCGCGACACCGTGGAGACAGGCATCAGAACGGCTTTTCGCTCATCGAGCTCACCATCGTCGTTCTCTTGCTCGGTCTCATCGTGATGGTGGGAATGCCGAACCTGCAGGATTGGTTGGAGACCTACCGCGTCCGTACCGCGGCGCAGTCGATCGCCTCCGACCTGCAGCTGCAGCGCATGCGCGCGGTCAGCCGAAACACCCGCTTCACCCTGGCGTTCGACCAGGCGAATGGGACCTTCACGCTGTGGCAGGGTGACCCGGTCAACGGGTACACCGATCAAATCAGCTTGGTGCCGGTGGTGTTGCCGGTGGGCGTTACGTTTACTGACCCCATCGACGATCCCATTGAGCTAGCCTGGCAGGGCAACGCTGACGTCGCCGTCTTCCATCCCGACGGCAGCGTTAACGACCGGCTGGCGCAAGACGACACGATCACGCTGACGAACTCCATCGGCGACTCGTTCCGTATCGTCATGAACCAGATGACCGGTAGGGTGCAAGTCCTCGAAGGCGCTTCTTAAAGCGAGCGCTCAGCACGGCGATTGCGACGTTGCGCTTGTTCGGGCTCCCTCCGACGTACTTTGAGTACGCCTGCGGTCGCCCTCTCAGCGCGCCCCTTGCACTCGCCGCGCTGAGCGCTCCCCGATACTTCGGCGTCCCTGTGCGCGCTTGGTGTTCGCGTTCCTTACGAACGCTCTCTGGTTCGGCGTGGTACATGACGCTTCCCGAATCTGCGTGCCCCTCGTCTTCGTGTTCCTTGCGGCGCTCGGTTGGGTCGATTCGATGATTGTGAGTCGGGAATCTTCGGGTCCGTGGCCGTCCCATCTATTGGGAGGCACGGATGTCGAAACAAACAACGGGCGGTTTCGCCCTCTTGGAAGTCGTTGTCGCTCTGGGAGTGCTGGCGATTTCCACTCTGGTGATTGCGCAGGCGCTTGGGGCAGCCCTCGAGTACTCTCGGGCCGCTGAGGCGGCCCGGCAGGCCACGGCTGTTGCGGCGGCCATTGCCCACACTTTCGACGAACGTGTTGAATACCCGGCCGGCTGGAGGGTTGCCGGTGGCCCCGGGCCCGACGGTTTGCCCGGGACTCGCGACGACATCCCTCCGGACGGACCGGGCCCCAGGTGCTGGAGCCGAGTGGTCCTCGACACCTCCCGTTGGGTTCGCGTCGAGGCGACCTGTTTTGGCGGCACGGCGCCGGTCGGAGACGTCGTTGGGTCCGGCTCCGGTGCGGTGCGTACCGGGGGGCGGTTGGCCCGGAACGTCGCCTTGCTGCGCCTGCGATGATGCCCATGTCTCAACGGGCTACTGGGGGGACGACGCACCCCGCTGAGATATCCGGGATGCGGGGCTTCTCTCTGCTCGAGCTTCTCATTGCAATGCTGTGCACGGCGCTGGTCGCCGGCGCCGTATCTTCAATCCTCGTCGGGACGGCCTCGGCAAGCCGGCGAGAGTGGACGGCGATCCGCGCCCGCAGTATCGCCCGAGCCGCAGTTTCCGGTGTTGCCGGCGATATCACCCGGGCTGGCAAAGGTCTCGAGGGTGCCAACACGGTCCAACGCGGTGGTGAGCGGATGCCGATCGTCTCGTCGAATGGGGCGTCGGGTCTGCGGGTTGTCCGAACGCTCGCTGATGCCGTCGAGATCATCGCCGTCGTTGCCCCTGGGTTCTATGAAGTGGGAACGATCGAGGCCCTGGTCGTGGGTGGATCGGTGGTCGGCATCGACCTTCCCGGCCGGCCGACCGCGGCGCCGCTACCCGTCGGTCGGGTCGCACGGCTCTCCGCGGGGATCCTCAACGACGAGGTCTTCGTGGCGTGGTCACCGTCCGAGGCCCTGAACCTGGCGGCGTGGGGTGAGCCCCGGGCGCTGGTCCCGGTGCGGGTTCGGGAGTACGAGGCGCGAGCTTGGGCTGGCGCACTGCAGTTGCGGCGTCGCGATGAAGGGGGCTCGTGGCAGCCGATCGCCGACGGGCTCGAAGAATTTCATGTCGCGTGGACCCTCGATACTGATGGCGACGGCATCCCGGACGCCCGTGCCACAAGCTTCTGGGGCCTCGGCAGTGGGCGTGCCTGCGGGCTGTCACTCGAAGCCCGAGTGCGGCCGTGGCGTAGCCGATCGGACGGTCCTTCCACCGCGCCTGCGCGGCGCACCGAGTCGGCGTCGCGGTGGATCGATCTGCCGGCGTGTTAGTGACCCACCGGCCTGCGGGCGCCGAGTCCGGCAGCGCCCTTCTGCTCGTTGTCGGGACGACGGCTGCGCTCGGCACCTTGGCCGCCGCTCTACTCAGCACCTCCCTGCTCGCCTACGAAATCGCCGCGCTCGATCATCAAGGGGCGCAGGCGCGGTTGCTTGCCGCCTCGGCGCTCAGCGCCCTCGCCGGTGAGCTGGCGGCCGGCCGGCTCCCGGCTCCGCAGGCGAGCAACGAAATCGTCTGGACCGAGGACGTGCCGTCAGCGGCGGGCACGGAAGTGCCCGCGGGCTGTCGCTTCGAAGTTCGGCTCTTGGTTGCGACCGGGCCCTACGGGCAGCCGCTGTACGACTCGTCCACCCCACCGGCGAGGCTCATTGACGCGGTTGCCGAGGGTCGTTGCGGTCGCGGCCTCGACGTCCGCGAAGGACGCTTCGCGATCGCCGTCGATGGATCCGTGGCGCGCCTGTACTAGCCCACCCGTTGAGAAGTCGGGGCTAACGTTGTTCAGTACCCTGTTGCTGCGCTCGTCGATCCGTGTTGGCTGCTATCCTTCGACATGCCCGCCGATCGCAGTGTCCAGCGGACCGAGCTGGAAAATCACCTCGTCGTCATCACCGAGCGTGTGCCGGCGGTACGCTCCGCCAGCCTCGGCGTGTGGGTGAAGATGGGTTCGCGCTTCGAAGCGCCCGAACAGGCGGGTATCTCCCACTTCATCGAGCACATGCTGTTCAAGGGAACCACCGATCGCTCGGCCAAGGAGATCGCCTTCCAGATCGATGCCATGGGTGGTCAGCTCGACGCCTTCACCACCAAAGAGCACGCTTGTTACTACGCCCACGTGCTCGACGTTCACCTCGAGGACGCCTTCGAGTTGGTCTCGGACATCGTGTTGAATCCGCTGTTCGAGGAGGACCAGATGGAGCGCGAGCGGGCCGTGATCCTCGAGGAGCTGGCCGCCGTCGAGGATGCTCCGGAGGAGTTTCTCTGGGAGGAGTTCAGCGCCACCTTCTGGCTCGATCACCCACTCGGCATACCGATTCTAGGTACCCGTGAAACGATCGAATCGCTCAGCCGCGAGGATCTCAGCGTCTTCTTCCAGCGCGCCTACGAGCCGGCGAACATTGTCGTCGCGGCGGCGGGACACCTCGACCACGCCGAGGTGTTGGAGCTCGTCGAGTCGACCTTCGGGGGGCTCGACAATCACGCCGCACCTCTGGAACTTTTCGCGCCGAGGACCTTCCAGCACTTTCGGATCCTCACCAAGGAGGAGCTCGAGCAGGTCCACATCGCGGTTGGCTGCCCGGCCCCCTCGATCAAAGACAAGGAGCGCTATGCCGCTTGCTTGCTCAATGCGGTGCTCGGCGGCAGCGTCTCCTCCCGCCTGTTTCAGCGCATACGGGAGGACCACGGCCTCGCCTACAACGTCTATTCCGCCCTCGAGACCTACGCCGATGCCGGGTGCTTCTGGATCTACGCCGCCACCCGCCCCGACGCGGCGGCCACGGTGCTCGACCTCGTCATCGAGGAGCTCGGCGTGTTGCGGGAGCTCCCGGTGTCGGACGAGGAGTTGTCGCGCATGAAGGAGAATCTGAAGGGGAGCGTGATGTTGGGGCTCGAGAGTACCGTCGGCCGCATGAGCACCCTCGCCCAGCAGGAGACGTACTTCGGCCGCACCTTCGACATGGACGAGATCCTGGCGGGTATCGACGAGGTGGATGTGAAACAGATCCAGGAGCTGGCACAGCGTGTCTTCGCCGACGAGGGCATCGCGGTCGACGTGCTGGCCCGGCGATCGGTGGCCGACGAGCTCACCGGCCGTTTCGCCGACGGGCTCATCCTGCCCGCCGGTAGCCGCCTGGCCCCGGCGTAGGGGCGCCATGCGCCGGCGCTCCCGCCACGTTCGTTGGCGTATCCGGCAAACAGCCTTGGTGGTTGCCGTGGAATTTGGTCGTCTCGAAGCGTCGGGATAGAATCGCCGTAGCTCGCCGCCTACTTCCACCTCGGCAACGCATCGTGTCCGACAACTTTTCCGAGCCCTCGCGATGATCGGCCGCTACATGCGCCCCGAAATGGGCAGCATCTGGAGCGAAGCGGCGCAATATGCTTCCTGGCTCGAGGTCGAGGTCGCCGCCGCCGAAGCGATGGCGGCGCTCGGACACATCCCCGCCGAGGCCCTCGACGATGTGCGCCGTGCGGTTCCGCCCGATCCCGAGCGGGTGGCGGAGATCGAGCGACGCACAGGCCACGACATCATCGCATTTCTCGAGGCTATCGAAGAACAGATCGGCGCCGGCGCCCGCTACCTGCACCTCGGATTGACCTCTTCCGACGTCCTCGACACATCGCTGGCTCTCCGCTGCAGGCGCGCCTCCGACCTGCTGATCGCCGGTTGCGATGCGCTCGTCGAGCTGTTCCTGGCGAAGGCGCTCGAGTACCGCGACCAACCGATGGTCGGTCGCACCCACGGCATCCACGCCGAGCCCATCACGTTGGGACTCAAGTTCCTGCGCTACTACGAGGAATTCCGTCGCGCCGCCGACCGGTTGCGGCGAGCCCGAGAGGTCGTGCGCTTCGGCCAGATCTCCGGCGCGGTGGGTAGCTACGGGACGCTCGATCCCGCTGTCGAACCGCGGACGTGCGCCAAGCTCGGGCTCAACGTCGAGCCGGTTTCGTCGCAGGTGGTGCCACGCGACCGGCACGCCGAGTTTCTCTCGCACCTCGCCGTGGTCGCCGCCTCGATCGAGAACGTTGCGCTCGAGATTCGTGGCCTGCAGCGCACCGAAATTTTCGAGGTCGCCGAGCCTTTCGGCAAGGGGCAGAAGGGCTCGTCGGTGATGCCGCACAAGCGCAACCCGATCAAGTGCGAGAACCTCGTCGGCTTGGCGCGGCTGGTGCGAGCCTACGCCATGACCGGCTTCGAGAACGTCGCCTTGTGGCACGAGCGCGACATCTCGCACTCGTCGGTCGAGCGTGTCGCCATCGCCGACGCCTGCATCGTGCTCGATTTCATGCAGCATCGCCTCTACGCTGTCATCGATGGGCTCGATGTCTACCCGGAGGCGATGGAGCGCAACCTGAACCTGACAAACGGGCTCGTTTTCTCGAGCCGGGTTCTCGAGGCGCTCCTGCATGCCGGCTTGGCCCGTACGGAGGCTTATCGCCTCGTGCAAAGGGCGTCGATGACTTGTTGGGAAACCGGTGAGCCGCTCAAGGCGCTGTTGGCTGCCGACGTCGAGGTCATGGAGCAGTTGTCGGCAGAGGATCTCGACCAGGCTTTCGACATCATGGCAGCGCTTTCCGGGGTCGAAGCAGTCTACGAAAGGATCCTCGGCGACGATGGCGCGGGTGCTGACGACGACCGTCGTGGCGACTCGCGCCGCCAGGGCGGCGATCGTCGGTCCCGCAGCGACCGCCGCAGTAGCGGTGATCGGCGATCCGAAAACGATCGTCGCTTCGCTTCGGATGACAGCTTTGCAAGCGAGGAGCGGCGCAACCGTGATCGACGAACGGGGCCGCGGCGCGGGGCGGACGAATGAAATCTACGGGGGCGACATGGCGCACGGCCTGAATCACTGTTGCGGGGTCTTCGGAATCATCGGTCACAGCGAAGCCGCGCGTCTGGCGTATCTCGGGCTCTACGCGCTCCAGCACCGGGGTCAGGAGAGCTGCGGCATCGCCACCACTAACCTCGGCGCGATGTTCGTCGAGCGCGGCATGGGTGAGGTTGCCGACGTGTTCGATGGCGATCGCCTCGATCGGCTGCCGGGACGCGCCGCCATCGGCCATGTGCGTTACTCCACCGCCGGGGCGAGCAACCTCGCCAACTCGCAGCCGGTGCGCATCGAGTCGCGCCGCGGCTCGATCGCCCTGGGACACAACGGCAACCTGGTCAACGCCGGCCAGCTCCGCGTCCACCTCGAGCAGCAGGGCTCGATTTTCACCTCGAGCAGCGATACCGAGGTTCTCCTGCACCTGCTCGCGCGTAGCGAGTGCGAGGGTATCCTCGACGCGCTGATCGACGCCGTCGGGCAGGCGCGCGGAGCGTTCACCATGACGTTGTTGACCAACGAGTCTTTGATGGGTGTTCGCGACCCGCTCGGCTTCCGACCGCTTTCCATCGGTCACGTCGACGGCGCCATCGTGTTGGCTTCGGAGACCTGCGCCTTCGATCTGATCGGGGCGCAGTTCATCCGCGACGTGCAGCCCGGCGAGGTGATCGAGATCGGCGACCAGGCGGTCGGCTCCGAGGCCGCGCTCAAGGCGATCGCCGCGGGGCCCGGCGCCGCGGCGCCGGGGTTTCGATCGATGCAGCCCTGGCGCCGGCAGCCGGAGCGCCGCTGCATCTTCGAGCATGTTTACTTCGCCCGTCCCGACAGCCAGTTGTTCGGCGCCGGCGTCATGGACGGGCGCAAGCGGATGGGCACCATTCTTGCCCAAGAAGCCCCAACCGACGCCGATATGGTGGTGCCGGTTCCCGACGGCGGCACCTTCGCGGCGCTCGGGTACGCGGCCGAGGCGGGGCTCCCTTTCGAGCCGGCGCTGATACGCAATCACTACGTCGGCCGTACGTTCATCGAGCCGCGCCAGGCGATTCGTCACTTCGGCGTCAAGGTGAAGCTCAACCCGGTCGCGAGCGTGACCAAGGGGAAGCGCGTCGTGTTGGTCGATGATTCGATCGTCCGCGGAACGACGAGCGCCAAGATCGTCGAGATGATGCGTAACGCGGGCGCCCGGGAGGTTCACGTCAGGGTATCGTCGCCGCCGTACGTCTCGCCGTGCTACTACGGTATCGATACGCCGTACCGCGACGACCTGGTGGCGGCCAATTATTCAGCCGACGAGATCTGCGAGCAGATCGGCGCCGACTCTCTCGCTTACCTTTCGCACGCTGGCCTGCAGCGTTCGCTTCCCGACGGCGACGTGTCGTACTGCGGAGCCTGTTTCACCGGCGAGTATCCGACCCCGCTCGGCAGCGAGCTCGAGTCGCGGATGGAGCTCTTCGAGCCGGTCGGGTCGGGGCCGGCGAAGGCTCACCGCGGCCACTGAGGCGACGATTCCGGCCGACCTGAGGAAGCAGGACAAGCGAGTGTCAGGACCATCGGAAAAACCGGGGCTCACCTATAGCGACGCCGGGGTCGATCGCGTCGCCGCGGCGGGGGCCAAGAAACGGATCCGCGAGCTCGTGCGCAGCACGTTCACCGAGAACGTGATGGGCGATATCGGTAGCTTCGGCGGCGGCTTCCGCCTGCCGGTGGGGGACTCGAGCGCCGTGCTTGTCGCCTCGGCGGATGGTGTCGGCACCAAGCTCAAGGTCGCGGTGATGGCCGGCCATCACGAGGGCGTCGGCTACGACATCGTGGCGCATTGCGCCGATGACATTCTCACCCAGGGCGCGGTTCCGCTGTTCTTCCTCGACTACATCGCGCTGGGAAAGATGGAAGAGTCGGTGGTCGAGTCGGTGCTCCGCGGGGTGGCGGCTGCGTGTCGCGATGTCGGCGCCGCGCTCATCGGCGGCGAGACGGCGGAGATGCCCGACATTTACCAGCCGGGTGAATATGACCTTGCCGGCTTCATCGTGGGGCAGGCGATCGGCGCCGAGTTACTCGACGGTTCGGCGATCGGTGTCGGCGATCGGCTCCTCGGCCTGGCCTCGAGCGGCCTGCATACCAATGGCTATTCGCTGGTGCGCAAGATCGTCTTCGAGCACCGCGGCATGGCGGTCGGGGACCTCGTCGACGAGTGGGGCTGCACCGTAGGAGAGGAGCTGCTGCGGCCGCACCGCGCCTACGTTTCGTCGTTGCGCCCGCCGATCGAAAGAGGTGAGATCCACGGTCTGGCCCACATCACCGGGGGTGGGTTGCACGAGAACGTGCCGCGAATGTTGCCCGAGGGTTGCGGTGCGGTGATCGACCCTGACGCATGGCGGGTGCCGGCGGTGTTTCGAAGCCTGCAGGATTGGGGCGGCGTTCCAGAGGCCGAGATGTGGCACACGTTCAACATGGGGGTCGGGATGGTGGTGGCGGTTTCGGCGGCGAGCAGCCGGGCGCTGCTCGAGGAGCTGACCGCTGCCGGCGAGCGGGCGTTTCCGATCGGCGCCGTGGTCGAAGGCGCTGGGGTTCGCCTCGAGTCGGGCTTCGAGGTGGCCGGATGAGCCGGCTGAAGGTCGGCGTGCTGGTCTCGGGTCGCGGCTCCAATATGGAGGCGCTTGCCGAAGCCTGCGGTGCCGATGATCACCCGGCGGAGATCAGCGTCGTTGTTTCGAATCGACCGAACGCCGCCGGGCTCGAGCGGGCCGCATCGTTCGGCATCGCGACGGAGGTCGTCGACCATACGGCGTTCGCGGACAAGGCGGCCTTCGAGGCCGAGGTGATCCGCGTTCTCGAGGAATATGGGGTTGAATTGATTTGTTTGGCCGGGTTCATGAGGGTGCTCTCCGAGGACTTTGTCGCCCGCTTCCCGCACAAGATCCTCAACATTCACCCGTCGTTGCTGCCCGCTTTCCCAGGCCTGCACGTGCAACGCAAGGCGATCGAGTACGGGGTGCGGTTCTCGGGATGCACGGTTCACTTCGTCGTGTCCGAGGTCGATGCCGGGCCGATCGTCTTGCAGGCCGTCGTACCGATCGAGCAGGACGACACCGAGGGCACGCTCGCCGCCCGCATCCTCGAGCAGGAACACCGCATCTACCCGGAGGCGGTGCAGCTCTTCGCCCAAGGCCGCCTGCGCATCGACGATCGCCGCGTGCTGATCGCCGGGGAAAGGGAGGGCCGGCGGCCGACCGAGGGGCGCGAGCCGGGAGTCGAAGAATTGAATGACTGACTTTGCCCCCGTATCCGAACAGCTCGAGCTCCTGCGCCGTGGCACCGTCGATTTGATCAGCGAGGCGCAGCTCGAAAAGAAGCTCGAGCGCTCGCGTGAAACCGGCGAGCCGCTCGTCGTGAAGGTCGGTTTCGACCCGTCGGCGCCCGACATCCATCTCGGGCACACGGTGGTGATGCGCAAGATGAAGCAGTTTCAGGACCTTGGCCACCAGGTCGTCTTCGTCGTCGGCGACTTCACGGGAATGATCGGCGATCCTTCAGGGAGGTCCAAAACCAGGCCGCAGCTCACCCACGAGGAGATCCTCGGGAACGCCGAGACCTACCGGCAGCAGGCGTTCAAGGTGCTCGATGAGAGCAAGACGCGGCTCGAGTTCAACTCCACCTGGTTGGAGAAGCTGGGGGCCGCCGGTTTCATCGAGCTTGCCGGCAAGTACACGGTGGCCCGCATGCTGGAGCGCGATGACTTCGAGAAACGCTTCAAAGCCAACCAGCCGATCAGCATCCACGAGCTCCTGTATCCACTGGCGCAAGCCTACGACTCGGTGGAGCTCGAGGCCGATGTGGAGATGGGCGGCACGGACCAACTGTTCAACTTGCTGGTCGGCCGCGACATCATGCGGGATTACGGCCTGGAACCGCAGGTGGTTCTCACCGTCCCGTTGCTCGTCGGCACCGACGGCGTCGAGAAGATGAGCAAGTCGCTGGGCAACTACATCGCTGTCGAGGACACGCCGAAGGACATGTTCGGCAAGGTCATGTCGATTTCCGATGACCTGATGTGGAGCTACTACGAGCTATGCACCGGCCTCGACGCCGCTGAGATCGATCGACTCGGGCATCAGGTGAAGAGCGGCGAGCTTCATCCCAAGGCCGCCAAGATGGCCCTGGCGCGCACCATCGCCACCGATTTCCACGGTGAAGAAGCGGCTGCGGCCGCCGAAAAGGAATTCGACCAGGTGTTTACCGACGGCGGTCTGCCCGACGACCTCGCCCCGCACACTTTCGATAGCGACGAGCCGCTGTGGATCGTCAAAGTCGTGCGCGGGTGTGGCTTCGCGAGCTCCAACGGTGAGGCGCGGCGGCTGGTGGCCCAGGGCGCCGTCAGCCTCGACGGCGAGAAGATCACCGACGTCGAAGCCGCCGTTCCCAACGATGGGGCGGAGCGGGTTCTCAAGGTCGGCAAGCGCCGCTTTGCAAAGGTGCGGGTCGGGCAAGACCTGGGTGTTTGACCTGGGGATCGCCTCTCAACCCGGCGAGCAGGGCTGGCGGCGGAGGTGGAATCGATGGAGGTGATCTTGAGTTTCGCTCGCGATCGGCGCTGCTGGTGGGAAATGAAGAGAAATAGTCGCCCGGACGTGATTGACCGCTCCCGACCCTTCCGCTACACTCCTTTCACCTGCAGAGGGCAGTCTGCTCTGCGGTCACCCGAGCCGCGAGACATGCGGCGCTTTTTCTCGGAGGAAAAGGCACCCGGGAGGCACTTCCGAAAACTCGGATCTGCGTCGCCGCGTTCGGGGATGTTGCCTGCTCTTTGAAAACTGAATAGTGCGTTATCTGACTCGTCAATTCGGATTGAGGTAGCAAGAGGTTCAAACTGGAGAGTTTGATCA
>SMVB01324352.1_pt1 | contig 27230 bp, 20 predicted proteins | sample 2456461 | NCBI WGS metagenome assembly SMVB01 (sample SAMN11095934, study PRJNA526329) | marine sediment metagenome | biome: Marine sediment; feature: Surficial sediment; material: Deep marine sediment; isolation source: Hadal surficial sediment | place: Pacific Ocean | collected 2014-05 | depth...
GGACCGGACTGCTGTTCGGTCGCCTCGTGCATCTGCAGGTCGTGCTGCACGACGATCTGGTCGAGCGCGCCCGCCAGCAGCAAGAGTACGAGGTCACCATCCCGGCGATGCGCGGCAGCATCTTCGCGCGCGACGGCAGCCTGTTGGCCAGCAGTAGCGAAGAAACAGCGATTTACGTCCACCCCCACCTCCTCGACGATCGAGACGCTGCAGCCGAGATCCTGGCGCCTGCCCTGCGGATGTCGGTCGAGGAGGTGGCACGCCTTGTGAGCCGAGACCAACACCTCGTCTATCTGAACCGGTACGCCCCGCCCGAGATCGTCAGCGCGGTCGAGGCGGTGAAGCGGGAGCACAAGCTCCACGAATCGGTCGGTATGCACCCGGCCAGCCGCCGCTACTACCCGAATCACCGGCTCGCCGCCCACGTCTTGGGCTTCGTGGACATCGAGAACCAGGGCGCCGCCGGCATCGAGTACCGCTTCAACGACGCCATTCGCGGCCACGATGGGAGATGGCTGACCCTCCAAGACGTCCGACAGAATCCCATCGATCCTGATGGCGCTTTCCATGAAGACCCTATTGCCGGCCACGATATCTCGCTGACCATCGACCCGACGATCCAGCGGGCTGCCGAATCGACGCTCGAGCGGGTCGTTCGCGAGCGTGAAGCAGAGGGCGGCGCCGCGGTCGTCATGGACCCGCGTACCGGCGCGGTCCTGGCGCTGGCCTCCTATCCGACGTTCGATCCGAACGTCCACGATCGAGCGCTGGTCGAGCTCTCGTCCAGAAACAGCGCCGTAAACAGCGTCTACGAGCCCGGATCGACGTTCAAGATCTTTACCGCGGCGGCCGGCTTTCGCGACAACATTGTCTTCGAGGACGAGCTCATCGACTGCCAGGGTGGCGTCCTGCGGGTGGCGAACCACACGTACCACGACTGGAGGAGCGGCTTCGGCATCATGCCCTTCTCCAAAGTCATCGCCAACTCGAGCAACGTCGGCATGATCAAGGTCGGCCTGCGGCTGCAGCCGGAGCGTTTTTACGATTGGCTGCGGGCGTTCGGCTTCGGCGAACCCACAGGTATCGGCCTGCCGGGCGAAGCCTCCGGGATCCTGCGGCCAACGAGCCGCTGGTCGGCGCTGTCGCAGAGCTCGATGATCATCGGCCAGGAGATCGCCGTCACGCCGCTGCAGCTCGCCACCGCCGTCTCGGCGGTCGCCAACGGCGGCCTGTTGATGGAGCCGTACATCGTTTCAGAGATCCGCGATGCCGCCGGCAACGTCCAATTCGAGCACCAGCCGACAATTCGCCACCGCGTCCTCGACGAAGCCACTGCGGCGCGCGTCATGGTCGTCCTGGAGGGTGTCATCAACCCGGACTCGGTGACCGGTAGAGCCGCGGGGATTCCCGGCTATCGGCTGGCAGGCAAGACCGGCACGGCGCAGAAGATCGGCCCTGATGGCCTGTACAGCCAGTACGTATCGTCTTTTGTTGGAATTCTGCCTGCATCTGCGCCCGAGCTCGTCATCCTCGTCGTCATCGACGCCCCGGATAAGAGTAAGGGCTACTATGGGAGTGAGGTCGCTGCTCCGGCCTTCCGGACCATCGCCGAGGCGGCGGTAAGGGTCCTGCGCTTGGCACCCGACGCCGTGGCCGCTCCTCTGCAGATTATCGGCAGCTAGAGATCTATTCGCTGGACAAGTTGTCCGCGGGATTGCCCGTCAAGAGGTGACGGGCGCAACGCAGCAAGGGGAGGCCATGCCGACGAGGTCCGCCCTCGCGTCCCTGCTGTCGGGGACCGAGACCAGCTACCGCGGCGACGCCGACACGGTCGTAACCGGGATCGCGTACGACTCGAGAAAAGTCGAGCCCGGTGACGTTTTCGTCGCCGTGCCGGGGTTCGTCCACGACGGGTTGCGCTTCGTCGCCGACGCGGTCGCCGCCGGCGCGGTGGCGATTGTCGCCGAGGCTGAGCTGAGCGACATCGACCTTCCTGCCGCCCCCGATGTCTGGGCCCGCGTTGCCGACGCCCGCGCCGTGTTGGCGCCGATGTCGGCGGCTTTCTACGGCAACCCGAGCCACGATCTCGCCGTCATCGGAGTCACCGGAACGAACGGCAAGACCACCGTCACCGCCCTCATCGAAGCGATCCTCGGGGCGCGTGGGCCGGTGGGGCGGTGGAGCACGACGACGGTACGTGTTGCCGGCGTGCCCTACCCCGCCCATCGCACCACTCCCGAGGGCCCCGACCTGCAAGACGTCCTGCGCCGGATGGTCGACGCCGACTGCTGGGCGGCGGCGATCGAAGTCTCGTCGCATGCCCTGACGCTGCGGCGGGTCGACGGGACGCGTTTTCGCGCCGCCGTCTTCACCAACCTCAGCAACGACCATCTCGACTTCCACGCCGACATGGAACAGTACCTGGACGCCAAAGCGATGCTGTTCGAGCGTCTCGAAGCGGACGCCATCGCGGTGTTGAACGTTGACGATCCGGCCGCCGCAACGCTGGCCGCGCGCACCAAGGCCCGGGTGGTCGGGTACGGATGCAACAACGTCCCGCGAATCGACGTGCCGACCTATCGCATCGCCGGTTGGGATCATCTCGGCAGCGGCAGCACGTTGCGCCTGGAAACCCCTCACGGCGCCTTCGAGTTCGAAAGTCCCTTGTTCGGCCCCGCCAACGCCGAGAACCTCACCGCCGCCATCGCCCTGGCGTTCGAGCTCGGCCTCGGAGCCGGCGAGATCGCCGCGCCCGTGGCGGCCTTCGAGGGTGCCCGCGGCCGCTTCCAGCGCCTGCTGCACGGGCAACCGTTTGCCGTCCTCGTCGATTTCGCCCACACACCGGCAGCCCTGCAATCGGCTCTCGCCGCGTCCCGGGACCTCGCCGGGGCACACCGGGTGATCGTCGTGTTCGGCTGCGGCGGCGACCGGGATCGCGGCAAGCGGCCGATGATGGGCAAGATCGCCGCCGCCGCCGCCGACCAGGTGATCATCACCTCCGACAACCCGCGCAGCGAGGATCCGGCGACCATCCTCGACGACATCGAGTCCGGGGTCCCGGAGGATTCGCGGGCGAAGGTCGAGCTCGAGGTCGATCGTTCGGCCGCCATCGTCAGCGCGCTGGAGAGAGCCCGGCCGGGCGATTGCGTTCTGATCGCCGGCAAGGGGCACGAGACCGAGCAGGAATTCGCCGACCACACGATCGAGTTCGACGACACGGCGGTCGCCGGCGACTGGCTCGTAGCGCATTTCAGGCAAACCGCCGTGCACAAAGCGGAGCCGGCGACATGATCCCGATCTCCGCGGCGCAGATCTCCGAGATCCTGAGCCCTGCGACGATCTCGGGAAACCCCGACAACATTGCAGAGTCGGTGACGATCGACTCGCGTACCGCGGGCGCAGGCGACTGCTTCTTCGCCATCATCGGCGAGCGGCTCGACGGTCACGACTTCGTCGATCAGGCGCTGGCCGCCGGCGCCGGCATCGTCGTCGTGGAACGGCCGATCCAGACAACCGAGCCCGCCGGCGCCGATACCGCGATCATCCGGGTCGACGACACCACCGCGGCGCTGCAGGCACTCGCCGGCTGGCTGCGCCAGCGGCTCAATCCGACCGTGGTGGCCATCACCGGCAGCCTGGGAAAGACCACCACCAAGGAGCTGGCCGCCGAGCTTCTCGGGACCCGCTACAGCGTCCACGCCACGCCCGGCAACCTCAACAACCACTGGGGCCTGCCGCTGACCCTCCTGGGCCTTGAAGCACGGCACGAGGTCATGGTGGCCGAACTGGCGATGAGCCGCGCGGGCGAGATCGGGGCGCTGTCGCGTCTCGCCGACCCGAGCATCGGCGTGATCACCAACGTCGCTCCGGCGCACATGGAGAACTTCGCCGACCTCGATGCCGTCGCCACCGCCAAAGGCGAGCTCGCCCGCGAGTTGCCGGCCGCGGGGACACTGATCGTCAATGCCGACGATCCGCGCACCGACGCGATGCCCGAGTTGCTGGCCCCACACGTCACCCGCGTGGTGCGTTTCGGCTGTGGGACCTCGGCCGACGTGCGCGCCACCGACCTCGCCGCGGGCCCGAGCGGCGGCTGGACGTTGAACCTCCACATCGATTCGGCGTCACGCAGCATCGACCTCCGGCTTGCCGGCGCACCGGGTGTCTCGTGCTTCCTGGCGGCGGCCGCCACGGCCCACGCCCTGGAGATCTCCATCGACGAGATCGCCGCGGCGGCCGCGACGCTCGAGCCATTGCCGAACCGCGGCGCGATCCGCCTGACCGGCGGCATCACCTTGATGGACGAGAGCTACAACGCCAGTCCGCTGGCGGTGAACGCTGCCCTCGAGACCCTCGCCTCCCTGGCCACCACCGGCCGCCGTATCGCCGTTCTCGGTGACATGCTCGAGATGGGCGATTGGACCGATCGGGTTCACCGCGAGGCAGGAAAGAAGGCCGCCGAGATCGACGTCGACCTCCTGGTCGCGGTCGGTGCGGGCGCCGGGCTGATGGCAGAGGGCGCCCGGGCGACCGGCATGGCGCGTCAAGGAATCCACGCGTTCGACACGGCCGCAGAGGCCGCATCCTGGCTCGCGCCTCGCCTGCGCGACGGCGACACGGTGCTGGTGAAGGGGTCGCGCGCCGTGCACCTGGAGCGCGTGGTCCACGCCGTGACCACCGCGACGACGGTGCCGAACGGCGTGGGGGGACGCTGACATGCTGTACGAGCTCCTCCTCGGCCTGCAGGACGTGTTCTCGCCGTTCAACGTGTTTCGCTACATCACCTTCCGGACGGCGCTGAGCGCCGTCACCGCCCTGTTGTTGACGCTGCTGTTCGCGCCGCCCCTGATCCGCTGGCTGAAGGCGAAACAGGTCGGCCAACGGATCCGCTCCGCAGGTCCACCGGATCACAACGTCAAGGCGGGCACACCGACCATCGGCGGCATCTTGATCGTCGGTTCCATCGTCGTCAGCACGCTGCTGTGGATGGACCTGCAGAACCGGTTGGTGTGGGTCGCCCTCGGATCGACGGTCTCTTTCGCGGTCCTCGGCTTCATCGACGATTACCTGAACGTCATCCATCCACGCCGGCGCGGCCTCTCGGTACGCTCCAAATTCGCCGGCCAGATCGCCGTCGGCTCGGTGGTCGGCGGCGTCCTGCTGTGGCTATCGAGCCAGGGAATGTTCTCGACGCAGCTCGCGTTCCCGTTCTTCAAGGAGCTGTCGCCGTTCCTCAACTGGATGTACGTGCCGTTCGCGACGCTGGTCCTGGTGGCCGCCTCCAACGCCGTCAACCTGACCGACGGCCTCGACGGGCTCGCCGCCGGCGCGACGCTGATCGCGGCGGGGACGTACACGGCGTTCGCCTACCTGGCCGGACACGTCGCCATGGCCGACTACCTCAACATCATGTACGTGCCCGACGCCGCCGAGGTGACCGTCTTCGTCGGCGCGATCGTCGGCGCCTGCGTCGGGTTCTTGTGGTTCAACTGCCACCCCGCCGAGGTCTTCATGGGCGACACGGGCTCGCTGGCGCTCGGCGCCGCCGTCGGCACGGTCGCCTTGCTGATCAAGCAGGAGCTCAACCTGTTGTTCGTCGGCGGCCTCTTCGTCGTCGAGGCGCTGTCGGTGATCATCCAGGTGGGCTCGTACCGATTCACCGGCAAGCGCGTCTTTCACATGGCGCCGCTGCACCACCACTTCGAAATGAGCGGCTGGCCGGAGTCCAAGGTGGTCGTACGCTTCTGGATCCTCGCCATCATGTTCGCCCTCCTCTCGCTCGCCACCCTGAAGTTGCGATGAACGAAGCCGTGCGCTGCGAGCAGACCGGCAACGCTGTGGCTGACTGGCGAGACCGCAACGTCGTGGTCGTCGGCGCCGGCGTCAGCGGCCTTGCCGCCGCCCGCTTACTGCTCGACTGCGGCACCCGAGTGACGCTGACCGACGTGTTGGGGGAACACGAGATTCCCGCGGCCGTCGAGCTCACGGAGCGCGGCTTGACCCTGGTCGCCGGCGAGCACCCCAGCGGGCTGTGGGCGGGGGTCGACACCGCCGTGTTCTCGCCCGGCATCCGCCCGGACGCCGTGGTGACGATCGAGGCGCAGGAGGCGGGGGTAACGATCCTGGCGGAGATCGAGGTCGCCGCCGGCCTGACCGAGGCGCCGGTGATCGCCATCACCGGATCCAACGGCAAGAGCACCGTGACCTCCATGCTCGGGGCGATCCTCGAAGAGGCCGGCCTCGAGGCACCGGTCTGCGGCAACATCGGCACCCCCCTGAGCGCGGCGGTGCGCGCCGAGCTCAACGGTGACAGCGATCCGGACGCCTACGTCGTCGAGGTGTCGTCGTTCCAGGCTCACGCGATTCGCGACTTTCATCCACGTTTCGCGGTGATCCTCAACATCCAGCCCGACCATCTCGACTGGCATGGCTCGCTCGACGCCTACGCCGACGCGAAGCTACGGGTCACCCGTAACATGGACGCCAACGATTGGTTGGTCTACAACGGAGACGACGCCGAGCTGACGGCGCGTCTGCCGAAAACCGGTGTTGGCTTGCTGCCCTTCACGTTCGAGCCGGACGAGCCCGAGCCGCCCGCCGCCTGGGTCGGAGACGGCAAGATCTGGTGGTGGGCCGGCGACCGCAAGGGCGCCGTCATGGATGTCGCGGAGCTTGGCGTCATCGGCCGACACAACCAGGCAAACGCCTGCGCCGCCGCCGCCGTCGCCTCTCTACTCGGGCTGGCCACCGAGCCGATTCGTGCCGCCCTGGCCGGCTACCGCGCGCTCGAGCACCGTATGGAGTACTGCGGCGAAGTGGGCGGCGTCCGCTGCATCAACGACTCCAAGGCCACCAACGTCGACGCGTCGCTGGCGGCCCTGTCGGGCTTCGATCGCGGCGTGTGGCTCATTCTCGGCGGCCGCGACAAGGGCGCCGACTTCGGTGAGCTGTTGCCGGTGCTCGACGAGCGCATCGCCGCCGTCCTGCTGATCGGCGAGGCGACCGATGCCATCGCCGCCGCCCTCGGTGGCCAGGTGAGCCTGCTGCGCTGCGAGACGATGGAGCACGCCGTCACCCGCGCCCTCGAAGGAGCGACGGCGGGCGACACGCTGCTGCTCTCCCCTGCGTGCACCTCATTCGACCAATACGCCAACTTCGAAGAGCGCGGCGGACGCTTCAAGGAGCTGGTGGCGGTGCACGCCGCTGCCGGCGCCCCCTCAAAGCACCCGATGGAGACCTAGGATGGCAAGTCGCTGGCTGGCTATCGACAAGCCGTTGTTCGTCACCACCATCGCGATGATGAGCCTCGGCTTGCTGATGGTGTATTCGTCGTCGTATCACCAATCGCAGCAAATCTACGGCAACGGCACCCACTATCTGTTCCGTCAGGCGATCGCGGGGCTGGTCGGCGTTGCGGTCATGCTCCTGGCGATGCGCGTCGACTACCGCCTGTACCAGCATCGCTCCGTCGTCCTCTTCGCCGTAGGTACCACGCTGGCGGCGCTGGTCATGGTGCTGATCATCGGCAGCGGTGAGGGAACACGGCGCTGGCTGTCGCTGGGGCTGGTGAACGTACAACCCTCCGAGATCGCCAAGTTGGCGGTGGTGCTGTTTCTCGCCAGCTATCTGACGCGCAAGGATCACCAGATCAACGACTGGTGGAACGGCCTCTTTCCCGCCCTCGCGATAATCGGCTCGTTTGCCCTGCTCATCGTGCGGGAACCGGACCTCGGCACCGCCGCGGCGGTGGTCGCGGTGGCCGGCGTCATGCTGATGGTTGCCGGCCTGGCGTGGCGCTTCATCATCGGCTTTGGCGCCCTCGGGATGGCTCTGGTCAGCGCTCAGATTCTGATGACCGGGTACCAGACACGGCGCATCGTCGCGTTCCTGAACCCGTGGGCCGACCCGCTGGACGCCGGCTTCCAGACCGTCCAGTCGCTGATCGCCGTCGGCGCCGGCGGCATCACCGGCGCCGGCCTGGCGGAAGGCAAGCAAAAGCTCTCCTTCCTGCCGGAACCGCACACCGACTTCATCTTCGCCGTCATCGGCGAAGAGCTCGGCCTGGTGGGCTCGACGCTGGTGATCGCCGGTTTCCTGATGATCCTGTGGCGCGGGCTGCGGGCCGCGGTCACGGCACCCGACAGGTTCGGCTTCTACCTCGGCATCGGCTTGACCACGGGCATCGTCATGCAAGCCTTGCTGAACATGAGCGTCGTGGTGAACCTGGTCCCCACGACCGGAATCCCACTGCCCTTGATCAGCCACGGCGGCTCCTCGTTGGTCATGACCTGCGCCGCGATCGGCGTGCTGTTGAACATCTCCCAACACTCCTGAGGAACCGATGCTCAAGAAAATTCGCCATCTCCACTTCGTCGGCATCGGCGGCATCGGTATGAGCGGTATCGCCGAGCTCCTGATCAACCTCGACTACGAGGTATCGGGCTCCGACCTGCGCGCCTCACCGATCACGCGACGGCTCGAGCAACTCGGCGGCACCATCTACATCGGCCACCAGGCCGAGCACGTCGAGGGCGCCCACGTCGTGGTGACGTCGTCAGCGGTGAGCAGCGACAACCCCGAGGTAACCGAGGCCGCCCAGAGAGGCATTCCGGTCATTCCACGCGCCGAGATGCTCGCCGAGCTCATGCGGATGAAGCACAGCATCGCGGTCGCCGGCTCGCACGGAAAAACCACCACCACATCGATCCTCGGGACCGTTCTGGAGGGCGCCGACCTCGACCCCACCGTCGTCATCGGCGGACGCCTGCAGGCCTGGGGAACCAACGCCCGGCTTGGTCACGGCGATTTCCTCGTCGCCGAGGCCGACGAATCCGATGGCTCGTTCCTGCAGCTATCGCCCACCTTCGCGATCGTCACCAACATCGATGCCGAACACCTCGATCACTACCGTGACTTCGATGAGCTGCAAGACGCATTTGTGACCTTCCTGAACGGTGTGCCGTTCTACGGCGCCGGCATCGTTTGCCTCGATGACCCCAACATTCAGGAGGTGATTCCGCGCATCAAGCGCCGGCTGATCACCTACGGCTTCTCGTCTCAGGCCGACATCCGCGCCGCCGATGTCGTCGTGCAGCCCGAAGGAACCTCGTTCACCTGCTACATCGATGGCGAGCTGGCCGGCAACGTGCGCTTGCGTCTGCACGGCCGCCACAACGCGCTCAACGCGCTCGCCGCCATCGCGGTGGCGCGCGAGCTCGACATCGATTTTGCCATCACCGCCGCGACGCTGGCGGAATTTGCCGGCACGGATCGGCGCATGCAGCGCATCGGCGACGTCGACGACGTGCTCGTGATCGACGACTACGGGCACCATCCCACCGAGATTCGCGCCGTCCTGTCGACCGTGCGGGACGCCTGGGACCGCCGCACGATCGTCTGCTTTCAGCCCCACCGCTACTCGCGCGCCGAGTTGCTGATGGAGGAATTCGGTCGCGCCTTCTATCAGGCTGACTCCGTGTTCGTGCTACCGATCTACGCCGCCGGCGAGGATCCGATCCCGGGCGTGACGAGCGAGGCCCTTGCCACCTCGATCATCGAGCACGGCCACAAGGAGGTCCGCACGGTCGCGGACCTCGAGCACGCCACCGAAGCACTGACCGAAATGGTCCGGCCGGGCGATCTGGTGTTGACGCTGGGGGCCGGCGACGTCTGGAAGGTGGCCCGCGATCTGGTTGAGCGTCTCCGCCACGGCGCCGCACACGCCGATCCGGAGTCGGCTGAATCCGCAGACGCCGGCTGCTCCGCGCCCGCAGCGGGAGGGCGTTGAGACATGCGGGCTAGCGCCGCCTGGGACGCCACCGCGGTAGCCGGCCTCGAAGCGATATCCGCCGGCGAGGGCTGCGCCACGGCGGTTGATGAAGCCCTCGCCCGCCACACCTCGATCGGCGTCGGCGGCCCCACGCCGCTGATGGTCTGGCCCCGCCGCCCCGAGGCCGTAGCGCGAGTCCTGGAATGGTGCGCCGAGCGCGGCCTGGCGTGGCGAATCCTGGGCGGAGGCACCAATGTGCTCGTCCCTGACGCCGGCGTCGTGGAGCCGGTGATCAACCTGACGGGCTTGATCGACGGCGTCGATGTCGACGCTCCGACGGCGCTGTTCCCGGCCGGAATGCCCACCGCCCAAGCGCTGCGCGCCAGTGCCCGCGCCGGCCTCGCCGGCCTCGTGTGGTCGACCGGGCTACCGGGAACCATCGGCGGCGCTGCGGCCGGAAACGCCGGCTGCTGGGGCGGCCAGATGGCCGATGTGGTGACCCGCATGGAGGTGATCGACGGGGCCGGAACGTGGCACACGCTGGGCCCTGGCGAGCTGGCCTGGAGCTACCGCCGACTACAGCTCCCGGCGGCCCTGGGCACCGCCGCCGTGATCGTCGCCGTGGCGGTGAACCTGCGCCCCGAGAACCCATCGAAACTCGCCGACCGAACGTCCGAGCTGCAGCGACTGAAACGTGAGAGCCAACCCGTCGGCGCCCGCAATGCCGGCTGCATCTTCAAGAATCACGATCCGCAGCACGCCGCCGGCCAGCTCATCGACCAGGCCGGGTGCAAGGGAGTCAGCATCGGCGGCGCCGAGATCTCGGAGCTCCACGGCAACTTCCTGATCAACCGCGGCAGCGCCACCTGTGCTGACGTCGAGGCGCTGATCGCGCGGGTCAAAACAGCCGTCCGGGAGCACTCCGGAGTCGCTCTGGAAGAGGAGATTCACAGATGGTAAACGAACAGTTCCGCCGTGGCGCCTCGGCGCGGCGCCGTTCGCGCCCCGCCTACTGCAGCCGGCGGCGGCGCCAGCGCCTCGGCGCCGCCTCCACGAGCAGCGAATTCCGCAGAATGTCGCCGCAATTCATGCGCCGGGTGACGAACCGCCCGGCGCTACGTCGTCGCGGATACCTGCGTGCTATGATCCGGCCGCTCGTTGTTGCGAGCCTGCTCAGCGCCGTCGCGTACGGCGCTCATTACGGATATCAACGAGCTCTGACGTCGCCGGCCCTCTCGATTCAGAGCGTGAGATTGCACCAGGTACCGAACATGCTGATCGAACCGGTGCGGGCTCGCCTGAAGCCGGCCTATGGTGAGAACCTGCTCGCCCTCGATCTCGTCGCGCTCCGGGCCTCCATTGAAGAGCTCGCGACGGTGCGCAGCGCCGGCGTCCGCCGCGTCTTGCCGAACGGCCTGGTGGTGTCGGTCGATGCGCGCGAGCCCAAGGTCCGCGTCGTCGGCGAGCACCACGCATACATCATCGACCGCGAAGGCGTGGTGCTCGATGCCTACGACCAGCGCCGCCCGCCGCTACCGGAAATTCGACTCATCGACGGCGGCAGCCTGGAGTCGGCGCCCGGGCGACGCCTGACGGCCGATCCGCAGTACGGCCGCGTGCTGCTCTCCGCCCTGGCCGTGGTCGACTGGCTGGCGCAAAACAGTGGCAAGACCCCCGGGCCGATCAACCATATCCGCGTTGACGATGCCGGCGTCGTTCTCGTCGCTACGCCGGGGCGGCTCGAGATCGTTGTCGGGAACGAACGCCGCATGGACGCCAAGATGGCCGCAGTGCGCAGGCTCCTGCACGCCAACCCCCCCGCCGAGCCCTCGATCATCGACGCTCGCTACACCGATATGCTGGTGGTGCGGGCGTTGGAATCGGAAACGGGCTAGGGGGAGCCGTGGCGCGGCGCGATCCCTATATCGTCGGGCTCGACGTCGGAACGACGAAGGTCTGCGCCGTTGTCGGTGAGCCCACCGACGACAACAGCCTGGAGATCATCGGCGTCGGCGTCGCCGACTCATACGGCCAGAAGAAAGGGGCAGTCGTCGATGTTGACGCCACGGTCGAGAGCATCAAATTGGCCATTGAAGAGGCCGAGTTGATGGCCGGAGCGAGCGTCGACCGCGCCTATGTCGGCATCGCCGGGGGGCACATCCGCGGCTTCAACAGCCGTGGGGCCGTGACCATCAACGGCCGCGCGCGCCAGATCACCGAAGAAGACATCCGCCGCGTCATCGACGCCGCCCGCGCCCTCGACCTGCCCCCCGATCGCGAACTACTGCACCTGTTGCCGCGCGAGTTCGTCGTCGATAACCAGGGCGACATCGTCGACCCGCTCGGCATGTCCGGCAGCCGCCTCGAGGTCGACGTTCACCTGGTAGTGGGCGCTCTTTCCTCCATCCAGACGCTGGTGACCTGTGTCAACCGCGCTGGCATCGAGGCCCACGCGGTCGTTCTCGAGCAGCTGGCGGCAAACGAGGCCGTGCTCACTGATGACGAGCGCGAGCTCGGCGTCACCCTGGTCGACATCGGCGGTGGGACGACCGACCTGATTTGCCTGGTCGACGGCAGCGTCTGCCATACCGCCGTGTTGCCGGCGGGCGGCGACCACCTCACCAACGACATCGCCGTCGGCCTGTCGACGCCGATCGCCGAGGCCGAGGCGCTCAAGATACGCCACGGCTGTGTCGAGCCCAGCCTCATCGACCCGGAGCAGCCGATCGAGGCGCCCGGCATCGGCGGCCGCGGGCCACGATTGCTGCCGCGTGGCCGCTTGTGCGAAATCCTGCAACCGCGCGCCATCGAGATTCTGGACCTGGTCGCCGATGAGCTGGACCGCGCCGGGTTCCTCGACCAACTCAACGCCGGCCTCGTCCTGACCGGCGGTGGCTCACTGATCGAGGGTTTCGCCGAGCTCGCCGAGCAGCGATTCGGCCTGCCGGTTCGCTGCGGCCAACCGATCGGGGTCGAAGGGCTCGTCGACATCGTGGCCAGCCCGATCTACTCGACGGCGGTCGGGCTGGTGCTCTACGGGCACTATAACCGTGACGACATCGTCACCTACTTCGGAAGCTCCGCAGGCGGCCTCCTCGGCCGCCTCGGCGGTCGTGTCTCGACCTGGCTAGGAGATCTCTTTTGATGGCCCCCCGGTTGACTCTCGAAGCGACCGGGATACATTGGGACCACCCCGTATCGAGCAAGGAGATGTGAGCATGTCAGCAGAAGAACCCAAGGGCTGGCAACCGGAACTTCACGAGGAGCTTCGCCGGCTGAGAGAGGACGCCGTTCGGGACAGCGTCGCGGAGACCGCCGCGGAGGGTGCGCCCGAAGCCGCCCCCGACGACCCACTCGAGGCCAAAGGCTCGGCGTCGCCCGACGATCGGGTCGACAGCGACAAGCCGGTCGAGGCCAAACCTCGAATCGAGGTCGTGAGCTCTGAGAAACCGGCCAAGAAGGAGGCTGCTCCGAAGAAGCCCGAGGCCACCGCCGTCACTTCGCCGGACGCATCACTCGCACACCTGTCCGAGTCGTTGCTGCGCGGTGCCCACATCAAAGTGGTCGGCGTCGGTGGTGGCGGATGCAACGCCATCAGCCGGATGATGCACGCCGGCCTCAAGGGGGTGGATTTCGTCGCCGCCAACACCGATCTACAGGCACTGCAGTGCAACGACGCGCCCGAGAAGTTGCAGCTCGGCGTCAATCTGACCCGCGGCCTCGGCGCCGGCGCCAACCCGGAAATCGGCCGCCAGGCCGCCCTTGAAAGCACCGAAGAGATCGTCGACATGCTCGAAGGCGCCGACATGGTTTTTGTCACCGGCGGCCTGGGTGGCGGCACAGCGACCGGCGCGGCGCCGGTCATCGCCCGGCTCGCCACCGAGCTCGGCGCCCTGACGGTCGCGGTCGTGACCCGACCGTTCAGCTTCGAGGGGCGGCGCCGCATGCAACAAGCCGATCAAGGCCTGCAGGAGCTGCAGGATGCGGTCGACACCTTGATATCGATCCCCAACGATCGCCTGCTGGCCGCCGTCGGGCCGGATATGGCGCTGGTCGAAGCATTTTCGGTGGCCGATACGGTGCTCTACCAGGGCGTGCAGGGTATCGCCGACCTCATCCTCGTACCGGGCCTGGTGAACCTTGATTTCGCCGACGTGCGCACCGTCATGTCGGGGATGGGCATGGCGATCATGGGCACGGCTACGCAACGCGGCGAGGACCGCGCCGTCCAGGCGGCGATCGCGGCAATCTCGAGCCCGCTACTCGAGGACACCTCGATCGACGGTGCCCGCGGCGTGCTGATCAACATCACCGGCGGCCCTGACATGACCCTGCACGAGGTCAGCGCGGCGACGGCGATCATCTACGAGGCCGCTGACGACGACGCCCACATCCTGTTCGGGGCGGTCGTTGACGAGGCTATGGGCGACGCCGTGAAGGTCACCGTCATCGCCACCGGCTTCGAGACTACGGCGCCGTTGCAGTCGCGCGTCGAGCTCGACGCCGACAGTTCCCGGCCGGCGGCATCGGACGCCGGCCATTTTTACCGGCCGAGCGCCACCGAGCACGAAGCCGGCCCGCGCGCCTTGGCAGGCGCACTCGAAGAGGACCTAGACGTTCCGACGTTCCTGCGCACGCAGGACCTGCCAATCGGCAGCGAGGAACAGTAGGCATCCGCCGCCGGCCAGTGCCGATGCCACCAGAACCCGCGTTGCGGCTGCGACGCCGCGCCGAGCAGGAGACCCGCCTGGTCGAGCCCAACCAAGGCGGCCGCCTCCGCGTTGTGCTTGCCTACCCCAATACGTACGCGGTCGGGATGAGCAATCTCGGCATGCACACGATCTACCGGCTGCTCAACGCCCATCCCGACGTCTGCTGCGAGCGCACCTTTCTTCCCGATGACGACGAGATCGAGGCCTACGAGCGCCGTGGCACCCCCCTGATGACGGTCGAGTCGCAACGTCCGGTCTCGAACGCCGACGTGATCGCGTTTTCGGCCTCGTTCGAGAACGACTACGTGAACCTCGTCCGCATGCTCACCCTCGCCGGGCTGCCGCGGCGCGCCGCGCAACGCGACGAGAGCCACCCGATCGTGCTGATGGGCGGCGCCACCGTCTCGATCAACCCGGAGCCGGTGGCACCGTTTCTCGACGTCTGCTGCGTCGGCGAGGGCGAGGGCCTCATCGGCCCGCTCATCGAAACCATCCTCGGCCGCGCCGGTGCGCCGTCGACGCCGCTTTCCGGCGAGCCTGCTGCGGCCGGCGATCCGCCACCGCGCGACGTGTTGCTACAACGGCTGGCCGCCTTGCCGGGCTTTTACGTCCCGTCGTTGTACGAGCCGCGCTACGACGATTCAGGGCCATCCGAATACCCGGCGTTCGCGGCGCTGACCCCACGCGATGGCGCCCCAGCGATCGTCACCAAGGTGCGGGCGGAGTTCGGCGGCCCCGAGACGGTTGCATCGACGGCGATCCTCACATCCGAGACCGAATTCGGCGATCGAACGATGATCGAGGTGGCGCGTGGCTGCACCAAGGGCTGCCGCTATTGCTGGGTCGGCTACAACGTCCTGCCGTTCCGCGTTCACGCCGTCGACGACGTGCTGGCGGCGGCGGAGAGCTGGCGGTCGACTACCCGGCGTGTCGGGCTGGTGGCCACCGCGCTGCTCGATCATCCCGACATCGAGGCCATCGCCACGGGGCTCAGAGAGCGAGGCTTCGAGGTCTTCAGCCCCAGCCTCATCATCTCGACGCTGCGCGAGCCGCTACTGCGCACCGTGATCGAATCGGGCCAGCGCACGATCACGATCGCTCCCGAGGCCGGCAGCGACCGGATGCGCGAGTTCATCATGAAAAAGATCACCAACGAACAAATCCTCGACAAGGTGCGGATGATCTTCCGCGTCGGCGCCCACAACCTGAAGAACTACGTCATCATCGGCTTGCCGGGCGAGACCGAGGCCGATCTGCAGGCCCTGGTGGAGCTCGGCGCCGCCATGCGCGACATCATGATCGACGAGGGCCGTGAGCGCGGTCGCATCGGTACCATTACCCTGTCGGTCAACTGCCTGATTCCCAAGCCGGGAACGCCGTTCCAGTGGGCCCAACAGATCCGCCCGTCCGAGTATCGCGCCAAGCTGCGCTGGCTGCGACGCCGTATCGCCAAGATCCCCAACGTCGTTCTCGACGCCATGTCGCCGCGTTCGGCCGAGATTCAGGCCTTGACCTCGCGCGGCGATCGACGCGTTGCCGACCTGATCGAGCTGTGGGCGGATATGGGCTCGTGGCGCGAGGCGGTCAGAGAATGGGAACGGCGCGGTGGGTCGATGGACCATTTCGCCTTCCGGGCGCTGCAGCCCGGCGATCCACTGCCCTGGGGCCACCTGCGAACCGGCGCTTCCGCCGCGGCGCTCGCCAACCAGTGGCGCAAGGCCGTGGCCGGCAATGTCGGCGCCGCAGCATGACCATGGCGCCGCCAGCGACGCACGATCCGACGCGATGATCCGTGCCGTCCCGGACGCCGCGGGTGTGATCCAACTCGAGACCCTGCGGGCGCTCAGCGCGGTTCGTCACGGATTCGCCAGCCGTCGTGGCCGCCTCGAGGACGTGGTTCCCGGGCCCGTCGCCCGCCTCCAGCAGGTACACGGAGCCGAGGCGCTCACTCTGCCCGCGGAGCCTTCCGATCGAACCCCCTTTCTCGAGGAAGAGATCGATCGGCGCCCTCGAGCCGACGCCTTGGTCACCGGCGTTCCCGGTGCCGCAGTGGGTGTCGCCGTCGCTGATTGCCTGCCGCTCCTGATCGCCGATCCCAACGCCGGTGTCGTCGCCGCGGTGCACGCCGGCTGGCGCGGCCTCGCCGCCGGCGTCATCGAGAACGCTGTCGATACGATGGTTGCCGGCTTCGGCGCCAAGCCCGTCGACCTCGTGGTCGGCATCGGACCCGCTATCGGCCCCTGCTGCTTCGAAGTCGGCCCCGAGGTCCTCGACACGTTCAACGACCGCGGCTACGGCGACCAAGCCCGCGTCCCCGGCCCGCCGGCCGATCGGCTCTATTGCAACCTCAGCGCCGTCGCCGCGGCAATCATCCGGCAGCTCGGCGTACCGCCCGAGCACGTCACCGACGCCGCCCTGTGCACGAAGTGCAACAGCGACTGGCTGTGGTCGTACCGGCAGGACGGAGACAACGCCGGCCGCATGATCTGCGGCATCGCGCTGGCGCCGTAGCCAGCCGTCGGCGGCCGGCAGGGTACGAACGAGCTCGCGGGCAATTTTTCCGCTCGGGGCCCTCGCGACGGACGGCATTGAAACATGCGGGCCAGAATTACCCTTCGACCGTGGCGCGAGCGTCCATCGCCAGGTTTGCGAGTCGATCGGCCTCGGCGTTGTCCTCACGGCGGACGTGCTCGATCTCGAACCGGGCGAACTGGTCGGCGCGACGCCGCGCGTCCTCGAAGAGCGGCCGGAGGTTGGCGCTCTTGACCCGGTATTGACCGTTCATCTGGCGGACCATGAGCTGCGAGTCCGCCCGCACGTGGAGCTCGCGGACACCTGCGCTGCGAGCCCATTCGAGCGCCGCCAGGAGGCCGCTGTATTCCGCCTCGTTGTTGGTCATCCTGCCCAGGAAACGCCCGAAGGCCGCTACCCGGTTGTCGGCGGCATCGCACGCGTACACACCGCAGGCGGAATCCCCAGGATTGCCGCGCGAGCCCCCGTCGACGTACACAACTACCTTGTCCACGCTCGCCACGTTCAGGTAGCGAGCCGTCGGGGCAGTGCGTCGGGCCGGGTTCCCGCGCCACCCATCAGACGTTCACCGCGGCCTGCCGGCAACGTCGGCGCCGGCGGCCGGCTCGGCATCAGCGAGCTGCTCGCCGCTCGGCGCGGGTGGCGCAGACGCGTCATCGTTCGCAGCGGTGGCGACGGCGAAGACCGGTCCGAGACGCTCGGCGACGTAGAAGATGCGGCCGCAGCTCTCGCACCGGACGATGTCGGTAAAATTGAACGCGTCGACGCAGAGTTGCGGCCGCACCTTGGTGTTGCACGCCAGGCAGGTCTCGTCGAGCAGCTCGGCCACGCCGACACCGCCGCGAACTGTCTTGATGCTCTCGTATCTCTTCATGAGGTCAGCGGGAATGCGCTGCCGTAAACCGACGAGGGCGTCGTCGATTCTCGCCTTGGCGGCGATCAACTCGGCCTCGCGGCGATCTGCCTCGACGATGGCGGCATCGACGCGCTGCTTCGCCCCGGCAAGCTCGTCGTTCTTCTCGCTGATGACCGCCTCGAGCGAGTCGGCGGTTTCCAGCTGTTCGAGGATCCCGGTTTCGATGTCGCCGACGGCCTTCTCGGCGTGGCCGATCTCTTTCTGGATCGCCCACAGCTCCTGGTTGGTCTTTACCGCCAGCACCTGGTCCTTGAAGTGGGAGACCTTCTCCTCCGCCGACTTGAGATCGATTTCGAGCCGTCGGGCCTCGCTGCGGGCATCTTCGAGTGCCGTTTCAGCCGCGCTCACGACGCCCTCAGCGGCCTCGATCTCGGCCCGTGCCGCGGCGCGGCCGCGCTCGACGTCGTCGATCTCACCGTCAATGCCCACCAGGTCGAGCTCGCAGAACTGGACGCTCACCAACGCCGTGAGGTCGTCCTTGGCGCTCATCGCTGCACTCCTGCGGGCACAAAAAAACGGGCGGGCCGAAGCCCACCCGCGCGGCGCACGGCGGCGCCGAAGCGCACGCCGCCCGACGGCGTCTTCCGGCGCTCCGATCTGACGGTTCGCAATCGCACGTTGCGCTCTTCGGTGAGGATTGTGTAGGGACGCACCCGGGTCGTGACCCTACGCACAGGCAGTCATTTGTATACCCACGCCCAGGTTTCCGCAAGCATGGCGACCCAGCGCGCCGGAGCACCGGCCGCCGGCGCGCCGCGTGGTCGTTCGAGCACCACGGACCTACCGCCCCGTGGGCGCCTGCGTGAACTGACCGTTCGTCAAGATGATGTCGGGGTCGTCGGGCCCACGCACCCAGTTCGGTGGGGGGGCGGGGCCGCGGGCGCCGTCGCTGCCCAGCGATGTGATGGTGTAGGTATCCGCCCCGGTCGTATAGAGCCACGCATTGCCCCAGCCATCGGTCGGCGGAACGACTCGCATGTAGCCGTTCTCCGCCAGCTCAGCCAGGCTTTGCGCGTAGCGGCCCGTGTCGATGCGCATCGTTGCGTTGGCGGTCGCCATGTTCCGCATGTCGGCCATGGTTCGACGCTGCCATCCCCGGTCGCGCTCCTCGACGAGCTGCTCGGGGTCACATGCGGTAACAGAGACAACAAGAACGCACGCCCAAACGGCGCCTACGAGTCTGGTGTTCATGGGGCCTCCTGTTCGGGTCGTCGCGTTTGACTCGGATCTCTCAGCAGGTCAACGAGCGGCGCACGTCGGTGCCGCCGTGAGGATTCATACCGCCAAACGGGTTGGCGACGCAATACCTGTCTTCGACGCTCACCCCGCGCAGCGGGGGGCGGTCAAGCTCCTGATGGAGAGCTGATTCCGCCCGGCGTCAACGTGAGAGCTATTCGCTTGACACGACCGTTCTGAGGCTCGCGGTTCGATGAAGTGGGCCCTCCAGGATTCGAACCTGGGACCGACCGGTTATGAGCCGGCGGCTCTAACCAGACTGAGCTAAGGGCCCTAACAGGATGCTGACGAACTCCCGGGAGTTTGTCAGCGCCCCGTTAGATCCTTCGGCTTCTTGGTGAGCTGCTTGGCGCGCGACGGCTGGCGCAACTTGCGCAACGCCTTGGCCTCGATCTGCCGGATGCGCTCGCGGGTCAGCGCGAAGCGGCCACCGACGTTCTCGAGGGTATGTTCCTCACCGTCCTCTATACCGTACCGCAGCCGCAGCACTTCCTTCTCGCGGCCGGCCAACGAGTCGAGCACGTGGTGCGTCTGTCGCCTGAGGTTGACGTCGACCATATTCTCGAGCGCCGACCGGGCGGCGCCGTCTTCGATGAAGTCGGCGAGGCGAGAGCCCGTGTCGTTGCCCACCGGCGTCTCCAGCGAGACGGGCTCCTGGGCGACACGCAGGATGCGGCTGACCTCCTGCGGGGCCAAGCCCATTTCTTCGGCGATCTCTTCCGGCTTCGGCTCACGGCCCCGTTCCTGCACCAGCCGTCGAGAAATCCTCATCACGTGGTTGATGTTCTCGATCATGTGTACCGGCACCCGGATCGTGCGACCCTGGTCGGCGATGGCGCGGGTGATCGCCTGGCGGATCCACCAGGTGGCATAGGTGGAAAACTTGTAACCGCGCCGATAGTCGAACTTCTCGACCGCGCGCATCAGGCCGATGTTCCCCTCCTGGATCAGGTCAAGAAACTGCAGGCCGCGGTTGGTGTAGCGTTTGGCGACCGAGACAACGAGGCGGAGGTTCGCCTCCACCAGCTCTTGTTTGGCTGCGCCGGCCTCGAGCTCGCCGGCCTCGACCTCCTGCAGCGCCCGCTTCAGGTTGCGCGCCGGCAGGTCGTAGCGGTCTTCGATTGCGGCCAGCTCGCTGCGCAGCTCCTGGATGCGGGCGCGGGCCGCCGTCGAACCCTCTGCCACGAGCAGCTCGCGACGTTCGAGGCGGATGGCGCTCTCGATCAGCCGAAAGCGCCCTACCGCCTCCTGCAGCTCGCCGGCAAGCGTGTTCCGCACTTCCTCGTGTAGACCCAACCCATCGAGAATCTCGCGGACGCGATCCCAGCGCCGCCGTTGCTCGAGGGCCAGCTCTTCGGTAGCGGGAACCTGCTCGCCGAGCGACGAGAGCAACTCGCGGCCCTCCCGCAGCAATCTGGCGAGCCGTCTCAAATCCGCAGCGATGCGTAGGAACTCCGCCGCCCGACGGCCGAGCGCCTCGGCTTCGATGTCGCTACAGTCAACGATGCGGCGCAACTCGGCCGGGTCAGCGGCGACGGCGCTGACCCGGCCGAGCACCAGGCGCAATGCCAACGGGGTGGCGTACAGCGCCCGCACCGAACGCTCGCGCCCGGCTTCCATCATCTGTGCCAGCTCGACTTCACCCTCGCGGTCCAGGAGCGGGTGGGTCCCCATCTCGCGCAGGTACATGCGCACCGGGTCGGTGGTCTTGTCCACCGCACCGGAACGGATGGCACGGGCGACCTCGTCTTTGTGCGCCCGCTCAGCGACGTCGTCAACAACGTCTGTGGGGTTATCAAGCGCCAGCGGTTCGTCGGACAGCAGAATGCCGGCAGCGGCGATCCTCTCCAGCAGCGCGGAGATCTCCTCCGGCGCCGTGATCTCGGCCGGCAGCATGTCGTTGACCTCGTCATAGAGGAGGAACCCCTTCCTCCGACCGAGGTCGATCAACGTACCGATCTCTGAAAACCGTTTCTCCAGTTCCACTACATCCCCAGGGAAGTTGCTGCTAAGCCGAACCGATTCGCCGTGCCAGCGACACCTTTTCCTCGTTCAGCTTGCCGAAGCGCTCATGATCTCCGGCCTCGATCGCCTCATGTATTTCCTTGCTCATCTCACGTAGCTTGCGCCGCAGGCTGTCGTCGTAGATGCCGAGCGCACAGTTGCGGGCCGCATCCCAGTCCACCGGCATACTCTCCTCGAGCCGCAGGCGTGACATCAATGCGCCGGCGCCCTTCTGTTCGACCCGCGCCAGCAGGTTGCCGGTGTCGACCGTCACCCCATCGACGTCGCAGGCGGCGGCGGCTTCCATCAACGCCCGCACGCGCCGGTCCCGGATGGCGTCGCGAGCGCAGATCTCCTCCAACTTTTCACGCCACTCGGGGTGCTCGAGCACGGCGCGCAACAAGTCGCGCTCGGACAAGGGTACCTGGTTGAGGTCGGTCTTCCACGAGGGGTCGTCGCCCTCCTGGTGCGGCGCCTCGCCCGGTGAGGCAGCGTAGCTCTGCCGCCGTCGCGCCTTCGCTTGAACGTCGGCCGCCGCCTCTTCCACGAGGCGAGCCTCGATCTGCAGGCGCTCGGCCAGCCGACCGATCCACTCGGCGCGCTCGACCCGGTCGGAGATCGTCACGACGAACTCCAGCAACGACGAAAGCGCCTCGGCTTTGCCGCGCGGCGTGCCGAGGTCGGCGCGCTCCCCGGCCCTCCGGATCATGAACTCCAGGCCCGAATCCGACTCCCGGAGCAGGGCGCGGAAACCCTCGACACCCTCGGCCCGCAGGAGTGAATCCGGATCGTGCTCGGCCGCAAGACGCACCACGTTCACCTGAAACCCCTGCCCCAGAAAGATGCCGACGGTGCGCTCGGCGGCCGCTTGGCCGGCTGCGTCACCGTCGAATCCAATAACGGCTTTTCGCGTGAAGCGCCCCAGCAGGCGGGCGTGGTCCTCCGTGAAGGCCGTGCCCAGTGGCGCCACCGCATTCCGCAAACCATATTGGGCGCAGGCGACGAGGTCAAAGTTTCCCTCTACGAGCAGCGCGAAGCCCGTGGCACCGATCGCTTCGCGCGCCTCGAACAGGCCGTAGAGCGTTCGGCTCTTGGTGAACGTCGGCGTTTCGGGCGAGTTCAGGTATTTGGGCTCGCCCTTGTCGATGACCCGGCCGCCGAACCCGATCGTCCGCCCACGGAGGTCGCGAAACGGGAACACGATGCGGTCGCGGAGCCGGTCGTAGGTTCCGCTGCCGGTATCCCGGCGCTTGACCAGGCCGGCGACCTCCAGTTCGCGCTCCTCGAAACCCGCGGCCATCAGATGCTGCTGCGCAGCCTCCCATGCGTCGGGGGCGAAGCCGAGGCCGAAGTGGACCACGATGTCGTCCTCGAAGCCGCGCTCGAGCAGAAACTCGCGCGCCCGCGCGCCGTCGGCGCCACGAAGCTGGTCCCGATAGAATGCATCGGCGGCGGCAAGCACCGCGATGACACGGCTCTTGTCGACGTCCGAGCGCCCGGGTTGCCGGCTGCGCACCACGTCGTCAGGGATCGGCACACTGCCGCGCTCCGCCAGCGAGCGCACCGCCTCGGTGAACCCCATCGCCTCCTGGTCCATCGTGAAACGGAAGATGTCGCCGCCGACGCCGCAGCCGAAGCAATGCCACAGGCCCTCTTCGTTGACCGTGAACGAGGGCGTTTTCTCGGCGTGGAACGGGCACAGGCCGACCCACCGGGTACCCCGGCGCTTGAGCTCGACCACTTCACCGATGATCTGGAGCGGGTCGACACTGCGTCGAACTTCATCGATGAAACTTCGCGGGTAGGCCATGACCCTTGTACTACCCCGCCGGGGCGCGCCAAGCAAGTATGTTTTTGTCCCCCGATCAGGCGCGAGCGGGCCGGCCGACACAGGCATGACCACCGGGCGGGATGCCGCCGGGCTAGCCCGCCAACCGGCGGACCTGCCGGCGAGAAACAATCAGGCGCTTGCCGTGCACGCTGACCTCGACGGTGGCCTCGGCGCCGGCGCCACCCGCCCAATCGCGCGCCACCTGGCCGCGCAGGTTGAGCGGCATGACGACCACCGGCTGGCCGCGCTGGAGTGGCGCCGTCGGGTCGTCATCGTCGGTGTGCGGGGTGTCACCCATGGCGCCGCCCACCGTGCCGGCGGCACCCGCCGCCATGTCGGCGCGATCGATCAATTCTTCTACGGCCCGCGCCGAAGCATCGACGACAGCATCGAGGTCCCGGCGAGCGGCGGCATCCGCGCCTCCGACCTTCGCTGCCCAGCCGGCGCGACGATCCTGGGCGCCACGCGACCTGCGGCTTTCATCGAGCTCGTCGGCCAAGGCGACGAGCATCTTGTCGCCGTCGGCCCGGAGCCGCTCGAGCGCCGCCTCGATCGCTACCCTACCCTCGTCGGCAAGCGACTCGCGCAGGCCGAGGAGTTGGCGATTGAGCACTTCGTACCGCCCGTGCGCCTGCGCCAGCCGATCTTGCTCTTCCTGCACGCCTTCGCGATCGGCGGCGAGGGCTTCAGCCTCCCCCTCGACGCTGCGTATCAACGAATCGAGCTCCACCGCGTCGATGTCGATCAAACCGCGGGCGCGCTCGACCAGCGCCGCGTCCAGGCCCAGCGTCTCGGCGATGTCGAAGGCGTTGCTACGACCGGGACGGCCGATGCGCAGCTTGAAGGTCGGCCGCAGCGTCTCGCTATCGAACTCCATCGCCGCATTGACGGTGTCCTCGGAAGCGTGGGCGAAGGCTTTGAGGGCATCGTGATGGGTCGAGGCGATCGTTGTCGCCCCGAGCCCGGCGAGATGCTCGAGAACCGCGATCCCCAGGGCAGCGCCTTCCGCCGGATCGGTACCGGTACCAAGCTCATCGAGCAGCACGAGGCTGCCCAGCGGCGCGTCGTCCAGGAAACCCTTGATCCGCGTCAGGTGGGCCGCAAATGTGCTCAGGCTGGCGACGATGCTCTGCTCATCTCCGATGTCGGCGTGCACCCGCGGCCGGCAGCTCAGGCGCGCCGTCGCGGCCGGCAACGGCAACCCACACTGCGCCATCAGCGTGAACAGGCCGACCGTCTTGAGGACAACGGTCTTGCCGCCGGTGTTCGGCCCGGTGATCACCAGAGCGCGGGTGGCGGCATCGATGTCCAGGTCCAGCGGCACCGGCTGCGCCTGCTCCTCCTCCCGGGCCGCATCAATCGGCTGATCAGCGCCGGCCGCCGCATCGAGCGCGCCCCGGGGGGCCGTCGACATCACACCCGGAATCAGCAGCGGATGGCGCGCCCCGCGCAGCGACAGCTCGCCATCCGTGAAGGTCGGCCGCACGGCGTCCATGAGCTCCGCGAACCGCGCTATGGCCTGCCGAACATCGAGAACGACAATGGCGTGCTCCGTCGCCGCCAGCGCGCCGGCCGCGGCCCGCACGTGGCCGCTCAGATCGGCCAGAAGGCGCTGAACCTCCCGCCGCTCGGCGAGATCGGCCTCGACCACGGCGTTCTGCTGGTCGACGGATTCGAGCGGTTCGACGTACAGCGTCTGGCCCGACGACGAGCTGTCGTGCACGACGCCGGGAAGAGCGGCGCGGCGTCCGGCGCGAACCGGCACGACGTAACGACCGCCGCGCTGGGTGACGAGGCGGTCACGCAACACTCCCTCGAGGCGGTCGCCCTTGACCATCTGCTCGAGCGACGCCAGGAGGTTGGCCCGCATCGTGCCCTTCTTGCGGCGTAATGCCGCGAGCTCCGGCGACGCCGAGTCGCGCACCTCGCCGTCCTTGTCGAACACCTTCTCGATCTGAGAGATCAACGGCCCCAGATCGGGAATCGTTGCCGCCACCGCAGACAAGCGTGGCGACTCGTCGAGCCCGGCAAGGCGCCGGCGTACATCGCTCCCCACCTGCGCGGTGCGATACACGGCAACCATGTCGTCGAAATCCAACACCGTGCCCGCCACCGACGAACCGCGCAAAACCGCCTCGAGGGGGCGTGCCGGCGCCAACGAGAGCGCCCCGCCGCCCCCCATGAAGGTCCGAAATTCCTCGATCTCGGCGTGCCGCTCCTCGATCTCCCGCCGATCGGCGAGGGGGCACGTCTTCTCGAGGCGTTCCTTTCCCATGGGTGTTTGCGCCCACCCGGCAAGCGCCTGCACGAGGAGCGGGAAATCGAGGGCCTCGAGCGTCGCCTCCCCGGCGATGCCGCTCACGACCCTGTCTCCGGGGCCCCGACGTTGTCCCCGTTGTCCCCCGGCCTCATGTCCCGGCGCCGGCGTTGATCACGTGCGCCAGGTAGCCGGCCCCGAAGCCGTTGTCGATGTTGACCACGGAGACGCCCGGCGCGCAGCTATTGAGCATGGCGAGAAGCGCCGCCAAGCCGCCGTACGACGCGCCGTAACCGACCGAAGTCGGCACCGCGATCACCGGAACTCGCACCAGGCCCCCGACGACGCTGGGAAGAGCGCCGTCCATCCCGGCGACCACGACGATGGCGCGGGCACTGTCAAGCTCCTCGCGCACGGCCAGCAGTCGCTGCAGGCCCGCAACTCCCACGTCCCAATGACGCACGACCTCGCTGCCGAGCGTCGTGGCTGTGAACGCCGCTTCGGCGGCAACCCGTATGTCCGACGTGCCGGCGCACAACACGGCGACACAGCCGCTCGGCGGCGGCGACTCGCCGAGCGCCATGGCGCCCGCCTCGTCGTCGAAATGCGCCTCCGGGAACGTGCACGCGAGATGCTCGCGGCCCTCGCGGGACAGCCGGGTTACGAGAACCGGCGTCGAGCTCTCGGCCAGACCGGCGACGATCTCGGCAAGCTGGCCGGGCTCTTTGCCAGCCCCGAACACCACTTCCGGATGTCCCGTGCGCAGGGCCCGATGCGTATCGAGTTTGGCGAAGCCCAGGTCCCGGAACGGCAGGCGGCGAAGATCCTCCACCGCATCCTCAACCGAGGTATCGCCGCGCGCAACCGCCGAGAGCAACACCTGGAGCCGGTCGGAATTCATGCCGCTGTGCGGTTACCGTTCGACATTGGTGGCAGCCCCAAAGGCCAACAGCGCGCCCACCAGGCCCGCGGCCACCCCCGAGCCGATGAGCGTGGCGAACAAGAACACGTCGAAGAAGTGCAGATCGATCAACGACACCAGCGGCCCGCCGCCGGCCGTGACGAACGCCACGCCGACCTTGTAGATCCCATACAACGCAACGAGCGCCAACAGGCTGCCGAGCAACCCTTGGATCGCACCTTCGGCGAGAAAACGGCCACGAACGACGCTCTCCGTGGCGCCGACCAGCCGCAGCACGACGATCTCCCGCCGGCGGGAGACAACGAGCACGCGGATCACGTTGGCCGTCGTGATGATCGCCGCCAGCAACACGGCGCCGCCGAGCATGGCGCCGACGAAACGCAGCGCGTTGACCCCGAGCTCGAGTCGACGGATCACCTGCAGGTCGTACTGCGCGGCGTCAACCCCCGACATCGTTCCCCAGCGCTGCGACAGCGCGACCAGCGCCTCTTCGCTACGCGACCCCTCGCTCACCGTGATGACGAAGGACGCCGGCAGCGGGTTGTCGTCGAGAAACGAGAGCAGATCGCCGAGCTCCTGGAAATCCTCCCTGAACTGCGCCGCCGCATCGGCGGCGCTCATGAACCGGAAGCTCTCCACCTCCGGGCTCGCCCGAATCGCGGCGGCGATCGCCTGCTGCTGCGAGGTGGTCATGTCGGACTCGAGGAAGATCTGCACGTGGCCACGCTCGCGCCAGCGCTCGAGCACCGCGTTGAGGTTGTCCGACACCAACAGAAATCCGCCGAGCACCACGAGCGACACCCCGATAATCATGATCGCCGGCGCCGCCGTACGCCGGTGCCCGATCAGGCCGCGCACCGCCTCGCCGAAGCACAGCCGCAGATAGCGGTCGAGGCGCATCATCGGGACACCTTGCGCGCCGCCGTCAGCGTGCGCAGCAGGCCGGCCTCGAGGATCAACGTACGCCGTCGCATCGCCGCGATCAGGTCGGGATCGTGGGTCGCCACCAACACGGTGGTACCGCGCCGGTTGATCGCACGGAAGATGCGCA